>SL_4KL_010_BRINEDRAFT_10001642_pt1 | contig 12432 bp, 10 predicted proteins | sample SodLak_010_BRINE_2_FD_10664 | JGI IMG/M metagenome (IMG submission 10664) | reverse complement strand
GCTGCATCGGGTGGACAACTGTTCAGGTCTCGCCAGCCTTCGGACGGTTTTTATCGCTCGAGTGGCTATCCGGGTTCAATGACGACAATCGCGGTGGTGGACAATCACGGCCAGTTCACCCACTTAGAACAACGGGCCCTGCGCGACCTCGGGGTCGACTGCGAACTGATCGATAACGAAACGCCACCCTCGGCAGTCGAGGCAGACGGCATCGTGCTCTCGGGCGGACCGGATATGGACCGAATCGGCGAGAGCCCCGCGTACCTCGAGGACGGTCGACCCGTGCTCGGAATCTGTCTCGGGATGCAACTCATGGCCGTCGAACTCGGCGGCACCGTCGGCAGCGGTGACTACGGCGGCTACGCCGACGTGACCGTCGACATCCTGGAGGAAGACGACCCGCTGATCGGCTCACTGGCGCCCGAAACCCGTGTCTGGGCGAGNCACGCCGACGAGGTCAAGACACTCCCCGACGGGTTCACCCTGACGGCCTCGAGTGACGTCTGTGGCGTCGAAGCGATGAGCGACACCGAGCGCAATCTCTACGGCGTGCAGTGGCACCCCGAGGTCGCCCACACAGCCGAGGGCGACGCCGTCTTCGAGAACTTTCTCGAGATCTGTCGGGCGAGTGCAGCGGCGAGTCACTAATTCGTTTCGACCCGGAAGCTAACGAAGTTAGGTCGTAGGTATATAGCCTCGCCGCTACATATAGATCGTATGAAGGTACTCGTAGCTGGCGGAACCGGGTTTATTGGCTCCACACTCTGTCGAGAACTCCACGACCGTGGACACGACGTGACGGCACTCTCACGAGAGCCTGATCCGGGTGTCGTCCCCGAGGGCGTCGACATCGCCGTCGGTGACATCCGAGCCTACGATTCGATCGAGGAACCGGTTGCGGCTCACGACGCCGTCGTCAATCTCGTCTCGCTTTCCCCCCTGTTCGATCCACCACGCGGGCTCTCTCACGAATCAGTCCACCTCGAGGGGACAAAGAATCTCGTCCGTGCTGCTGAAGAAGCGGGCACGTCACGGTTCATCCACATGAGTGCCCTCGGTGTCGACCCGAACGCCGACACCGCTTACCTTCGTGCGAAGGGACAGGCCGAAAACGTCGTGAAGGAGTCCGCACTCGAGTGGACCATCTTCTGTCCGTCAGTCGTCTTCGGTGACGGCGGGGAGTTCGTCAGTTTCACGAAACTGTTGACGACACCGTACGTGACCGGGCTTCCAGGCGGTGGGAAAACGCCGTTCCAACCCATCTGGGTCGGCGACCTCGTGCCGATGATCGCCGAGTCGCTCGAGGACGACGACCATATCGGCAAGCGGTACGAGATCGGCGGTCCGGACGTACACACCCTGAAGGAGGTCACCGAACTCGCGTACAAAGCAGACGGCAAATCGGTCACTGTCCTCCCCGTGCCGATGATCATGGCCAAAATCGGCCTCACGGCTGCCGGCCCGATGCCGTTCGTTCCGTTCGGCCCGGACCAGGCCCGCTCGTTACAAATAAACAACACCGTCGACGATAACGACGTCTCGGCGTTCGGTATCGACGAAGATGACTTACGCACGCTCGAGGCCTATCTTGGGTTGACCGATCAGGAGGAACTGGCACAGGCATCGGCAGTCTGAGACTCCCCTGGTGACTCGCCCCTGGACCCCAGTACAGGACCGTGTTTGGAGGAATCACCCTCGAGGCGTCCCCGGATTACCGGAGCGCTGGTGTCGACTTATATGGGTGACATAACTAATGCATATGTGTTGATTACTTCGGGCGCGGATGCGGTGCTATCCTGATGCCGTCTTTTGGTTTTGGGAGATAGTCTTCAAAACATGAAATTCAGCCTATCACAAAGCTTATAATGCTCTTTGATCTGTTTTCGAGTCAACGGAGCCCCCTATTCAACAATGAAGCTGGCGATGATCGGATTCGGACAGGCCGGTGGAAAGGTCGTCGATCGATTCCTCGATTACGACGACCGTACCAACAGTGGAATCGTCCGCGCGGCGATCGCTGTGAACTCCGCGAAAGCGGACCTCATCGGACTTGAAAATATACCACAGGAGAAACGCGTACTCATCGGCCAGGCCCGTGTAAAGGGCCATGGCGTGGGTGCTGACAACGAACTCGGCGCGGAAATCGCCGAAGAGGACATCGATGAGGTCCAGAACGCCGTCGATGCCATCCCGACCCACGAGGTTGACGCCTTCCTCATCGTCGCGGGGATGGGTGGCGGCACCGGTTCGGGTGGCGCGCCAGTTCTGGCGAAACACCTCAAACGCATCTACACGATCCCCGTCTACGGGCTCGGTATCCTGCCTGGGACCGACGAGGGTGGGATCTATACACTGAACGCGGCGCGGTCGTTCCAGACCTTCGTCCGCGAAGTCGACAACCTGCTCGTCTTCGACAACGACTCCTGGCGACAAACCGGCGAGTCCGTCGAAGGGGGCTACGCCCAGATCAACGAAGAGATCGTTCGGCGCTTTGGCGTCTTATTCGGCGCCGGTGAGGTCGGTGAAGGCCAGGAAGTCGCCGAAAGCGTCGTCGACTCCTCGGAGATCATTAACACCCTCTCGGGTGGTGGTGTCTCGACGGTTGGCTACGCCTCAGAGGGCGTCGAACTCAACACTGGTGGTGGCCTCCTGTCGCGTTTCACCGGCGGTGGGAAGTCCAACGACGGCCTCGATGCCGCGAACACCACCAACCGCATTACGAGCCTCGTGCGCAAGGCCGCTCTTGGCCGACTCACGCTTCCGTGTGAGGTCGAGGGCACCGAACGTGCACTCCTCGTTCTCTCCGGCCCAAGCGAGTATCTGAACCGGAAAGGCATCGAACGCGGGCGAAAATGGCTCGAGGAGGAAACCGGGTCGATGGAAGTTCGGGGTGGGGACTTCCCACGGAACGTCCCCGAAGTGTCGGCGGCCATCCTGCTCTCGGGCGTCACGAACGTCCCGCGGATCAAACGCCTCCAGCAGGTGGCGATCGAAGCTCAGGACAACATGCAGGACATCGAGTCCCAGAGTAGTGAGAACCTCGAGACGCTCGTCGAAGACGACGAGGACGAACTCGAGCCACTGTTCTAACCGGTTCGGCCGTCGATTCTGGGGGGACTCGGCCGACACCGTCTAGACGCTCACGCCGTCTTGTTGCACTCATCAGTGATGGAAGCGGTGAGCTCGTACTCGAGTGAGAGTGATGACAACAGGGGCATGCGTGCTGTCACTGTCCACGCACCGTCTTTTTCCCGGATGCGATCCGGCCTCGATGCGTCCTTGCACTGGTGGCTGTACGCATGTGCTGGGTTGAAAGTCGCTTCCGTCGCTCCGACGCGCTTTTGTCGACCGGTTCGAAACAGTGAGCGATGCGCGTTTTCGTCCCGTTCGATGGCCGGGAGCCCAAATCCCGTCTCGAGCCGGTGCTCGAGGCAGACGAGCGACGGCGACTGGCCTATGCCATGCTCGCGGATGTCTGTGCCGTCGTGAAAGAAACCGGGCGTGAGCCAACCGTCCTCGCCACCGATGACCTGACCCCACCAGGGGACGAAGCGTTCGACGTTCTCGAGGATGTCTCCCTCGAGCGGGACGACCGGTCGCTCTCCGTCGCGGTCAACGACGTACTGGCGGATGGCCGCCAACCGCCGTCACCGGAACATCCAGTGGCGATCGTCATGGCTGATCTCGCACTCGTCCGACCAGACACGCTCGAGCGGTGTCTCTCGACTGCGGGCGATGTCGTCATCGCGCCCGGCCGTGGCGGCGGGACAAACGCACTCGTCGTGCGCCACGGGGCCTTCCGGACGGATTATCACGGGACGTCGTTCCTCGATCATCGAGCGATCGCTGCCGATCGTGGGTTGTCACTCGAGTGTGTGGATTCCTTTCGGCTCGCCACGGATATCGACGAACCCGATGACCTGGTCGAAGCCTGGCTCCACGGCGGCCCCCGGACGCGAACGATGCTCGAGGAGGCCGGCTTCCAGCTTCAGACCACACGTGGGCGGGTGACGCTCGAGCGACGGTAGGGAGACGGGCGGTTTGTGTCGGTCGATACTAGTACACCTTGCAAAGAGTCGGGTTTGCACCGGTAGCATAGCCCGCGTCAGTCGTTCTCGGGGGAAAGGTCGTCGGGATTCAACTGACGTCCCTCGAACGGCAGTCGCCGTTGCAGCTGTCGGAGCCGGGGATCGTCTTCAACCGCGACTGCGAGGACGGGCACGGCGATCAAGAACGCCGTCAACAGCGCATAGCCTGCCGCTTCGATGGCGACGCCAGCACCGCTAAACAGGAGGTCTGGAATAGTGACCCCGAGGCTGAGTGAGACGGCCCGAAGCAAGCCGAGGGCGATCAGCGCGAAGACACCGATGGCGAGGACGGCGGCGGCGCTGTTCGACGTGGTGCGGTCTTTGAACAGATACCAGCCGGCCAACCCACCGAGTGAGGCACCGAGGGTGAGCGAGACGAATACTCGAGAGCCGAGTGCGAAGGCGCTGACGGCGATGACGGCGGCCAGTGCAAACGTTGCCCCAGGATCGAATCGCTCTGTGCTCGAGAGCCACTGGCCAGCGGCGACCAGTCCCAACCCGAGGACGAGTCCGACGATCACGTCACCGGCGAAATGGACGCCGATAACGACACGGGAGAGCGCCACGAGTCCGATGAGAACGCCAGCGATGGCGTACCGTGTCCGTGCCCGCCCGAGATCCATCGTCGCGGCGAGGGCCCCGTAGACAGCGGCTGCTCCCATGGCGTGAGCACTGGGGAACGTGTAGCCAGGATACCCAGCCGGAGCGAACGCCACATCCGGTCGCGGGAGTTCGAAGATACCCTTGAGTCCCGCAGAGAGTGCCAGGGCGCTCAGGCCGATTGCGATCACGAACAGTCGATCCCGTCGCAGGTCCCGAGCGCCGAACCAGTACAACAACACGCCGAGAACGACCAACAACGCGCCGTCGCCGAGGTGGGTGACTATCTCGAAAAACGGGACGGTCGGCTCGAGCGTCTGGCGAACGGTTTCGTTCGTTGACTCGTCCCAGAGCCTGTCGATCAGGTCCATGTCTTGGACCCACTGAGGGCTCCCAATTGGTTAGTTGTGGTGGCTGTCCGTATTGCTGTCGAGAATCTCGAGGATCTCAGAAAGTGTCTCACACTCGTAGGCCGTCTTCGGACCGGGATCGGCACCGTAACTGACCGGCACGAGCCCGGCATCGGCCCCACCGGCGATGTCGTGCTCGTACCGATCACCGATCATGAGCGCCCGTTCCGGTGTGACGCCTGCGGCCTCGAGGGCCGTCTCGAACATCGCCGGGTGGGGCTTCGTGTAGCCGACGGCCTCCGAAGTGGTGATCGAGTCGAACGCTTCGATGATGTCGAACGTCTCGAGGATGGCGCGACACTCGTCGTTGTCGACGTCGCTGATGATGCCGACGTGAAGTGGGCGCTCGGCAAGTGCCTCGATGGTCGGTATCGCACCCGGGTTTGGCTCGATCGTTGCCTGTGTCACGCGCTCGAAGAGCGGTCGCCAGTCTTCTGCCTCGAGCGGCCGGTCACGATCGAGGATGGCCTCCGTCCCACGTGCGTAGGCCTCCCGGGCAGGGTAGTAGGTGTGTGACTCGCGTTCACGAAACGCCTCGCCGACGTGGCGTCTCCAGGCCTCGAGTGCCGTCTCCGGATCATACTCGAGGTCGTGGCGCTCGAGGAGGGCGTCGATGAACCGTCGATGGGCCCGAGCGACGCTCTCGAGGTCGAGAATTACGCCACCGATGTCCCAGAAAACGGCTTCCCAGTCGTTTTTGGAGGTGTCTGGTGGCGTCCCCTCGGCATCGGTGTCTCTCTCGCCCATGTCGATGTCTCACGTTGTGGGAGTGTCCGCAAAAGTGTGGTGGGTGGCCGGCGAGTCGTTTGCCGGTTGTCGTGGATAGACGAGGACATCTACGGCTCCGATGGGTCTACACTGTTGCAATACACGTACTTTTTCGCGCCCGGATTTTCTCACTTCGCTCGGAACCGCTCGGCGTAAAAGTATACGCTAAAAGGCCAACTTCGCGGGCGAAGCCCGCTTCGGCGGGGAACCACTCGCTTCACTCGCGGCTGCTGGAAGCGGTATCTGCGTGGCCTAAATCGATACACTTGGGTCTGGATGCTATATGAGCGTGTGACCCTCGGCCAGACGGCTTCCGAAGCGGGTTTAATCGACCGGCCCCGAACCCGAGGTAATGCAACTGCGTGTGACCTTTCTGGGGACGAGCGGGGCGATTCCGACGACACACCGGAATCCGAGCGCGCTCTTCGTCGCTCGAGGCGGTGACCAGTTCCTGTTCGACTGTGGGGAGGGCACACAACGACAGATGATGCGGTTTTCGACCGGATTCTCGATCTCACACATATTCGTCACGCACTGCCACGGCGACCACGTACTCGGCATCCCGGGACTCCTCCAGACGATGAGTTTCAACGAACGGGAGGCCCCACTCACGATTACATGCCCTCGAGGAACTCGCCGAACGATCCGGTCGCTCGTCTCACTCCTGGGCAATCGACCCTCGTTTCCCGTCCGGATCGAGGAACTCGCCCCGGGCGACGTCGCCTACCGCGGCGAGGAGTACGCCGTTCGAGCGTTCGAAACCGATCACGACACCCGATCGGTCGGCTACGCCCTAATCGAGGACGACCGGAAGGGGCGGTTCGACCGCGAACGCGCGGAGGAATTGGGTGTCCCCGTCGGTCCAGCGTTCTCGAGACTACACGATGGCGACCCCGTCGAACTCGAGGACGGGACGACCATCGAGCCCGAACAGGTGGTTGGCGGCCCACGCCCCGGCCGCTCGCTCGTGTATACCGGTGACACCCGGCCCACGGACGCAACGGTCGAGGTTGCCGACGAACCCGACCTGTTGATCCACGATGCGACTTTCGGCGAGGACAGCGCCGATCGAGCCCGGAAAACGGGGCACTCGACGGCCCGTGATGCCGGTGAAATCGCGACCGAAAGTGGAGCCAAACGCCTCGCGCTCGTCCATCTCTCTTCGCGCTATGCTGGCCAACCAGTCCCCCACCTCGAGGAAGCCCGCGACGCGTTCGAGGGCGAGGACGACGGCGTCTTTCTCCCCGACGATGGTGAGTCGTTTGAAATTCCGCTCCTCGAGTGAGGCCGCGATACGGTTCCTGTGGACCTCTCCCTCGATTTCCGTAACGCGACCAGGGACAGATCGACTGCGCGGGGTCCACAGCTGTCCGCCCAAACCGACCGACGCCCCGCCGTGGATTTATATCTCGAGATTCCCTAGACGGTGCCGTGAGCACGCGAACGAGCGCCCTCGATGCAGTCGTTTTCGGCGTGGATATCCAGTCGGGGAACATTCGTGGTGACGCCCCCTCCTACGCTCTCGTGCGGTACGAAGGCGATGACGAGACCATCGAGCGAGACGTCGTCTCCCATCGAAAACTCAGGCGTCTCATCGCCGACGATGAGCCAGCCATCGTGGCGACCGACAACATGTACGAACTCGCCGCCGACAAGGATCAACTGATCCACTTTTTGGGCTCGCTTCCCGCGGGGACGAAACTGGTGCAAGTGACTGGAGACGAACGACCCGAAAGCCTCTCACGGGTGGCCAAACGCCACGGTATCCCCTACGCCAAGGAGGCGATGAAAGAAGCCGAAGCCGCTGCCAGGCTGGCCGCCCACAACGTCGGCTACGAAGTCTCGGCGTTCACCGACACGACCGAAGTCAAAGTCTCCCGTGGCCGGTCGACGGGCAAAGGCGGCTGGTCCGCAGACCGATACACCCGACGTATCCACGGCTCGGTCAAACGCCGGGCCCGGGAAGTCGAGAGCGCCCTCGAGGACGCCGGCCTCGAGTACGAACGCGAGGTGCGAGAGGCCTACGGCGGGTTCGCCAACGCCGTTTTCACCGTCGAGGGACGGCCACAGGACATTCCCGTTTCGAACGCCCGCTCGGGGGACGTCCGCGTCGAAATCGAGCGGGAACGACGCGACGGGATCGAGTTCAAACCCCTCGCGAAACGGCGCGATCACGTCGTCGTCGGTATCGATCCTGGGACCACCACTGCCGTCGCGATCGTCAGCCTCGAGGGCGACGTCCTCGACATCTGGAGTTCCCGGATGAACACGACGGCGGACGTCATCGAGTGGATCGTCGAACGCGGCCGTCCGGTAGTGATCGCCGCCGACGTCACGCCCATGCCCGAAACGGTCGAGAAGATTCGTCGCAGCTTCGACGCCGCTGGCTGGAACCCCGAACGGAACATCCCCATTGACGAGAAACAACACCGAACGCGGGACCACCCCTACGAGGACGACCACCAGCGTGACGCCTTAGCCGCCGCGCTGTACGCCGTCGACGCCCACGAGAGCCAGTTCGAGCGGATCGCCCGCAAACTCCCACCCGGGATCGACCGGGGTGAGGTCACCGCACGTGTCGTCGCCGGCGGGGAGACCGTCGAAACCGTCCTGGCAGACCTCCAGGAGAGCGACGACGACGAGGAACCGGAACCAGAACACGAGCCACGAGAACTCACCGCCGAGGAAAAACGGATCCGGGACCTCGAGCGCCAGGTCGAACGCCTCGAAGGCCACGTCGACACGCTCGAGGGACGCCTCGAGGACCGCGACGACACGATCGAGGACCTCCGGGCAGAACTCGCCGTGACCAAACGCGAAGAGCGCCGACAGATTCGCAAAGAACGGGAGGTCTCCCGACTCGAGCGGACGGTCGAGCGCCTCGAGGACGAACGCGATGAGGCCCGTGAGACGGTCGCAGACCTCGAGCAGAAAGTCGAGCGGATGAAAGCCCTCTGGAAACTCGACCACTCGAACTTCGCGGACGTGTCGGAGAAACAGGCGGGACTCGTACCGGTCAAAGTCGTCGAGAAGTTTACCAAGGGAGCGATTCGGGAGGCCCACGATGCGTACGGCATCGCCGAGGGTGACGTCGTGTACGTCAAGGATGCGAGCGGGGCGGGTCGATCGACGGCCCAACTGTTGGCTGACTTCGAGCCACGCGTCGTCCTGAAAGACGGCGGGCTGTCAGATATCGCGACTTCGATCCTGTTCGATCGTGAGATCCCCGTCGGCCCAGCCGATGACGTCGCTATGCAGGAAGTCGACGAGCTCGCCGTCGCCCGCGAGGCCGACGTCGAAGACGTCATCGACGACTGGCACGAGCGCGCACTCGAGCGGGAACGCGATCAAAAGGTGCAGTTGGTCGATCAGCTTATCAGTGAGCATCGGGCGGGGAATCGCGAGGCGTGACCCGACGAGGGTGTCCACTCGAGCGGCGCGCGCACGTCCAGAACGAGCAACCACTGATCCGTCTGTATCGGGCTCGTCAAAACTGGTGCTCGGGGCTCGAGTCTAGGCCATCCCCCACGCAGAGAGCATGCCCGTCACGATCGACTTGACCACGAGGCCCACGCCAGCAAGCATGAGCCCCAGGCCGGCGGCGATCACGTAATCCTGGTAGGCGATGAGGCCGATACCGGCGATGAGCAGGACGATACCGACGATCCCCAGCGGACCGAGATTGTTGCGCATACCCGTCGTGTACGGTGAACAGTCTTAATGGCGGTGATTTCCCGCGAGCGACCGAGTGACTTAACCGACAGCCTGTGCTATTTTTACTGGGAGAGAGAGCCTGGCTGCCGCGATGGCCCTGCCGGCAACGAACGGGCCACCAGACGCCGAGTGACCCACGCGGTCGCTCGAGCGCTCGCGAGGAAAGTCCCCCCACCCGTCGGGCGGGTGACCGGACGCAAGTCCGGAGCGGGAGACCGCTGGCTCTGGAACAGCAACGACACGTCTCGGCCCGATCGATGAGGCGCGCGAACCCAACCGTAAGGACGGGGAGTTGACCCGCCGAGAGAGGCGCAGTCGCGTATGCGACTGCGAAACCGTGGTGGCGTAGCCGCCACGATGACGGCCGAGGATCGATGGAACGGCGAAACCTCACCGGTGCAAGTCCGTGTCGCAGGTAGCCCGAGAATACCGCGCAAGCGGGCGATACGGATGCTGAGCCGAATGCCGGGCAGAACAGAAGGGGGCTTACTCCTCTCACCCGTTTTGAGACGTGAGCCTGGGGTCTCCTCGAGCGTCACTCAGCCAAGCAATCGCGTGGCAAACTGTAATGCGAACCCACCGGCCAGAAACGTCACCCCGATTTTGAAATACCAGTCTTGTACTTCGGATTCGACCCAGCTCCGCACCAAATTTGGCTCGCCGATCACCTCTCTCGTCATCTCGTCGTCGGTGGTGATCGTCACGACCGTCCCCGCTTCGGCCTCCGTCCGATCCGTGATCCGTATTTCGGTGGCGCCGTCTGGAACCTCGAGATTGGTCTTCTTCTCGATGATCGTCAGCAAATGGGTGAACTCGTCCATCTCGGACTCGAGTTGTTGATCGGCCAGCAGTCGCTCGAGAGCCAACACTTTGAACTTCGCGTTCGCGACCCGGCCGACGATGGGATACTTGACGAAGCGTGTCCCCTTGACGCCAAAAAAGAGTGCACCGATGAAATTGAGGCCGAGCCCGACGGCCATCCAGTCAACCATGGGATGGAATACTCCCTCGAGACGTACTAACCCTTGGGAGCGTGGGGTTNTTATTCGTCAGCTCACCTCTCTACAAATCCGTTCAGACGCGACGGATACTCGCGCCACTCGACGCTCGTCGCGTTGTTCGCTGAAAACGTCCTGACGGAGTCTGCCGGGAGCGAAGCGACCGTCAGGCACGTCAGGAAGCGAACCCGCAGCGAGCGCTCCGAATTGGAGCGCTCGCAAGAAGTGAGCGTCCTGACGGAGATTTGAACTCCGGTCCCTGGCTCCGCAAGCCAAGAGGATAGTCCACTACCCTACCAGGACTCAACTCTTCCTTACCCTGAGTACGTTAAAGCCCTTTCGAAAGGCAGAGCCGGCAGGCAGCTACTGGCACACCCACACTCACACAGCCGTTCCGGGGTTTAAATACCATGCCGAGGGAGCTACGGTATGCCGATCACCACCAGCACCGGACGCCGAATGGACAACGCTTATGCGCGGGCTACCCATGCACGAGCATAGAATGAGCGAGATCGAGGGTATATACGAGGACCTCGAGGCGGATACGGACGTTTCCCTCGAGGAGTTTCGGGAAGCGGTCGAGGCCAAAGTCGAGCAGATGGGGGGACTCGCCGACGAGGAGACGGCGGCGATGTTGATCGCCCACGAACTCGGCGCGAGCGAGGTCAACGGCGTGGCCGATATCGAGCCAGGCATGGAGGAAGCGAAGTTCACCGCGAAGGTCCTCAAAATCGGCGAGATGCGGACGTTCGAGCGTGATGGCGAGGACGAGGATGGCCGCGTGGTCAACGTCGAAGTGGCTGACGAGACGGGGAGCGTCCGGGCAGCGTTCTGGGACGAACACGCCCAAGCGGCGGTCGACGAACTCGAGGAAGGGCAGGTGTTGAAAGTCAAGGGCCGGCCGAAGGAGGGGTTCAGCGGTGTCGAGATCAGCGTCGACGATGTGGAACCGGACGACGAGACCGAAATCGACGTCCAACTTGCCGACACCTACACGGTCGAGGCCCTCTCGCTCGGGCTCTCCGATGTCTCGCTGGTTGGGGCGGTCCTCGATACGGGCAGCGTCCGGACGTTCGATCGTGACGACGGCTCGACGGGCAAAGTCGCGAACCTGACTCTCGGCGACGAAACTGGCCGTATCCGGGTCACGCTGTGGGATGACCAGGCCGACCTCGCCGAGGAGTTCGAGGCGGGGGACACCGTCGAGGTCGTCGACGGCTACGTCCGGGATCGAGATGGGTCGCTCGAGTTGCACGTTGGCAACCGGGGAGCCGTCGAGGCAGTGGACGAAGATGTCGAGTACGTCCCCGAGAGTACGCCGATCGAATCACTCGAGATCGGGGAGACGGTCGATATCGCGGGTGTCGTCCGCTCAGCAGATCCGAAGCGGACCTTCGATCGCGACGATGGCTCGGAAGGGCAAGTTCGAAACATCCGGGTACAGGATGCGACGGGTGATATTCGGGTCGCGATGTGGAGCGAGAAAGCGGACATCGATGTTGGACCGGGTGACGAGGTTGCCCTCGCGGATGTCGAAATCCAGGATGGGTGGCAAGATGACCTCGAGGCCTCTGCTGGCTGGCGGTCGACGGTGACCGTCCTTGGGAGTGGCCCCGATGCTGGGGCGGGTAGTGGTGACGGTGACGAGACCGAGGCGGGATTGTCGGCGTTTACTGACGGCGCCGATGATACAGCGGACTCGGGTGAGGTCGACAGTCAAGCTCCAAGCGACGAGCCCGTAGACGGCGAGGTCATCGAGTTTACCGGCGTCGTCGTCCAGGCCGGTGATCCGGTCGTTCTCGACGATGGGGAAACGACGATGAGTGTCGAGACGACCGTGGACGTGGGCCTTGG
>SL_4KL_010_BRINEDRAFT_10001639_pt1 | contig 12435 bp, 6 predicted proteins | sample SodLak_010_BRINE_2_FD_10664 | JGI IMG/M metagenome (IMG submission 10664) | reverse complement strand
CACATTGGATGAAGTGCAGGAGCTGGAGAAAGAGATTGCATTTTTCAACTCTATAAAGACAGTCATTAACAAGTACACGAGCGTGGACAAGAAGCGGCAGGAAGAGGAGAAGAACTCTATTCTGAAGCAGCTTTTAGATAATGCACTGGTCGCAGAGGGTGTGGATGACATCTTCTCGATGGCCGGGCTGGATAAACCGGAGNTTGGCCTGCTGAGCGATGAGTTTCTGGAAGATGTTCGCAGAATGAAGTACAAGAATTTAGCTGTGGAACTATTGGAGAAGCTGCTAAAGGATGAGATCCGGTCCAGGACCAAATCCAATATCGTACAGCAGAAAAAATTCAGTGATCGCTTGCTGGACACACTTCGAAAATATCATAATCGTGCCATCGAAACGGCTCAGGTCATCGAAGAGCTGATTGAGATGGCAAAAGACTTTCGGTCAGCCATCGAAAAGGAAGACGAGCTGGGACTCAATAAAGACGAAGTAGCTTTCTACTATGCACTGGCTGAAAACGAAAGTGCCGTTCGGGAGCTTGGTGATGAAATTCTAAAGAAGATTGCTGTAGAAATCACTGAGAAGCTTCGAAAATCTACCACCGTAGACTGGCAAAAGCGGGAAAGTGTCAGAGCCAAACTACGAATCTTGGTCCGACGAACCCTTCGTCGATATAAGTATCCACCGGACAAGCAGAAAGCCGCGATGGAGCTAGTAATGAAGCAGGCAGAAGTGATGGCGGATGAGTGGAGTAGGTGATGTCTCATCTCAATTTGGGTGGTGCCAACATCGGTGAATTCGCTTCTATTCAACTCCTCTCCAAAAAGGTTGTGTTTATTTTATGGTCTCGTAGGTCGCGGCTTTGGCTACTGTGTCTTGTCCATAACAGTTATTCAGACAATCGGTGGTGCGGTAAGGGGTGCAACCTTCACCCTTTCCTTAATATCAACCACATCTTGGTTGTGTAACATCCCGAGTTCCTCCCGGATGCAGTTGGCCGCTCCGCATGCAACACCCATTTTCGTTGTTTCAATGGGGTCTTCTGTTTGGTGCCAAGCTGCAACAACACCGGCAGTAAGGCAATCGCCACTGCCAACGGTACTGATTACGTTTTCGACGGTGTATTTGGCATGGGTCAACTGTTGATGAACTCCTAAATAGAGTCCATTTGCTCCATCAGTAACTGCCGCTACGGTGCAATGCTCCAGACAAGATTTTGCATAGTCTGCAGGGGAGGGCAGGTCGCCATACAAATCCTTCGCCTCATCCATGTTCATATGCACACCAAATGGATGAACATCGAGTGCGGCACGTAACCTGTCGCCGCTGGCATCAATCCATAGGGGGCACTCCTGTTGGTCAGCAATCCCCTTGAGACGTTTGTAGGAATTCTTGGAACTTCGGCGCGGCCACGAACCGCTTACCACCATCGCATCTGCGGTTTCGGCATGGTCGGATATTTGACTAAAAAAAGACTCTTCTTGGTCGCGAGTAATTTCCGGGCCCGCTTCGGTTAGCTCGGTATCATCACCCTCTCCGTCCGTTTTAAATGCAGCGCACGTTCGTGTCCACCCGGCTACCTCGGGACCGAAGCTCGATACCCCCATCTTTTGCACTTCGTTTTGAATCCATCTTCCTGTTGGGCCGGCCCAATACCCCGCCAGTTTGGTTGGGTGACCGATTTCGTGCAGTGCCATTGCAACGTGCACGCCTTTTCCGCCGGGATACGCTGATTCGTGCCGGCTTTTATTTACAGCATTGATCTGGAGTGAATCTAGGTGAATAAATTTGTCTACAGCGGGATTCGGGCATATAGAGAGGACTATCATAGGGTTTCAGGGTTGTTTTCTATTTAATCAGTCTTTGTAAACAAAACGATATAAATATACATGCGTACTAAAAGAAAGAAAAAGAAAATTATAATATTTGCTATTTCCTTTTAAATACCATTATTTAGAAAACGAAAGCTAAAAAAAGCCTTTCGTTTAAAAATCGTCGTTAACTCAAATAAAATTACAAATTATGAAGAAGTGGATACGCACAATTAATCTGCCGGTGGTAGGGTTTTTGGTATTGTTCCCGATCTCTCTGCTCGCACAGGAGATTTCAGTGTCCGGTACAGTTACAGACACGGACGGGGAGGCTCTTCCCGGTGTAAATGTTCTTATTGATGAAAGTGGAAGCGGTACCATCACAAATACAGATGGGGAATTTCAGTTGGACGCCCCATCTGACGGTACGCTTGTGTTTTCTTTTATCGGTTTTGAACCACAAAGAGTTCAGGTTGACGGTAGAACTACTATCGATGTTGTTCTCAGAGAAAGTACGGCCGAGCTTGACGAATTAGTGGTTATGGGATACAGTGAGCGAGGTTTGCGTGAGATTTCAAGTTCCGTAGTGAGTATTGATGCAGAAGACCTCCAAGATGTAACAACATCCAACACAACAAGCCTGCTGCAAGGAAAGGCATCGGGAGTTTACATGTCTTCCACATCGGGCAGTCCGGGGTCAACCCCCGAAGTTCGTATTCGCGGAGCGGGCTCTATTACGGCAGGCTCCGATCCACTTTATGTAATTGATGGCGTTATTGCCGGTTCAGGCGGTTCCTTTGATGTAAATATGCTGAACCCCCGAGATATTGAGTCGATTACGGTTTTAAAGGATGCTTCTGCTACCTCGTTGTATGGCTCCCGTGCATCAAACGGCGTGATTGTTATTACTACCAAGCAGGCACAGCCCGGGACATCCAATATCGATATCAGCACAACACTGGGTGTTAATAATCGCACAAACGGGAACTTTGAGGTGATGAATTCAGCTCAGAATTATGAATACCATGAACTAATGGGGAATCCAAATCTCGACTCCTCTTGGTTGGACAGGGATACCGATTGGCAAGACTTGGCTTTTGACCAGGGAATCACCCAGGAGTATCAGGTTTCTGTGTCTGCAGGGAGTGACCGTACCCGCTATTACATCTCCGGTAACTACTATAATGAGGAGGGAACACTGATCTCTGATGAGCTGGAGCGTTTTTCAGGGAGGTTAAATTTAACGCACCAGGTAAACGACCGGTTGAATTTAATTACCAGTTTAAGCGGTAGCTATACTAATAACTTAAACAATCCTACCGGTGCTCTTTACCAGTCGTATACCAATCTACCGTGGGATGAACCGTACAGAGAAAATGGAACCATCCGTACGGGTAATGAATCGAGCTGGATTGGACGAGATAATGCCAATTTTCTCTATCCGCTTCAGTACAACTGGAATCAAAATCGCAGACACTACATGGCCGGTAGTGTGCGTGCAGAGTATGATATTTTTGACTGGCTTTATGTAAGCAGTACCAACCGTGCAACAATGAATGCCTTCCGGGCTGAATCGAACGCCGACAGACGTACAGCGGCCGGGAGCACGAACAATGGTGAACTCAGCAATTCATATGACTACAGCTCATCATTTATTTCATCAAATCTTGCGCACGCAAGCCGCAATTTTGGTGATCACTCACTCAGCGGTTTAGCGGGTGTGGAGTATCAACGGTCATACTCGGATGGAATGAGTGGAACCGGTATCGGAATTGAACCTAATCTCGGGATTTTAAACGTAACGGCCGAACCACTCTCACTTGGTGGATATAAAAATGAAAGTGAGTTCTTTTCGGCTCTTTCACAAGTGGAGTATAGTTTTAGAGATACCTATTTCGGAACCGTTTCGTACCGACTTGATGGATCATCGAGGTTCGGTGTTGACAACCGATACGGTAATTTCTACTCAGTCGGCGGATCTTGGTTACTCAGCAATGAATCTTTCATGGACGGATTGGAAAGTGTGGACCTGTTGCGATTAAGAGGAAGCTATGGAACCTCAGGAAATGCAGGAATTGGGAATTACGAACATTACGGGCTTTACGCTTATACGGTTCAGTATGCAGGAAACCCCGGTGCTGTACCTTCACGTATTGCAAATCCCGACCTGACGTGGGAGATTGCACGACAGGCAAACATCGGGGTAGATCTTGAGCTGTTTGAAAGAGTTGAATTCAGCACGGATGTGTACCAGCAGACTAATGAGGATCTACTTTTAGCCGTGGTGTTACCGGCTACTGCAGGTTTTAGCAGCAGAACTGAAAATGTAGGCAGTGTTCGAAATCGAGGCGTTGAGTTTGAATTATCAACCCAAAATATTGTGGGTGAATTTAACTGGACGACCGATTTTAATATCTCTTTTAACAGAAATGAGGTGATAAAACTGCATGAAGGGGAGGATATCCTCGCCGGAAATCAGCGAATTATGGAAGGGTATGATAAAAACACCTGGTACATGAGAAACTGGATGGGTGTAGACTCAGAAACCGGTGATCCGCTTTGGGAGGTGCTAACTGAAGATGCGGACGGAAATATTGTTGACCGAGATGTAACCAGCAACTACAGTGAAGCTACACTACAACCTGTAGGTTCTGCCACTCCAGATTTTAGCGGGGGTATTCGAAATAGGTTATCATACAGAGGGGTAAGTTTAAATACATTCTTTACCTTTACTTATGGTAACGATGTGTACCACAGTGCCCGACAGCTATTTGATTCCGATGGAGCGTATCCCGGCTATAATCAAATGGTGCTGAAGAATGACTGGAGCCGCTGGCAACAGCCGGGCGATGATGCTACACACCCAAGAGCTGTTTTCGGAGGAAATCAAAACTCAAACAGCCCCTCCTCGAGATATTTAGAGGATGGATCTTACTTGAGGCTTCAAAATATTACTCTCTCATACAATTTCTCTCCCGATCTGCTCAGTGAGGTTGGGTTCAGATCACTGCGAGTATTTGCAAGCGGAGATAATCTTGTAACATTTACCGGGTTTTCCGGCATGGATCCTCAGGCGGGAGTTGAATCGGGTACGGCAGGTACCAAATACCCGATAAGCAGAAAGTTGTTATTTGGAATTGAAATAGGTCTTTAAAAAAACAGAACAGATTATTATGAATACTATACATAAAACGGCCTTGTTGATTTTTGCAGCCACTCTAATAATGGTTGGTTGTGATCTCAATAATGTGCCNTANGACGGACANGAAGAGGAAGTAGCCCTGGAAACTTTTGAAGGTGTACAGGCCGCTACCTATGGGAACTACCACAGGCTGGTGGGATCAGGCTATTTCCACTATAATCGATCACTCTTTCAAATGGGGGAGTACCCGGCTGACAATGTGTCGTTGAGTGGAACTACTACAGATCCATTGTTCATGGCTTATAATTATAACCAAACTCCAAATATGGGTAATCTTTCAACGATATGGAGTGGAGCATACGAGTTGGTTTATGGGACCAACCGCGTGATAGAAGAGGTTGAGACCGGGCAATCTGAAGAGCTGGATCAGATGGTTGGTGAAAATAAATTTCTACGTGCCTTGGCACACTTTCACTTGGTTACCTATTTCGCACGTCCATATACTCAAGATCCCGACGGTCCGGGCGTACCGATAAAAACGAACTCTGACCCGGAAGAGCTACTACCACGTAGTTCGGTGTCCGAGGTTTATGATTTCTTGATTACTGAATTGGAAGAAGCGGCTGAACTTATGTCGATTGACCAGCCAAACAGTTACGCCTCTGCAGAGGTTGCCTATGGATTGCTTTCAAGAATTCATCTTTATATGGAGAATAACGAAGAAGCGATAGAGTATGCAGACCGAGTAATTAACTCCGGGCGTTACGAACTATTTGACACCGAAAACCTTGAGAATTACTATCGATTACCAAATGAAAGCAATGATGAGACTATATTTGCGATCCGCCACACCCAAGATGATGACCACGGTTATGCGAACATCGGCTCTATGTATTACTCCTCTCCATCAGGTATGGGATGGGGTGAGATGTATGCGTCAGAAAGTTATCGAAATCTTCTTAATGAATACCCGGAAGATAAACGGCACGGTTTTCTTCAACCCCGGTATGAAACGGACGACGACGGTAATACCGTCACAGATGAAGATGGCGAACCGGTAGTAGCAGAAAGAAATGGATACCCGGTTTGGTATATAATGAAGTTCTCCTACCAAGAGGATATTGCATCATTAAGTTCACCCGTAATTTTAAGGCTTTCAGAAATATATCTGAATCGGGCTGAAGCGAACGCCAAGCTTGGCAACGATCAGGAGGCGATTGATGATGTAAACGTAATTCGTCAGCGGGCCGGCCTAAACGGGAATGCGCTTTATACAGTAGGAGACCTGAAAGGCAGAGATTCTGTTCTGGATGTTGTACTGGAAGAGCGGCGACTGGAGCTGGCGTTTGAAGCGCACAGAAAGCTTGATATTTTCAGAAATGATCGCGATTTGGTTAGAGATTATCCCGGTACACACCTAAACCCTAATAATCCCGGAGTGGACATGGAGCAGGGCACACAAATTATACCGCCAGACCATCCACGAGTGGTATTTTTTATTCCGGAAAATGAATTGTCACTCAATCCAAACTTAGAGCAAAATCCGTAGCAACCGATCAAAGCTGTCCGCCATGCAAAGCGGGCAGCTTTCTTTTTATGTTGACCACTTAATTTTTAATAGACGAGATGAAGCTATCACGGGATAGCTTTTTTTTATGGAATAGATATTATGCAAAAGATTACATGGATGGCCCTGATACTACTACTTGCTTTAATGGCGTGTAGCGAAAACGCATCAGAATCAACGACTGAGAATAAGAATACTGAGTTCATTCCTTTGGCCGGCAATGCCTATACAGATATGGCATTCCCGGGGATTGTTGGGCCGGAAAGTGGTATTACGGATTGGACAATCGAAGATGCCGAGGTTGAGATTTATTTTTATGCAGACAATCCGGCACAGGTGCAACTGGGTGTTCGGGGAGAATCCCCTAAAAAAAGCGTAATAGAAATTGAAATGAATGACCGACGCAGAACGGTTGAAATCCATACTGATGAACGTACTGCTGTAACAGCCGGTGAATTTGAAATTACGCAGTCCGGTTACAACAAGGTTACATTACGAGGCATTGAAAGGGATGGAGGGCAATTTGCTCGCATATCCGACCTGTATCTTGTGGGGCCAACAGATTTGCAGCTGCAGTATGTGCGGAATAATGAGAATAATCGATTTTATTGGGGCAGAAGAGGGCCCTCCGTGCACTTAAGTTATGGCGAACTGCCCGAAGATGAAGATATGGAGTGGTTCTACAGTGAGCTGACTGTACCGGAAGGGTACGACCCGGTTGGATCTTATTTTATGGCCAACGGCTTTGGTGAGGGCTATTTCGGCATTCAGGTAAACTCAGAAGAGGAGCGCAGAGTGCTGTTTTCGGTCTGGAGTCCCTATCAAACCGACAATCCCGATGAGATTCCCAACGATCAACGAATACAGGTATTAGATCGTGGTGATGATGTTGTAACCGGGGAGTTTGGAAATGAAGGCTCCGGTGGTCAGAGTTACAAACTGTACAGCTGGGAAACGGGCAAAACCTATCGGTTTTTAAATGCGGTTCAGCCTGATGGGGATGGAAATACAATTTATACAGGATACTTTTATTCTCCGGATTCTTCAGAATGGAAACTGATAGCACGATTTTTACGCCCTCAAACCGATACATGGTATACGCGTCCACACTCATTTTTAGAAAATTTCGCGTTTGAAAATGGCCATGCAGAACGGAAGGCGTTCCACCATAACCAGTGGATCCGAAGCCGCAACGGTGAGTGGATAGAGCTGGATCAAGCCACATTTACGGGAGATGATATTGCTCAAAAAGGCTACCGATTGGATTATACGGGAGGAGCCGAAAATGAGCGCTTTTATTTAAGGAATGGTGGATTTTTTGATGGCGAAGTAGAATTGAATAGTTATTTTAACCGCACGGCGGTGGCAACACCCCCGCAAATAAAAAGCGATAATCTTTTGTACTTCGAATAACATCATCTTTTTGATATGAATCTTAACATTACATCCCGAAAACAAAGAACCTATGATGCGATTGTTGTTGGAACCGGAATCAGTGGCGGGTGGGCTGCAAAAGAGTGTGCCGAAAACGGGCTTGATACGCTGGTTCTGGAGCGGGGAAGAGATGTTAAACATGTTGAAGATTACCCCACCGCAACAAAAAATCCGTGGGAACTGCCGAGGGCTGATCGACTATCGAGAGAGGAAGCTCAAGAGTATGAAGTTCATCAACGAACCGGCTATACGTTGCGGGAGTCAACAAAACATTGGTGGCTGAAAGACAAATATCAGCCGTATGAGGAGAAAGAGCGGTTTGATTGGATTCGAGGCTATCACGTTGGAGGAAAATCGATTATGTGGGGGCGGCAATCTCTGCGTCTCGGTCCGCAGGATTTTGCAGCGAACGCAAAAGAGGGGGTGGGGGTAGATTGGCCCATTCGATATAAGGATTTGGAGAAGTGGTACAGCTATGTGGAGAAATTTATTGGTGTAAGCGGTCAGAATGAAGGTCTTCCCCAAGCTCCGGATGGAGAATTCCTACCCCCTTTGGAGATGAACTGCTTGGAAAAACATTTCAGGGAAAAGATCTCCGAGGAGTATTCCAACAGGGTATTAACAATGGGGCGATTTGCAAATTTAACGGTTCCCCATAAAGGGAGAGGGGTTTGCCAATACAGGAATTTGTGCATGAGGGGGTGTCCGTTCGGCGCCTATTTCAGCAGTAACTCATCTACGCTCCCGGCAGCTGCAGCAACCGGTAATATGACGCTTCGTCCCAATTCGGTGGTGAGTAAAGTATTGTATGATAAAGACGCGGGGAAGGCAATCGGTGTTGAGGTGGTAGATGCTGAATCAAAAGAGAAGATCGAGTTTTATGGGAAAACGTTTTTTTTATGTGCATCCACGCTGAACTCTACGCTGATTATGATGAACTCTCGGTCGGACCGCTTTCCAAACGGGCTGGGGAACGATTCCGACCAGCTGGGCAGAAACGTGATGGATCACCACTTTATGGTGGGTGCAACCGGAGAGTTCGATGGGTTTGAGGATAAATACTACTACGGCCGCCGGCCCGGATCAGTGCACATGCCACGTTATCGAAACCTGAACGGCGATCAGCGGGATTATCTCAGAGGATTTCATTTTCAGGGGGCGGCAAGCCGGCAGAACTGGCAGCGAGGTATCAGGGAGATGGCAATCGGTACACAGCTAAAAGAGCTGGTTCAAAAACCGGGGAAATGGACGATGGGACTGAATGGATTTGGGGAGATGCTGCCACACCCCGACAACAGAGTAACGCTTAATTTCGATAAAGCAGACGCTTGGGGTCAGCCGACAATGGTTTTCGATGTCTCGTTTACAGAGAATGAGTATAAAATGCGCGAAGAGATGAAGCAAGATGCAGCAGAGATGTTGGAAAAAGCAGGATTTACGAATGTTCAACCGTACGATAATATTGGTGGGCCGGGTCTTGGAATTCACGAAATGGGCACTGCACGAATGGGGAATGATCCCGAAACCTCCGTATTAAACAAGTGGAACCAGGTGCACAGCGTCCCCAACGTTTTTGTTACGGATGGTGCCTGCATGACCTCCTCAGCCAATCAGAATCCCTCACTCACCTACATGGCACTGACCGCAAGAGCCGTGGATTATGCTGCTAAACAGTTGAAGAGGGGAGAGTTGTAGATAGCTGTGAATACCACTTTTCATTAGTCTAATTGAACTCAATATTTGGCGCCCCTGTTTCTTGTCTGAAGAAGTGGCATAAAAATAGTAGATTGGAACACTGTTCATTTTAGATAAATATATTTTAAACACCATAACGATAACGAAAACATCAAACTCTACATGAGAACGACTGTTGAGAGAAGGGACAACATCATAAAACGGCTTCAAAACGAGGGGAAAGTTCGGGTTGATGAACTTAGTGATGAGTTTGGGGTAACAACGGTTACAATTCGGAATGATCTGGACTTTTTGGAGAAAAAGGGAATTCTGCACCGAACTCACGGAGGGGCGTTAATTCGCAATAATGTATATAACGATCCCAGCATTGAAGAGAAGCAGATGCTAAACAAGGAGGAGAAACAGAAAATCGGGGAGAAAGCCGCCGAGTTTATTGAAGATGGTCAGTCGATCCTTCTCGACTCCGGAACCACGACCTTGCAGATCGCCTACAGATTGGGGGAGCGTAAAGAGTTAACCGTGTTGACTAATGCTATTAAAAGTGCCATGGAGATGGCAAAATACGATGGTGCAAATGTGATGTTAACAGGTGGGACACTGCGGGCCGAATCCTATTCACTGGTTGGTCCGGATGCTGAAAAAACAATTAATAATTATTTTTTCGACACCCTTTTTCTTGGGGTTGATGGATTAGATATAGGTTACGGTCTTACCACCCCAAACCCGATGGAGGCACAATTGAACAGAATTATGGTTCAGCGGGCTAAACAGGTAATCGCCGTAACAGATTCAAGCAAGTTGGGTAGACACAGTTTTTCGTACATTTGCGACCTCGATATGATAAGTAAAATTATCACGGACCATAAAATCAGCTCTTCATTTGAAAAAGAGCTGATGAAACGAAATGTAGAGGTCATCAAAGTTTAAGGGGAAAACCTCGTTTTAATCATCTTCCGGTGATATCTGAATCAGCTTTTTCCAGGATACGACAAGCAGATACCCGGAAATTGCGCTTACAAATGTAAGTATGGTTGCCGGCAGTATGTTTCCATAGATCCAGTATCCTGTGGCCAGTAGTATTCCGTAAATAACGATACAACCGAGCACCATACAGATGATTCCCTGAGGGACTCGCCATGCCTCATCTTGTACTTCCGAAAGGGAAATACCACGATTACGAGCTATCGAAGCCACTCTATCCCATCCGGGACCACCGGGACGAATTAACTTGCAGAAGTTGACAAGGGTTTCGTCATTCGTTGGGCGTGTCAGGTACGTGACAACCAGCCAACCGATAGTGGTAATTGATACTCCCACAAGCAGTTCTTGCCAGCCTGTTAATATCGGAAGACCTGTGTGGGCATGGCCAAACCGGAAGTAGAGAGCAACAAGAAAAGATATCGTCATTCCGGCAATTTCACTCCAGGCATTGACGCGCCACCAGAACCAGCGAAGGATAAAGAGAAGCCCCGTACCGGCGCCGATCTGCAGGATGATCTGAAAGTTATCGAGGGCTGAGCGCATGTTTAGTGCTAACCAACCGGCTACAATCATTAAGATAACTGTGGAGATTCTACCTACATTTACCAGCTCTTTTTCGGAGGCTTCAGGTTTGATAAATCGCTTGTAGAAATCGTTTACCAGATAGGATGAACCCCAGTTCAAGTGTGTGGATATGGTAGACATATAAGCTGCAATTAACGCGGCAATCACAAGCCCCATCAACCCGGCCGGGATGAATGTAAGCATGGCGGGATAACCCATATCGTGATCAACCACATCGGCTGCGTGTGGAAACTCCTCACGAATCGACGCCAGGTCGGGAAATACGATGATAGAGCAGAGCCCTACAATAATCCATGGCCACGGGCGGAGTGCATAGTGTAGGGCGTTAAAAAGGAATACCGCGCCGATGGAGTTATTCTCATCTTTTGCGGCAAACATCCGTTGGGCGATGTATCCACCGCCTCCGGGCTCCGAGCCGGGATAGTAGACACTCCACCACTGAACTGCCAGCGGAATAATAAAAATGGCAAGCAGCTGCGACGTGTCGGAAAAGTCGGGTAGAATATTGAGTTTCGGAATTACATCTTCGTGTGTTAACAGGCCGCTCAATCCGCCAACATCGGGATGGGTTACTGCTACATAGGCAGCAATTAATCCACCAAGTATCGATAAAAAGAACTGGAAAAAGTCTGTAATCAATACACCTCTCAATCCACCAAGAGCACTGTAAATCACTGTTACCACACCCGCTATCATGATTGTCTGGAACGGAGTGATTCCCATGAGTACAGACCCGATTTTTATGGCGGCCAGGGAGACGGACGCCATAATAATAATGTTGAAAATAAACCCGAGATAGACAGCACGGAAACCCCGCAGAAATGCGGCAGATTTACCGCTGTACCTCAACTCATAAAATTCCACATCGGTAAGTATGCCCGATCGTTTCCAAAGGTTTGCATAGACAAATACTGTAAGCATACCGGTTAGCAGAAACGCCCACCATGTCCAGTTTCCCGCCACACCATTTTGACGAACGATGTCGGTTACAAGATTGGGTGTATCGGTAGAGAAGGTTGTGGCCACCATCGAGATGCCCAAGAGCCACCAGGGCATATTTTTACCGGCAGCAAAAAATTCCGTGGAGTCTTTTCCGGCTTTTTTCATCACCCATAGTCCCACAATCAGTGAAAACACAAGGTAGCCGGCAATGATAAGCCAATCGATAGTGGTTAACAGCATATAACTGATTAGTGGTTTAAGTTGGGGTAATAGCTCAGTG
>SL_4KL_010_BRINEDRAFT_10001638_pt1 | contig 12437 bp, 11 predicted proteins | sample SodLak_010_BRINE_2_FD_10664 | JGI IMG/M metagenome (IMG submission 10664) | reverse complement strand
GTTCTAGCCCGTAGCGGATCGTGCGGCCCAGGAGCGTTGCGTTTACGTCGTCTTTCACCAGGTAATCCTGTGCGCCCCGCTCGATTGCTTCGATGCCAAACTGTTCGTCGTTCAACCCGGTCAGGACAACGACGGGTTGTGTCGAGGTTGCTGCAAGCATCGTCTCCAGTGTCTCGATACCGGAAACATCGGGCAAATGAAGATCAAGCAAGACGACATCGATAGTCTCCTCAAGGATAACGAGGGCATCATCGAGCGTTTCAGCGTGGTGTAGCCGGGTTTCGTGTATTTTCCGACCACCGACGGGAACCTCGAACCACTCGATTTCATGGAATAGCTCCTCGATGTACGCTGCATCGGGTCCATTATCTTCGACCAGCAGGACAGTTAATGTATCATCACTCATGTGCAGTTTCCAGATTACAAACCCACTCAACCTCGCCGGCAGCCGAATCAGTCATCGACTGGTCCAGTTCGCGGTCGAGAGTGAGCAGGCGGTCACAGAGATTTCGGTACGCTTCGGTCTCTTTGCGTCTCTCCTTCGGAAGTTGTGATTCAAACAGTTCGATTCTGGCTTGTAGCGACTCGAATTCTCTTACCTTTGGCGGCTGTGACTTGCGAGCAACGACATCGTCGATGACCGTTTGCAGTTTCTCGGGGGCGGCCGGTTTCTGGACGTAGCCATCGAACGGAACCGAACACAGCGACTGGTCGGGCCCAACCGAACTGACGAAGACGGTCCGACAGTCATACCCGCTGGTCGCAACATACTGTGCGAGTTCTTCCCCCGATAGCTCCGGCATTCGACGATCCGTAATGAGAACGTCGACGGTCTCATCGAGTGCGTCCCGCGCCGTTTTTCCATCTGTCGCCGTTTTGATCTCGAACTCCGAGAGCCAGTTTGTGTGCATCTCGACTAACCGGTCGTCATCATCAGCAAGTACGATCGTCGTCGAGTCCTCGATCATCGTCTGTGCCCACGTATCGAGGGCGTCGATCACCGGTTCGAACGCCCTCCCGTGGTCTGTTGGCAAATACTCGACTCGCAGGGGTGACTCCTGTAACACGCGTCGCTCGATAACAGCAGACTCCTGTAACGAATCGAGCACATCGGTAAGCACTTTCGCTGAAAGCTGCTCGTATCGTGTTTCGAGTTCGCTAAATCCCTGGGGACCGTCACGGAGAAGTGTCCGGAGCACTGTTGCAGACCACTTTTTCGAGATAACCTCACGCGCCGACGCAAGCGTCTCGGGTTGCGCTCGATTGCTTGAGGAAGACTCCGGAACCATACACGTTGTGGTATGAGAACTGCTACTAAACCTTTGCTCCCAGAGTATCAAATGAGATACTCCCGCCATTAGCTGAGGAATTTTTCTTCGATCTCACGGATCGTCTGCTCGAATGCGTCGATATCCATCGGCTTCGTGATGAACTCATCCGCACCAAGCTCTAGCGCCCGCTCTCGGTCAGGGTCTGCATCGGAGTTTGTAAAGATAACGACCGGAGTCGACCCAAGAGCAAGCTCGCCCCCTCGTTTTTTGAGGATGTCAAAGCCGGACATATCCGGAAGCCGAAGATCAAGCAAGAGAAGTTCGGGTAAGCGGTCGTTCGATTCGAGCGACCGCAATGTCGAAACTGCCGCTTGGCCATCCCGCACGATTGTCAAATCGTGACGGGGAGACAGGAGTCCACGGATCAGATTCGCATCGGCGGGTTCATCCTCGACGACGAGAACCTCTATCGACGCCGTCTGCGGATCTATATTATTTGTCATTAGTGTGTCTCCAATTGTTCCCATCGTCCCGTGGTACTCCAGAGAGATGCGTCGGCCAGTTTGTATCGTGTTGCGGTGGTGGGACAGCACGATCATACAGGGCCGACGCATTTTTCGATTGATGAAGAATAAATATAAATGCTCGCTGAGAAGAGAGTAAGTAACTCACTAACCATTTGGTAAGTAACCATTTGGTAAGTTAGCTTCATCTATTACTCGGAAAAATCCCAGAGACCGGTTACGACCAACCCGCGTATCGTTCGTATTCTTGTGCGAGCGAGTCGAGTTCATCTGGTTCGTATTCGCCACGTTCGGTCAGAATCGTGTCGATGGCTGTCGGTGGCGTCACGTCGAACGTCGGATTGGCGACGGTAATCGGTTCGGTACCATCGTACAGTTCCTCGGCAGGCCGAGGTTCGACATCAATCTGGCGCTCTGGACTAATCTTATCCGCTCCGGCGGCGACGAGGACCGGGATTCCCTGAGCGGTTGCAACACTCGCAGCCGAGCAGGTTCCAACCTTGTTGAGCACGGCCCCATCAGCAAAGAGCGTATCAGCACCGACGACCAGTAGCTCTGTATCCCATTTCTCAAGTTGAGAGCCAAACGCTGCGTCGGTCGAAAGCGTCACATCCGTCTGATCGGCAAACGTTTCCGCAACGCCAATTCCCTCGCCACCGGGTCGAGACGCGGCGATCAAAAGGGCGTCGGGCGTCCCCTCTTCGAGTGCCTGCCGGACAGTCCCGGATCGTGAGAGGGTTGCGACCCGTCTCCCCTCGGTTCTGGCTGCGAGTTTCGTTGCAGCCGCCGTGTCTGCTTCGATTGCGCGCTCGATTGCCCCGGCGACCTGTTTCTCCACAGCCTTCGCGTCTGTAACTCCGGTCGTGTACAGCACCCGATTGATCCGGTTGACGACGACGGCCATCGCCGGGCGTGCATCCAGCAACGCGTGGCCGACCGCACTGATGGAGTCATACGAGTTATATCTGGCTGCATATTCGGCTTCGGCACCGTCTATCTGCAATGCCGCCTCATCGCGCAACACTTCCAGTGCTCGCAGGGAGAGATACGCCGATCCATGCTCGGTGTCAGTCTCCACTGTCTCGACAGTCGGGCGGATCTCCTGATAGGCTCGCCATAGCCGTGGGACGGTTTCCCGGCGCAGGATTTCGGGCGGTGATACCCACTCGACAGCGCTGCTCTCCCAGCTCGATTCGACATCCCGAGTCTGGCAATCGAACAAATAGGAATGGACGATCCACCGCCGGTCGAGTGCTCTGTCTTCGACCGTAAAAGAATTACCAGCGCGGACGAGTTGACAGGATGTCTCGGGGTCGATACCTGTCTTTTCTCGAATTGCTTTTTCGACCGTAGCGTCGGGGTCGCCTTCTGCGTGGCCTGCAATGGCGTCCCACTTCCCCTGATAGAATCCACCCTCCTCGCTGTGGTGACACAGCAAGATTGCGCCGCGGTTGCGAAGAAATGCCGTGACGACTTCGCACTCGTCCATCGTTAATGGTTGCGCTCGACGACAAATTCTGCGAACTCACGGAGGTAGGTTTTTGCCTCCGAATCTGCAACGTCGGCTGCTTCGAGGGCGTCGAGTGCTTTGTTCGATTCTTCGCGGGCGCGTTCAGTGGCTTGCTCGGGGGAGAGGTCTGTTACCTCGACGAGAGAAGGCCGTTCCATTTCGGCGTCGTGACCGGTTGGCTTGCCGAGTTGGTCGGCGTCGGCTGTCGCATCTAGCACATCATCGCGCATCTGGAAGGCAACACCGACACGTTCTGCATACTGGCCAAACGCCTCGACTGTTGCAGTGTCTGCATTTGCCGCAATCGCCCCCAGTTCCGCAGCAGCACGAAATAGCGCACCGGTCTTGCGCCGTGCTAATTCCATGTATTCGGCTTCGTTGACTGGCTGGGCAACGAGTTCGGTTGCTTCCCCCTCACCGAGTTCGACCATCGAGTCGGCGACAGTCTGCATTGCACGCTCATCAGTCGAAAAGAGTGCAAAGGCTTCCCCGATTAGCCCATCCGAGGCCGTGATCGCCGGCCCGTAGCCGTATTCCGTCCAGGCTGCCGGTGTGCCTCGCCGCAGTTCAGACTCGTCGATGATATCGTCGATCACCAGCGAGGCGTTGTGAACCAGCTCGATGCCGACGGCGAAATCGACGGCATCGTCAATCTCTCCATCGAGAGCGTCACAAACGAGTACAGCCACCGTTGGCCGCACACGCTTGCCCCCAGATAAGGAGACGTGTTCCATCTGGTCGCGTAACGCCTGTGGTTCAGTGTCGTCGAGTACTGCTTCGAGGTGGCGCTCGATGCGGTCTCGACGTCGCTCCAGATACTCCATTACCGGCGGCTAGGGATTTATCAAGCAAGTAGGTGACGAAGAACGTGAGATTTCATTTGCTGCGACTAGCCGCCGGACTTTTTATGCTGTGGGACCAATAATACGTGACAGCACATGTATGGAAACACATCGTTTGGTGTTGATTCGTCGGATTATGAGTTGAGTCCCGATCAGCGAAAAGCCCTCCGACGGGATCTCTCTACGGTTGCTGCCCGCACGCGAGAACTGCTGCCAAGCGAATTTATCGTTGGATCCGAGCTGATGGATGGCTCGAACGGCCCCCAGGCAACTGTCGCCGTCCAGCCCCCAGTCGGCGGCATCGTCAGCGCGAATTGCTCGCTGAATGGTGAATTCACAATCGATGAAAACGAGTGTGAAGACCTCGCCGTTGGACTTGCAGCGAGCGCAGCCCTACAGGTCAAACAGGCAAAACGCGACGGTTCCTCCCCGATTGCCCGATAGGTCAAACAGACAACAAACTTGCATAACCTCAGAAGGCCGTCAGTATTTTCTGACTGGCCAGTAGAATATAGATAGTGAAATTATTAGGGTTTCAGTACAGTCTTTCGGGAACAACCAGTGAGTGGGCCAGAGACCCCGCTCCGATGGATATCACGCGAATCCTCGTCGGCTGTGTTCTTCTCGTCACAGGTACTGGACTCGCTGGCGTGGCATTGCTCGACATCTACGAAGATGTTATCATTGGCGATAAATCACTCATATTGAATATCGCCGAAAATCTCCTGCCGCTTTTTTTCCACGTGAGTATTATTGCGGTTGGTGTGTGGCTGTTAACATCTGATGTCGAGCGCCATCACGTCGAGCGGGTCGGTCAGTGGTTTTTGCTCGCACTTGTTTCGGTCAGTATTCTCGGGTTCTGGGTCTATCTCTTTCAGATATTACAGGATAGCATCAAGCCACTGTTCGTCTTCGCTCACCTGCTGGGTGCTGCGGGGGCAGCAGGAATCGCAATTGGGATGTACGACGCCCAGCAGACCAGTCGAGAACAAGAACTCGAACAGTACGAGGCAATTGTCGGCTCGATTCAAGACCAGGTATACGTACTCGATTCGAATGGCCGATTCGTCTTTGTCAACGAGCCGTTTGCACGCTTTGTCGGCAGAACAGTCGAGGAGCTACTCGGTGCTGACGTCGATACCGTTTTCGGAGACGCAACCACTGTCCGCACAGAAGCAGCATCGATTGCGAACGAAAAGAAAGAGACTGCACAGTTAGACGTCTCGGTAACGACTAGCGAGGGGTCGATTCCCTGTGAGACAACGCTCTCGTATATGCCCGGCGCAGTGGGTGGTGCTGTGGGCGTTGTCCGGGATGTTTCACACCGCGAGGCCGTCGAGGCAGAACTGGAGAGCGAACGAAGCCGGCTCTCGATCCTCTATCAATCGGTGCCGGACCCGATTGCTGAAACTGAACTTCGAGACTCGCCCGAACTCCAGACAGAAGTGCTCTCTGTCAACGACGAGTTCGAGAGACAGTTCAACACGTCGACAGAAAGCGCACAAGGCAATGAGATCGGAACAGTTGTTCACGATGCAGCGGGCGAACCGATCCGTCCGACCACGACAGAGCCCCACGAGAGTGAGATTAGCTGTCGGACTGCGGATGGCATTCGGACGTTTTTACTTCGGACTGTTCCGTTCGACATCGATGGCCGACGGGAAGCATATTGGCTTTTTACTGATATTACTGACCAGACGATGCGCCAACGCCGGCTGAAGGTGCTGAATCGGGTTATGCGACACAACCTCCGAAACGACATGACCGTCCTGATAAACTACGCCGAAGTGCTCGCTACCCACGAAGACGACGACGTCGCAGAGACCGCATCGAATGTCGTCGATACGGCCAAAGATATCGTCAGCATGGGGAACCGGTTGAAGCGAATCGACGAGATGATCGAAGGAAAAGGCACCCGACAGGCCCGTCCAGTTACGGATATCGTCGACGCTGCACTCGAAGAAGCGGCTATCAATGGAAACGATGTTGGTGTGGATATCACCGACGAGTATGCAGTCACAGCCGACAACACCCTCGAAGAAGCCATTGCCGAACTCGTCACGAACGCCTTCGAACACAATGATCGTGAGAAGCCTGCAGTCAGTATTGCCGTCGATACGTACGACGAGCAATGGGTCGAAATCAGCGTCGTCGACGATGGTCCCGGACTCCCAGAACAGGAGCGTATCCCCTTCGAGGATGGCGATGTCACACAGCTCAATCACGCATCTGGGCTTGGACTCTGGATGGTAAGCTGGACCGTTTCCTCACTCGGCGGTGAACTCTCTGTCGAGGAGAACTTGCCACGGGGCACAACGATCAATATTCGACTCCCACAGCCCTAACTCCAGTCCCGAGAGACAGAATTTTCGCTTGCATCGACGTGTTCTTTGAGCCACTTTGCAGCCGCTTCGAGAGTTTGTTCGTCTGTTGCGGTGATTTTCAGCCGGTTGTGTCCCGCCTCGCGGTCAGGATAACAGCCCACAGAGACATCGAACGATTCTTCCATTTCATCGAGTGCCCAGACGATATTCGACTCCGGCTCGACCGTATACAGAAACTGTGAGATGCTGTCCCCGTCGAAGGCTTCGATGACATCTTCGAACATCGCTTTGAGTTCTTTGGGGATTCCCGGCATGACGTAGACGTTCTCGATGACACAGCCCGGTGCGAGTCCAACGCTGTTCAGAAGTGGTCGGCTTTCGGCCGGCAGTGATGCCTCGGCTTCGACATCGAGTTGAATATCGAGATCCGGTCGTTTCTCCATGTAGGCCGCAATGGTCTCCTCGACATCTTCGAGGGCAGTCTCTCTGACGACCATCTCGCGGTCGAACGCATCAGAAACAGCTTCCATCGTCACGTCCATCGTGGTTTCATGGCCTGGGACGGCTGGACAGTGACTGCCCGGCGTCGACGGCGATACGCCGTCTGCTCGGGAGACGGAGTCTCCCCCTGGTAAAGAGTCACGCACGACCGTATCAACGAACGAGGTTCTCGCGGGTGTTGCGAATACGTTGCTCTGCTTCGGAGCGACCATCGACATCAGCGAGCGTTTCGGCGGCTTCGAGTGTTCGCACCGAAGAATCTAGAAAGGAGAGGATATCCCCAGAATAGGCATAGAGCATGTACTCATCGCCCATCACGTCGACGATTGCATCTGGGCCAAGCCCCTGCTCGCGCAACTCAAGCAAATAGCGGACGAATTTTCGTTCCGGGCAGCCACAGTGTGGGTTCGACTCACAGTCACAATCGAGAAAGTCCTCGGCAAAATCAAGAACCCGGTCGCGTGTAGCGTCGTTCAGTTCCGCCAATCCTTCGCCCTGATAGAGGATGTCCATCGTCGCACCCTTGAACGCACCTTTCGGAAACGAGGTTTCGAGTTGTGAGACGATCTGGCGGTGATTTTTGATATAGATTTTGTCGGTGATAGCCACGCGTATCTCTCTTTTCGGGACTCACAGGCAAAAATAGCGTGGTTCAAGCGAGCGATTGCCGCAGTAAAGAGTGACTACCAGCCAACGGTTGCGACAATCACGATGAGCGTAGGAAATCCCCGTATAAAACGTCTCGACGGGTTAGCTGCCGTCAGACGCTGTGTCAGTATCAGTTGGAAACCCGGATAAAACCGGCTGAAATATCAAAAACAACGAATCGAGATGAACTAAAAACAACAGTCTCTCGGTTATATACTGGTAGCAATCATATAAGTAGATAATGGCAACCCCCCGCCCAGACCCTGACGAGTCACAATCCTCACGGGATAAAGACGTACGTACCCGGGAAACTGGGCTGTGTTATCAGACAAGAGTACAGGCAGCAGAGCAAGCAGTCAAACTGGTCACCTCGACACTCATTCGCCAACAGCGCACTGAGAGGAACCAACAGAGATACCCATAGTTTCTGTCGTCACTCGATTTTTTCGGGTAGCGATTTGGAATTGAGAAATTCCGAAGACCAACGCTGATCCCTATGACTGATCCGGTTTTTCCGGCCAAGCGGTCGGAGATGAAAGCTATTTGTCGACAGAGACCGGCCGAATACCTATGAACGATCCACTGGGTCCGCCAGCAAAAATGGCCGAGCGGCGCGACGATCTCACGCCAATGATGGCCCAGTATCACGACCTCTGCGAGCAGTACGACAACGCGCTCGTACTCTTCCAGGTCGGGGATTTCTACGAGGCATTCTGTGAGGCCGCAGAGGTAGTTGCACGCACGTGTGAGATCACACTCACCAAACGAGAAGATTCGACCGGCGAATACGCCATGGCTGGCGTGCCAATCGACAATGTCGAGTCCTATATCGAACGGCTGCTTGGTGCGGGATATCGAATCGCGATTGCAGACCAGGTTCAGGATCCCGAGGAGGCAAGCGGCGTCGTCGACCGGGCGGTAACTCGCATCATCACGCCGGGAACGCTGACCGAAGACGAGTTACTCGATACCGAGCGCAACAACTACGTCGCTGCACTCGCCGCCGACGAAACAGTTGCCTGTGCGGTACTCGACGTCTCGACGGGGGATTTCTACGCGACGAGTGCTAGCACACCAGAGACGATCACTGATGAACTCGGCCGGTTCGATCCTGCAGAGGTAATCACAGACGGGAACATCCCGAATGGAGTCGTCGAAGACTATACCGTCAGTCACTACGAGCAGGAGACGTTCGAATTCGACGCTGCAAGCGAGATGGTCGAAGCGTATTTCGAGAGCCCCGAGAAACTGCTCGCAACCGACGCGGAGATCCGAGCCTGTGGTGCCTTGCTTTCATATGCCGAGTATGCTCGTGGGGGAACCGAGGGACGACTCGAGTATCTCAATCACTTGACCCGGTACGACCCCCGCGAGTACATGCTGTTAGATGCTGTGGCGCTTGCAAGCCTCGAACTGTTCGAACGCCGGACAGTCCACGGCCAAGAGGAAGCAACACTTGCAGGAGTCCTCGATGAGACCGCGTCGGCACTCGGGCGTCGGAAACTGGATGACTGGCTGCGCCGACCGCTGATCGATCCTGCGGAGATCAGTGCACGACACGACGCTGTCGGCGAACTCCAAAGCAACGTCCAGACACGAGAGTCACTATACGAGACCCTTCGAGATGTCTACGATATCGAACGGCTAATCTCGCGGATCGCCCGCAATCGGGCGAATGCACGGGATCTTCGCTCGCTGAAAGACACACTCGATGTAGTCCCGACACTGCGCGAGTATCTCGCCGATGCCGATTGCGAGAAATTGCGTGCGATTTATGACCGACTCGACCCGCTGGATGATATTCGCTCGCTCATCGGTGAGGCAATTCAGGAAGACCCGGCCCGTGAAATAACAGAGGGCGGGCTGATCAAACCCAGCTACGACACCGAACTTGAGCAGTTTCGTGAGACCGAACGCGACGGAAAAGCGTGGATCGACGACCTCGAAGCGAGCGAACGCGAGCGGACGGGAATCGCCTCACTGAAAGTCGGGCACAACACGGTCCATGGCTACTACATCGAGGTCACCAATGCGAATCGTGACCGGGTGCCCGATGATTACGAGCGCCGGCAGACACTGAAAAACTCGGAGCGATACTACACACCCGAACTCAAAACACGGGAAGACGAGATTATCCGCGCCGAAAGCCGGGCGGACGAACTCGAATACGAACTGTTCTGTGAGGTGCGCTCGACAGTGTCGACCGAATCCGAACGCATCCAGGCACTTGCCGAGGTGCTTGCCGAACTCGATGTGCTCGTCGCTTTCGGGACAGTCGCCGCCCAGTACGATTACAGCCGGCCGGTCGTTGCCGGACCCGACGATCCGGCAGTCACGGGTATCCATATCGAAGAGGGACGACATCCGGTCGTCGAGCGAACGCAGTCCTCGTTCGTCCCGAACGATACTCGACTCAACCGGTCTGAACGAGTCGCCGTTATCACGGGGCCGAATATGAGCGGGAAATCGACCTACATGCGCCAGGTTGCGTTGATTACCATTTTGACACAGGCAGGCAGTTTCGTCCCGGCCACGCAGGCGCGAGTGGAAATCGTCGACCGGATTTTCACCCGCGTGGGTGCAAGTGACGACATCGCCGGCGGACGCTCAACGTTCATGGTCGAGATGACCGAACTGGCGGAAATTTTGGAGCACGCGAGTGATCACTCGCTCGTCTTGCTGGATGAAGTCGGTCGTGGAACCAGCACCGCCGATGGCTTTGCAATTGCCCAGGCAGTGACCGAGTTCCTCCACGACGAAGTTGGTTCGCTGACGCTGTTTGCGACTCACCACCATGATCTGACTGCCGTTGCCGAGGATCTAGAGTGTGCGTACAACGCTTTCTTCCAGACACGCCAGAGTGACGACGGTGTCATCTTCGAACACGACCTCAACCGCGGGACAGCAGACGCCTCTTACGGTGTCGAGGTTGCTGCGACAGCCGGTATCAACAGCGCAGTCGTCGAGCGAGCACGGGAAGTGCTTGAAACAGATCACGCCGGGACAGCCACAACGGCACAAACGGGAGGGATTGATACCACACCAGATGATGGACGAACCAACGGCCACTCCACACAGACCGGCCCCCAGGCCCAGATTGCGAACTCCTCATCGGTGTCCGGTACACAGACAATCCAACAGCAATTGCTGAATGCCGATATTGCAACGATGACGCCGCTCGAAGCGATGAACCTGCTTTCAACACTCCAACAACAGGCTGAACGGAACAATAGCCATCAATTAAGTAATTGATTACCATTCGACATTTTTCCTGATGTTTTTGGTATAGCGGGAATGAGAATCCAACGATGGGAGACCTCCGTCGGTATACTGGGACGCAGATGTTGCAGGCCATCTGGACACTGTTCATGCTCATCGTTGGCCTCATAACCCAGTTGCTCCAGCCGATTGTCGGTGGCCTGTTTCAGCCGTCGGTCTTTCTTACGATCAGTGGTCTCTGGATCGTTGGACTCGTCGGCATTGCGCTGTACGACCGACGCCGCTGGCATCAGATGGTCGATGGGTCGTCGTTCGAACCCGACACGAGCACGCGACTTGCTGATCTCGAATCACTCAAGCGCGGCCGGTCGGTCGTCGTGCAAACGAAAATCCCGGATACGCTCTCACAGGCACACATGGAGATTCGAACGCCCGTCGAAGGCGTCGGTGCTTCCTTTACCATCCGCATCTCGTATGTGGGAAAGGGGGGCAGCGCAGACGGTCTCCAGACCGGCAACGACGAACTCGACGAGAAATTCGTCATCAGAGGAACCCAAGAAAACGTCAAACATCTCCTCTCACCACAGATACAGGCACAACTGATGGATATCGAAACGGAGGGGACGTTTACGATCACCGGGAATTTCGTGAAATACAAGATTCCGTTTACACGACTTACGTCGACGGAACTGGAGACGATCAGCGATGTCAGTCTCGCCATTGCAGAACGAATCGAGACGCTCGCACAGCAACCACCCTCACAGCAGTCACAGTGAACGTCAACGAAAGTGGGATATCACGATTCAAAACGTGGTGAAAGCGAGACAAACTCGAGTCCCCGCTTTTCGAGCAGGTTCTGCGCACGATAAGTCACCGACGGTGCAACGAGGATTCCTCTCACTTGGGTGCCGGTGTGTAGTTCGCGGTCGAGCACTGCGACATAGCGGTTGAGTTGGCTGACCGCATCCGGGCCGACGCGTCGGCGTTTGAGTTCGAGCACGACAGCATTCTCGTCGGCATCGACGCCGTAGATATCCACAGCACCGGCGGCAGTTTCACGTTCAGTTGCCCGCGGTTCGAAACCCGGTTCGATCACCGACGGATCATCCAGGATGCGCTCGCGGAGGTCAGCCTCGGTCCCAGTCATCGACAGTTCGCTCGCGCTCGTGGCGTCGTATGCAACGGCGTGGTCGACGCGCTCGAAGTAGATGAGTAGCTCTTCGTCGGGAGTTGAGCGCTGGCTTTCGATACGTAGCTCGTCCGATTCGACGTGCGCGTGGTGCGTACAGCCCGGTGGTAGCCAATTCACTGGCTTTTGGCCCTCGTCTGTGTGGACAAGTATCGCCCCGTCGGGTTTGCAGACCACCAGCCGGTTTCCTGCCGCGAGCGTACTCGCAGCGCGTCCGTCGTACTCGACACGGCAGCGCCCGAATAGCGAAATCACAGCCCCACGCTCGCAGCCAGTCTCGAACAGTGCAAGCGCTTTCTCGTGGGATGGGTGGCTGAACGTATGCAGTCCCGTCTCGTTCACGGTAGGCAATCCTCGGCGGGGAACCTACATGTGGCTAGCGGTTATCGCCCGGCCACAGGCCAGCACG
>SL_4KL_010_BRINEDRAFT_10001634_pt1 | contig 12454 bp, 13 predicted proteins | sample SodLak_010_BRINE_2_FD_10664 | JGI IMG/M metagenome (IMG submission 10664) | reverse complement strand
AAATACAGAGTGTTACTATCGAGATACAGTCATTGACTACAACCTATTTAGTGGTGCTCTTCGAGCGCCGATATAGTGCGTACGACAGACAGTCAGGAACTTCGACCGGTCGGCGCGGTCGCAGACAATCATGAACTTACACACCGGGCGCGGGCGTACGGCGAGGCGGTTATTCGCGGCGACACGTGGCCGATCAGCGACGTTGCGCTGGAAAAACTCACTTGGGAAACCTCGAGACGGGCAAAGCGACGCCACGGCCGCTGTTCGTATGATGGTGACGGGCGGGCGACAATTACGCTCACCGAACACACCTACGACCGGGCTGGCTTTGAGGCTTGCAAAAAGACGGTTCGCCACGAACTGGTCCACGCCTGGCAGTATCAACATCTCGGCGAAGTGGGAATCGTAACCGACAGTGGCCTCGAACTCGTCGCCGACAGCGATTGTGGAAATAGTGAGACTGCCCACAGCGACCACAGCGAAACAGCGCAGATGAACTCCACGCATAAGACGACAGCCCAGAGGGCACCTGGATTTACCATCGAGACAGGCCACGGCGACTCATTTTCCGCATGGGTCGACCTTCTCGATCTGCCGGGGCGCTGCTCGACGTATTACGACCGAAAGCAGTCTGATTTCGCGTATGTCTATGGGTGTCCCGAGTGCGAAAGCTGGTGGGGCAAACATCGGCTCTGTAAAAGTGTCAGACAAGCCGCCCACGGTGGGGCTGGCTCCACTGGCTACCGATACTGTACGTCCTGTGAGGTGTTGCTTCATCTTCGAGTTGGCCCGTGGTACCTCGAACACAGCGACCACAACGATAACACGATTCGAACGTTTGTCAGCGGCGACTGGGTTGACGGCGAGTGGACTGATGGCGACCGGGTCGACACCGACTCTGCTGACGCCGACTGTGACCAAGCGGCTGAACCACCGGCCTCAATCGACCTCCCACTGATTCACAAACGCGAGGCAAAGGGTATCGAGCGGCCACGCTAACCGAGCGATTCGTCTTCGACGATAGACTCGAGATGGATCGCATAGCGCCCGCGTTCTGTCCCATCGTCGTGATACACAATCGGCTCTTCAACGGTGACAACGGTCCCGCCGTCGACAGCCGCTGCCGTTGGAATTCCCTCAAATGATCGGCTCCCGTGGTCGCCAGCATTCAACAAAAACCACTGGAGGGCATGGTCTGCAGGGTTGCGGACGCGAAAATTCTGTGCACAGGGCACGACGATTCGGTCATCTTCGGCCGCGACACCGTGCACAAATCCGCCGAGAGTGGCGTCCCACTGCTCGGTTCCATCGCTGTCGACTGCCAGAATGCGGTGTTCGTTTGGGTGTCGACCGACGGTCTCGCGACCCTCCTCAGCATACGTGTTGCCCGTCAGAAATGCGACGCGTCCGTCGTGGGCGTGGACGTGATTCGGGTAGGCGTACAGCGTTTCGTCGCCGACCTCAGTTGGAACTGCGAGGTCGACGCGCCACTGCTCGCGGCCGCCCGAACCGAGCAAGTAACCGCGCTTGTCGCCGTGACTCGTGACGGCCAGGGAGTCGCCGTCGAACGATACGTCACCAACCCGGCGGTCGCCCGCGGTACCGGGGTCCCACATCCAGGTCGGCTTGCCGGTGGCGGCGTCGAGAACGACGAGTCCGTGGTCATGCTCGCCCATACAGCGGTTGTAGCCGACTGCAAGCCGGTCGCCTGTGGCTGCGAGATCGAGCGAAATAGGCGAGGCGTCGGCTGAATACGTCCAGTCGACAGTTCCGTCGAATCCGAACGCATAGACAGCGCTATGCCAGCGTCGCGTTTCGCCGTCGCGTTCGTAGCGGCGGGCGGCCGCAAAGAGACGGTTGTCGCCTGCGATGCAGTCGACCACGTACGGCTGTTCGAACACCCGGTCGGATGAGGACTCGCCGATATCCTCAGCAGTATAATACGACCACTGCCGATCACCCGTAGCGGCATCGTAGGCTGCAATCCTTCCTGACTCGCCGCGGCCAGCCGCGATGAGCAAGTCGTCAAACTCACAGAGAGTGGCCGGGCTGTCGCTGTGGTCGACTTCCCAATCGAGGGCTAGCGACTCGCGGTCGAACGCCGTGATCGCGCCATCCCACTGGCCGACCGCGACACACGATTCGGTGAGCGCAACCGCTGACCGGGTCCACATATGGCGGCTTCGGGCCGGTTCAACCTCACCGAGGTCGACCGTCCGGATCGGCTGGGCGCTGTTCATGGCTGGCTATTCGTCCTCAACCGGAAAGGTCTCATGGAGCATGTGGTGGGCCTCACCGATACCGTCGAGGACGCTTTGGCCCTGGGCCGTAATGCGGCGGACCGCGCGTTCGGCATCTCTGACGGCGACGAGTCGGCCGCGGAGATAGTTGTACTCCGGATCATCGCTTGGCGTCGCAGCGACTTCCTCTTCGAGATCGACCAAGGCAGCGTCGAGATGGCGTTCGATGCCAGCCAGTGTATCGGCCTCCGCAAGCGCGCCGATTGGGCCGGTGAGATGGCCCTCAAGTTCGGCTTCGGCGTGTTTGCGGGCGGCAGCGTCTTCGGTTCCAAGGACGTTCAGGAGTCCGAGTCGGAGTGCTTCGATTTCGTAACAGCTCATAATTTTGATTAGTTCGTTAGAGGGTCTGATCGACCAGGTCGCTCACGATGCGACCGCGGTCGAGATGCGAGGAGACAATCGTTTCGGCACCGTCGCCGTCGACGCCGCCGTACCAGACGTTGTCGGGGTAGACGGCGACCATCGGTCCCTCGCCACACCGACCCAGACACGAGGATCGAGTGATCCGCACGTCACACTGCTCTGAGTCGCGGGCGGCCTGGCGGAGTCGTTCGAGCACCTCCGGCGCGCCATCGGCTGCACAGGTCTGGTTCGTACAGACCGCAACGTGGTGTTCGGGTGCGTCGTGGGTGTGAGGGTCGTCGTCGACGTCGCTCCGGTCGGCGTGGGTCTCCTGGTGTGTCAGCGCGCGTAGCATTGCCCGCGCCCCACCCGTATCTTCCTCGTAGCCGGTGAGATCGACCTTGTACTTGCAGGTATCACACGACATCTCGACGCTACCCGTGCGGGCTTCCTGCCAGCGGTCGCCCAGAACATCCAGGAGACGCGAATCAGTGCCCAGCGGATCGCCGGCGAGCGCATCGACGTATGGGTACTCGTCGTCGAACTCGTCGGTCCACTCGCGAATCCGCCCCGTCAGCACGCCGTCACCGAGCATGTACGGCACCACGACAATCGCGTCAGGTCGCTGTTTGGCGATGGTGGCCAGCGAGTCGTCTAACACCGGCTCAGTAATCCCGATAAACGATGCTTCGGCGTGCGAAAACTCACGGCCCTCGTACAGCAGCCGCGAGAGCTTGTGGAGGTCGGCGTTGGCATCCGGATCGCTTGAGCCACGACCGCAAACGACGACCGCAACATCGTCTTCGGCGCGGTCGACACCCAGCTCCGCTTCGACCGCCTGTGCGCGGTCGTCAAGGAGGTCGACAATCGCGGGGTGAATGCCGAGATGCGCGCCGTTGTTGATCTCGATTTCGTGGGCCGACCGCGCCTGTTGGACCGCGACGGGCACGTCGTTTTTGACGTGGCTCGCCGCGAACAACGAGAGCTGGACGACCGTAATCGACGCAACCGCGCCCGCCAGCCCCTCGATTGCGTCGTCGATAGCTGGCTCGGCGAGTTCCAAGAAGGCGGCATCGACCGGGATCTCCAGGCGGTCTTCGAGCATCGCCGCCAGCTCGCGGACCTGCTCGTTGGATTTCTCGCGCCGCGAGCCGTGGCCCACCAGCAGGACTGCCTCGTTGTCGACCGCCGAAATGTCGTTTCGAAGATGGCTCATTGGTTAGGTCGAGTCGGTGGCTTCGAACTGCGAGCGATCAAAGTCGACATCAGTCGCCTGATCGAGACTCTGGATCAGTTTCCGGCGGCGGCTCGGCGCAAACAGTCCCGTCTCGCCGGTGTCGTCGTAGAGCCACATGCCGAAGTCAGCCGCAACATCGTCGTCGACGCCGAACCAGTAGCCACCCGATGACGTTTCGGAGAGATCACCGTAGGGAGCCTCGACCGGGCAGTCGTCGATCAGCTGTTGGACAAATTCGAGCAGCGCGGCAGCGTCGTGGACGAACGAAACGCCCACTGTGCCGCTGGAGGATTTGAAACAGATCGTCCCACAGCCCTCAAGCAGCCCGCGAAGTAGCTCGCGGCGGTAGTCCGAAAAGGCTCCAAACCGGTAGTTGCCCCGGCCATCGACCGGGAGGCCGAGCGAGCCACTCATTCCGAACAGGTCGTCGCTCGTCACCTCGACGGTGTACTCGTCTTCGGTTTTCGAGATATCGGTGTTGTGGGAGTACTCGCGGGTTGTTCGGTCGTGATCGATCTCGCTGCCGACGATCTGGCTAATGGTTTCGGCGGCGTCCTCGTCGTTTGCCGTCACCGTGAGGCTATCCTGGTTGACCTCGCCGTTGCCGGCGACGCGGCCCCAAAAGTACGCTGTGGCTGGGTGGCCTGCCAGCAGGTCGTCGGGTGCGGCGGTGGTGTCGACGCCTCGGCTCATTTTTCGACCTCCTGGACGACAATCGCGTTGGTTGGACAGGCCGCCGCGGCCTGGCGGGCCTCCTCGATCCGGTCGTCGTCAAAAGTGGCGATCACGGTGCCGTTTTCCTCGCTGACCTCGCCGTCGCCATCATAGATCGGGTCGCCGTCGGGGTCGATGGTGGCCAGGCCGTCGTCGTCTTCGACAAAGCGCGGATCACGGGTAAGACAGGCGAAGATGCCGTCGCAGGGCTCCTTTTTCAGGGTGACTTGGTAGGTTGTCATTGGTTCAGTAGTCGTATTTGGTTTCGTAGCCGCGCGGGGTGACCATCCGGTCGTCCCAGACGTAGGTCTCTTCGTTGCCGACCAGGATTGTGGTCGTCATGTCGATGATGTCGCTTTCGCCGAGTTCCTCCAGTTGGTGGAGGGTGGTGATCATCACCTGTTCGTCCTCGCGGCCCGCGCCATGGACGATGCCGACGGGCGTGTCAGGGTCGCGGTGTGTGAGGAGGATCTCACAGCATTTGTTGTAGTTGTCGCGTCGCTTGCGGCTCCAGGGGTTGTAGATCACGATGGTGAAGCTCTCTTTGGCGGCGGCGTGGAGCCGAGATTCGATCTCCGGCATGGGGACCAGATGGTCCGACAGCGAGATCGAGACAGTGTCGTTGACCAGCGGTGCGCCGAGCAGCGCGCCGCAGGATTGGGCCGCCGGCACACCGGGGACGACTTCGAACTCGACCATCGAAGCGGTCGCGCCTTTTGATTCGAGGATTTCGAGCGCGAGCCCCGACAGGGCGTAGACGTTGGGGTCGCCGCTGCCGATGATCGCCACGTCGTTGCCCGCCAGCGTGCGGTCGATTGCCTCCTCTGTGCGGGAGACTTCGCCGCACATTGGTGTGTCGTACAGCTCCTCTGCTTCCTCAGTGATCTCGTCTGGCAGGAGTTCGATATACGTGGTGTAGCCGACGATGTGGTCGGCATCAAGCAGCGCAGCGCGGGCGCGCTGGGTCATCCCCTCCGGGTGGCCGGGGCCGAGACCAACTGCCGTGAGTTGGCCCGGTTCGGCGTCGAAATCCTCAACCGTCGAGCCGACTTTTTCATCGACGGACTGCTTTTTTGTCGAGCCTGATTTGGCCGTACAGCCGCCTGATTCGCTTGCCGATTCCTCAGTCTGATTCGCGTTTGTATCCGTGCTCATAGTTAGAAATCCTCCACGTCACGCCCGCCGCGCGGGGTGACAAGGAACGTTCGATAATCGTTTTTCCAGGTCTCGGTTTCGTGGTTGCCGATGATCAGCGAGGTGCCCATTCCCGACACTTTGTCGTCGTGGTCGGTTGCCTCGCCGAGTGTCGTGATGACGTGACTCTCGCCGTTTCGGCCCGCATCCTTGCGGCCGGCGTCGTTGACAATTGCGACGAGGGCGTCGTCGACCCGCTCCTCGCGGACGATCTCGACTGCCCGTTCGTAGTTTCGCCAGCAGTTGTACAGCACGATGACGAAATCGCTGATCGCTGCGGCCCGGAGTTTCTGTTCAATCTCGTCCCAGCCGCGCCATTTGTCGGATAAGGAAATCGTACAAAAGTCGTTGCATAGCGGCGCGCCGACCATCGCCCCGCCGCCCAGGGCTGCGGTAATACCGGGGACGATCTCGATGGGAATGTCGGTTGCATCCTCTTCGTCGGCCATCTTGAAAACCAGATCCGATTTGCCGTACACCGAGGGATCGCCGCCCGACACGTGGGCCACGTCGTCGCCCTCGCGAACGCGCTCGAACGCCACTTTTGCGAGTTCGATCTGACGGCCCATCGTCGACCGAATGATCTCCTGGACGTGGCCATTGTCACGACTCACGAAGCCGTCGTCGACCGCGTCTTTCGGTGGGAGGGTGCCGTCGTCCCGAAGGAACGCCTGGTAGAGATCCGAGACGATCACGCAGTCGGCGGTCTCGATGACCTCCTTTGCGCGTTTGGTCATATCGTCGGGGAGTCCTGGACCGATGCCGACGACAGACAGCGTCCCCATTCCGTCAGGCCGTTCGGCCGTTGGGCTGCTGGATGGTTCGCTGCTCATCGGCCGATCGCCACCGTCACCTCGTTTTCGTAGCCGATCTTTTCGACCAACAGTTCCTGCTCGCGGCCCCCCGCGATGGCAGAGGCCTCCGAGACGCCCGGCCAGCCAATGAGTTCCTTCGACCGCGAGGGGGTCGGCCCCTCGTGCTCCAGGAGTGTCTCTTTATCAAAGGTGACGACGCCCAGGCCGAGCTGTTCGGCGGCCTCAAGCAGGCCCTCCTCGTCTTCTTTTCTGGTCGCCGTCGCAACGAAGTCGACATCGTCGAATCCGTACTCGGTCTCGGCAAGTGCAGTTTCCCAGGCTGCAATGAACGACTCTGCGGAGGTACCCGACACGCTCCCGGTCCCGATGACGATTCCCTCGTCTTTGTTACGCTTGAGGACAGTCACGTCGTCGCCGACGAGAATCGCTTTGGGACCGTCGAGACGGGCAACGGGGCCGAGGGTGCCGTCCAGAACGGCCAGATTCGTCTGAATGGTCGACCGCCCGTTGACGACGTGGGAATCCATCGCCTTCGCGCGGGCTTCGACGCCCTGCTTGCCGGCGGCCTCGGAGGCGGTGGTCATCGCCGGAATCGCACCCATGGTTGCGAGGTCCTGGGCGACCTGGTTTGCGCCGTGGTGGCCGCCGGTGATCGGGATCGCCCACGTGAGTTCTTCGTCGACGACACAGATCGCGGGGTCGTCCCACTTGTCGTCAAGCAGATGGGCGGTTTTCCGCATGGCGATCCCGCTGGCCATCAGACCGATAAAGCAGTCGTACTCGCCCCAGTGCTCGTCGAACACCGTGCCGTGGTATTCGATAATGTCGATCTGCTCGTAGCGGTCGGCGAGTTCCGTTTTGATCTCTTCGGCCGTCTCCATCTTGCGACCGAAGGAGATAATTGCGATCTCTTCGGCGACCTCGCCGTCGCTGTCGGCGACACTACAGTGGCCGCCGGATTCAGAACTATCAGTGTCGTCGTCCGTGCTCATTGTGTTGTCTCCGTTTTCTCCGCGTCCGTGTCGGCTGCCGCGTCGCTCTCGTTGTCACTGTCTGCGCCACGATTCGCCCAACCGTCATAGAGGAAGGATCGCTCGTAGCCCGCGCCGGTCACGGCATCACCAATGATCACCATTGCCGAGGCGCGGTGACCCGCTTCCTCAAGTATGTCGCCAATCGTCCCGATCGTCCCGACCATCACGTCTTCATCGGGCCACGAGGCGTGGTAGACGACGGCGACCGGGATGCCCTCATCGTGGCCGTCTTCGAGGAGTCGGTCCATCGTGTCAGCCACTGCGTGAGTACCGAGATAGATGCAGGTCGTCACATCGCCCATCTCGACAAACTCGCTGATGTGATCCTCTTCGGGAGTGAGCGTCTTGCCTTGGGGGCGGGTGAATGCGACGTGGTTCGAGACCTCGTTGAGCGTGAGTTGCGTCCGAAGCGTCGCGCTCGCCGCGAACGCCGAGGTGACGCCAGGAACGAAGTGAGTCGGCACGCCTTCGTGCTCAAGGGCGTCCATCTGCTCAATTGCCGCCCCGTAGATCGCCGGATCGCCGCTGTGGAGCCGGACGACGTTTTGGCCCTCGTTGTAGGCGTCCCGCATCAGGGGGATCAGCTCCTCCAAATCCTTGCCGATCGACGAAACGGTCTCGGCGTGGTCGCAGTACTCATCAAGGAGTTCGCTGTTGACCAGCGAGCCGGCGTGGACGACCAAATCGGCGTCTTCGAGGAGTTCCTTGCCAGCGACGGTGAGCAGTCGGGGGTCGCCGGGGCCAGCACCGACGAACGGAATGCCCTCCTGATGGTCGCCCGCGCTGTGCTCGAAGATCCGGTCGTCGAGCTGTTCGCGCCGACGCTCACCTTGGGCGTCAATGGCTGACTGTGGGTCCGTTTCCTCGCCCGTGTCGCTCATGCTTCGCCCTCCCCGGCTTCGCTCTCATCGCCGTCTTCGACCCCAAACTTCGCCGTCGCCGGCTCGATCTCCAGGTCACGCCTGACCGCGTACGCGAGTGTGTAGTAATCACGTTCGTCCAGCTCGCTGGGGTCGTCGGTGATAACCGTCTCGCCCTGCTCCATGTAGAGCCGACGGCCGAACGTCACGTCGTAGCCCGCCTCGACTAACTTCTCGTGGGTTGCGGGCGCGTCGGTCACTTTAAAAAGGATCATCCGATCCGGGCCGGTCGGCGCGTGGCCGTTGGCGGCCTCTCGCAGCGAGAGACCCGCACCGGCTTCGATCTCGACATCCAGCGCGGTCGTAAACGCGGTCATCGCGCTGACGCCGGGGACGATTTCGATCTCGACATCCGGGTGGAACGCATCGAGCGTGCGGCGCAGGTGACCAAACGTCGAGTAGACGTTGGGATCCCCAAGAGTGACGAAGGCAACGTCGCCCTCCCGTGCTTCGGGAGCAATCTCTTCGGCGGCGGCTTTCCATGCCTCCCGCAACTTGTTCTCGTCACGGGTCATCGGGAAATCCAGATCCCCGATTTTGGCTTCGTCGACGTGGTTGAGCGCGACCGTCCGCGAGAGTCGGCCGGGCGAGTAGACGATATCGACGGATTCGAGAATCTCCTTGCCGCGGACGGTCACCAGATCCGCCTCGCCGGGGCCGAGGCCGATACCGAACAGTGTCACTGTGCTGCCTCCGGTTTTTCGCCGTCATCGTCTCCGGTGGCGTCCTCGCTCGCACTGCCGACAAGCATGTAGACCGGATTATCCGAGTTGAAGCTCGTCGCGCCCGCGAGTTCGTAGCCGTGGCTTACCTGGAACTGGACGACCTCCTCTAAGATGCCGCGATCACGGAACGCCTGAGTGGCCCGACCTGCAACTTCGAGCCGCGAGACGTTCATCACGATTCGGTCAACCCCGATTTCGACCGCGTGGTCCAGGACGGCCTCGAAATTCTGGCTGCCGCCCAAAAAGAGCGCGGCGGCGTCGTCGGGAAGTCCTTCGGGAGCCTCGGCGTTTCGGAGATCGATGTCGGCCGAAATCAGGTCCTCGTTGGCCGCGAGGTTCTTTTTCGTTGCGTCGAGTCGCTTTGCCTTACGCTCGAGCGCGGTGACGCGACCGGCGCGTCGGGCCGCTTCGATCGTTACCGCGCCGGTGCAGGAGCCGACTTCCGCAAAATGGTCATTCTCGCTGAGGTCGAGTTTGCCAAGCAGCACCGACCGAACCTCGGACTTGGTCGGTCCCGCCTTCGCGTCGTGTGGAAGTACAATTGGCATTGACTCTGTTGACAGACCCTGTCATTAAAACAATTTTGCTTGGTGTAGCGAAACTACGCTTGTATATCTCTGATGTCTCACCCGTCGTCATCGATGGAGACGGGACGCTACCGGAACGACCGCCAGCTCTCGAATGCTGCGCCTGCGGGGTGATAGTCGGGTTCTACGCCAGGCGGACCTGGGGCAACCAAGCCATCCTCGCCGGATTGAGCGATGCGCTTCTCATAGAACGTTCCCGCTGGGCCGCGGAAGGAATCGAGTGTGTTGATGAGTCGGTGATGCCACGTGCGGAACCGCTCGGCTGCTGTCAACTCGCCGTGAGCGTCGGCTCGCTCGGCCAGCGCGGCCGCCGCCCCGACTGCCTCCGCGACTGCCCAGCAATAGCGGTCGTCAACGATGACGTCGCCATCGCGGTCGACGGTGTAGACGAATCCCTCATCGGTCCAGCCGAGGTCAATTGCCGAATCGAACAGTTCGACCGCACGTTCGTACCAGTTTTCGGTCGTTGTTCGGTCGTCGTACCGATCCAACAGTGAGAGGAGTTTCGCCCACTCGACGTGGTGGCCCGGCTGGTAGCCCGGAGGTCGAAACTGGTGGCGTGGCGACTCCGCGTTGTACGCGAAATCAACATCCCACTCAGTGGTGTAATGCTCCCAGATCAATCCATCCGTCTCGGCGGCCAACTCGCCGGTCAGCATCCGTGCAATCGTGGTCGCGCGGTCGAGATACGCTTGCTCTCCGGTCGCACGATAGGCCGCGAGAAACGCCTCACAGCCGTGCATGTTCGCGTTCTGTCCACGGTACGGTTCGATTTCAGTCCAGTCGGCCGTTCGGTCGCTCGCAAGCAACCCGTTCGGGTCGGTAAACCGATCCGCAAGCAGCTGTGCGGCGGATTGGAGGCCCTCGGCTGCGCCGTCGATTCCGGCCTCGGCTGCCCGAGCAAACGCCAGCAGAACGAACGTGTGTGCGTACGCCGATCGTGTCGGGTCGACCGTCCGAACCGATTCCGCGGTGTCGGTTTCGACAATCAGGTCATAGCCGCCCCTGTCAGGATTGTGGTGAGCCTCACGGAGACAGTCGAGTCCGTGCGTTGCCGCCTCCCGACACCACGGTGGGCCGTCGGCGAGTACACCGAGTGCGTTGATCGCGACTCCCCTGGTGGTCGCGACGAGATTTCGTCTTCGCTCGGAGTACGACTCACCCGTTTCGGGATGCAACAGTCGGTAGCCAACAGGCGCAAGCGCATCGGGGTACTGGATTCGGAGCGTTGCGAGCAGTTGGGCTCTGGCCGCCACCGGACCAACGTAGCTGGAACACATTTTGACTGCTAGCCGTTCATCGTGGTGTGAAGTAATGGTTCGCCACAAAACCGAGAAGCGACGATGGCTCAGCCAAGCCGGTCGACAAACCGATCGAACGCACCGCTTTCGGGATGGACGTGCGCGTAGGTCCCCATCGACTCGTATTCGAGCAACCCGTCGTGCTCGCCGTCGATACCGTCTCCCCGGACCATCTCGAAGCCAAATCGGGCGTCGCCGTCGACCGCAGCCTTTGAGTAGTGGAACTCGTGGCCTCGAAGCGTCCCACCCGTGGAGGCAGTCAGCCCGTCACGCAGCCCGCGCATTTCGATGTGGTTCAACGCCTGATACCGGTCATACATCGTTACGTCGGCCGGGAGAATCCCTGCCATTTCGTAGCGGTCGCCATCGACGGTTGTCAACGACTGGCTCATCGCCATCAGGCCACCGCATTCACCGAAGACAGGGAGGCCATTGGCTGCACGCTCGCCGAGTTCCGAGAGCGTCGATGTCGCGGCCAACTGCTCGGCGTGAAGTTCGGGATAGCCGCCCGGTAAATAGACCGCCTCGCAGTCAGGAACCGGGTCGCCAGCGATTGGCGAAAAGGTTCGGAGCGTCGCCCGCTCGTGGAAGCGTTCGATAGTCGCGGGATACCGGAAACAGAAGGCTGCGTCGCTGGCGACGGCGATGGTCGACTCCGTTGGCTCGCCCGCCGCCAGCGACGCAGGGTCGACCTGCGGCGGTTCGCGCGCAACGTCGACCAGACGCTCGGTGTTGAGGAATTCGGCCGCCTCCGAGAGCGCCTCGTGCGGCAGGGCCGCCTCTTCACCCATATGCAACCCGAGGTGTCTGTCGGGGATTTCGAGGTCGTCCGAGGGAGGAATTCGGCCGAAGTATTCGAGTTCGTCGGGCAGCGCGTCGCGGATTCCCTGCTGGTGTCGACCGCCGTGGGCGCGCTGGGCGATGATGCCTGCCACGTCGACCTCGCGGCCAATCGCCTTCGCGTACTCCCGAAAGCCGTAGGCGGTCGCCGCAACGCTCTCCATGCCGGCTTTGGCGTCGACGACGAGGGCAACGGGCAGATCGAGTGCTTCCGCAACCATCGCGGTGCTTGAGCCGTCGCCGTCGTAGAGGCCCATCACACCCTCGACGACACAGATGTCGCCCTCGCCGTGGGCGTAATTTCGGGCCATGCCGTCTGTGCCTTCGAGCCAGAGGTCGAGGGTTCGAGAGGGCCGACCCGCAATCGCTTCGTGGTGGCTTGGATCGATGAAGTCGGGCCCTGCCTTTGCGGGCTGTACGTCGTATCCGGCATCGGCCAGCGCAC
>SL_4KL_010_BRINEDRAFT_10001633_pt1 | contig 12457 bp, 9 predicted proteins | sample SodLak_010_BRINE_2_FD_10664 | JGI IMG/M metagenome (IMG submission 10664) | reverse complement strand
CTTCGAATTACAATTGGAATATTACTCATTTTCAGTCAAGTCTTCGAGAAATCGTTTTGCTCCTCTTTTTTTGATGTTCTGCCTAAAAGTTATTTCATCTTCTCCACCAACTCTCCATCCTCATAGCGCTCTTGTGATGTAATATTGCCCTCTTCGTCATATTCTGTCATAAGTCCTTGCTCAACGATGTTGCCGGTGTGTCCGGTATAAAAAGCTTCAAACGCCAACTGACCATTTTCGTGCCACATGCGAATGTGCCCCAATCCATCTTCAGTTTCGCCGGGAGGAATATCTTTGTGAATTAAAACATCATTGACATACATCTCCTCCATAAAATGACGTCTGTCCCGATACGTCCCGTGTACTTGTCGATAGACGTCTCCATCTCTTTCATGAACAGACCCGATATTCAGCCCATCTTCGTAATAGAGCTCCATAAACAGGCTGTCATTCTCTTTATAATATACCCTTTGAGTTCCCGTGAAAAGCTCACCCGAAGAGGTAAATTGAGCGCCTAAGGTTACAGGTATTCCAAGTTCCTCAGAGCGACCTGCATCATAATGGAGCTCCACATCACTATAGGTTGTACTAAGGTCTAAATCCGTATAATCTGTCTCTTCACTATAGAATGTAAGGGTAAGTAATGCAAGTAAAGGCAGTAGCAGTACGATCTTTGAAACGGAACGAGTTGGTGAATGCGATCTTAACATAATTTTTAAGCGTTTTTTGGATGAATGAATAATCGATACTCCTGATTGTTATTTCCGGGAATATAGATGACGCGCGTATAAACCCAAAATTAGAGTCGAGAGAAAAAATTTATCAATTCCAGTTATACCCCACTCCAAATCTGCTTTCATCACCGGTTTCTCATCCGGGCCGGTAATCTTCAGTAAGTAGCACATTTCCCCTATTACTAAATGCCCGTTTCCAATCCATACAGAGGGAAATCCGTTTTTTCTTGAGAAAAATGACGTGTGTCACCGAAATGCCACGCTATTATAGGTAGAGGCACCTGTACATCAATCAAAAACAATTACCTATGAAGAGATTACTGCTACCACTCACGCTACTTTTTACCCTATCTATTTATGTTGTCTCCTGTGGAGATGACTCCTCACCCACCGGCGCTGATGATGGGGAGGACAATACGCCCCCTGCCACCTACCAGCTTGTCGTGGGCGCCGATCCGGTCGAGGCGGGCAGCGTTACCCCAGAATCTGATGAATATGACGACGGCGAATCGGTTGAACTCACCGCTTCACCAAATGATGACTGGGTATTTGTGGAGTGGGAGGGTGATGAAGCCGGTACTTCCAATCCGGTTAGCGTAACCATGGACAGTGACAAAGATATAACCGCGCTTTTTATAAAACGAGAGTATCCGCTAACAGTTAACATTGAAGGTGAAGGAGCCGTTAGCGAGAGAGTGGTGCAGGAGAAAACCACGGATTACGAAGTGGGAACGACCGTTGAGCTAACGGCAAACGCAGCGGAGGGATGGGTGTTTGTGGAATGGCAAGGAGACCTTACAGGATCGGATGACCCGGAAACGATTACGATTGAACAGGCCACCGAAGTGACGGCGATTTTTGAACGTGAAGACTACCCGTTATCGATAACTATAGAAGGGGAAGGATCTGTGAATGAATCGCTAAATAACGGGACAAGAACAGAAGAGGGTTATTTGTCTGATTCTGAGTTAGACCTTACAGCAACCGGGTCAGAAGGGTGGGCGTTTGTCGAATGGCAAGGAGATCTTACAGGCTCGGATAACCCCGTAACAATTACCATGAATGAAGAAAAAGAGGTAACGGCGGTATTTGAACGAAAAGACTATCCGTTGACAGTAAACACTGAAGGAGAAGGGACGGTAGAAGAAAAAGTAATTCAAGGAAAAACAACGGACTACCCATATGAAACGAATGTGGAACTCACTGCAAAATCGACAGACGGATGGGCGTTCATTGAATGGGAAGGAGATCTTTCGGGATCGGAAAATCCAGTAATGATTGCAGTGGATGAAGCGAAGGAAGTAACGGCCGTATTTGGAAGAGAAGGCTTTTACCTGGCTGATAATGGTGTCACGGTGATGTGTCCATTGGCGGAAGTTTGGGACACCGGCACTATTATGGGGGTGACATTTACAAAGCGGACAAGAGCGGCAATAACACCGAATAATGCCGCGACCACCTGTACTTCGGGGATAACCGATATGGCAGGGACGTTTTATGGTGAAGATACTTTTAATGAGGATATCAGTCATTGGGATGTGAGTAGCGTTACTGATATGAACTTTATGTTTCGACAGGCAGATGCATTTAACCAGGATATTAGCAGTTGGGATGTCAGCAGTGTGACCGATATGAGTAACATGTTTGCTTTTCAAAATGCGTTCAACCAAGATATCGGTAGCTGGGATGTCAGCAGTGTGATTAATTTGAGTGGCATGTTTCTAGGTGCCTCAACTTTTAATCAAGATATAAGTGACTGGAATGTAAGCGGAGCAACTGATATGAATAGGATGTTTACCCAAGCCCCCAGCTTTGATCAGGATATTAGCAGCTGGGATGTCAGCAATGTAACTAATATGGATAGGATGTTCTTTGCTGCAGAATCTTTTAATCAGAATATTGGCAGCTGGGACGTCAGCGGTGTAACTAATATGAGTGAGATGTTTGGAAGTACAAATGATTTTGATCAAGACATAGGTTCATGGGATGTTAGCAGTGTGACTGATATGCTAGCCATGTTTCGGGAGGCAGAATCCTTCAACCACGATATAGGCGACTGGGAAGTAAGTAGTGTGACCAATATGAATAGAATGTTTGAGGACGCTTCCGTTTTTAACCGGGATCTGACCGGCTGGTGCGTTGAGCAGATCGGTTCCGAACCAACCGACTTCAATGGTGGCAGTTCAGCTCTCGACGATGCCAATACTCCCGACTGGGGCGCAACGTGTCAGTAACATGTTAACCGGTTAACGAATAAAGAAAGGCGGCCTTCGAGCCGCCTTTTTTTGTTTTAACCTTGAGCTACCAGCATAGATCCACCATTGCTAAATACCCGTTTCCAACCCATACAGAGGGAAATCCGTTTTTTCTTGAGAAAAATGACGTGTGTCTCCGAAATTCCACGCTACTATAAGTAGAGCCACCCGCATATAATTTTAAAAAACAAATACCTATGAAGAGATTATTGCTACCACTCACGCTACTTATTACCCTATTTATTTATGTTGTCTCCTGTGGAGATGACTCCTCACCCACCGGCCCGGACAATGGCGATTCGCAGGAGACACAAACCTACAGTGTGTCTGTAGAAACGACCCCGTCTGATGGCGGAACCGTATCGCCTTCGATGGAAGAGTCCTACGAAGAGGGAACAGATATTCAGCTGTTGGCCAACCCGTCAGATGAGTATGTGTTTACCGGCTGGAGCGGCGATATGGAAGGGAGCGTAAACCCGCTGCCGATGACGGTCAGCCAAGATTTTAATATCACGGCCAATTTTGAGCTCAAGGAGTATGACCTGACGGTCAACACCGAAGGAGAAGGATCGGTGACCGAGAACGTGCTGGAGGCCAAGTCGAAACAGTATGAGCACGGCACGGCGGTAGAGCTGGTGGCCCCCCCCGCCGAGGGCTATCGGTTTGCCGAATGGGAAGGCGATGTGACCGGAACGGACAACCCCGCCGAAATTACTGTTGAAGACGAAAAAGAAGTAACAGCAATTTTTGAGAAAAAAGAGTATCCACTGACCGTAAATATTGATGGAGACGGAGCTGTGTGGGAGGATGTGGTACAGGCGAAAACGACTGATTACGAGCATGGCGCCGTTGTAGAACTAACCGCAAGCCCCGCTAACGGATGGTACTTTTCCGGGTGGGAAGGCGAGCTGAGCGGGGACCAAAACCCAAACCGAATTACCGTAGAGGATACCACGGACGTTACAGCGGTATTTGAGCGGGAATCCCACAGCCTGGATGTCGACACCGACGGAAACGGCAGCGTCAGCATGGCCCCCAACGACAGCGAGCACCTGCATGGGGAGAGCGTAGAGCTGACCGCCGAGGCCTATGAGGGCTGGGAGTTTGTGGAGTGGAAAGGCGACCTGCGAAGTTCGGACAACCCCGCAACGATTACCGTGGACGAAGACAAAGAGGTGACGGCGGTATTTGAAGCCAATACCTATACTCTTGAGGTCAAGATTGAAGGAGAAGGGACGGTGGATCGTAACCCGCATGAAGCGGAATACGAACATGGAACGAGTGTACTTCTTACAACTAACCCAAATTCAGGCCACCACCTGTACAAATGGACCGGTGATGTGGAGTCAAATCAATCGCAGGTAGAGGTAATTATGACGGAGAACAAAGAGATTACCGTGAAGTATGTTGCTTCGTTCTTTCTCCATGAGAATGATGTAACTATCCGCTGCCCATTCGCAGAATTTGGTGAAACCGGTTATGTAGATGGCGTGGAGTACACCAAGCGCACAAGGGATATGATTACCACATCGAACGCCTCAACGACTTGTACGAGCGACATTTCTGATATGAGTGAATTGTTTGAAGGTGAAGATACGTTTAATGACGATATCAGCCATTGGGACGTTGGCAACGTGACCGATATGAGCTGGATGTTTTCTTTAGCAAATGATTTTAACCAAGACCTAAGTTCATGGGATGTGAGTAGTGTGAATGACATGAATAATATGTTTAGGAGCGCAGAATCATTCAATCAAGATATTGGCGACTGGGATGTAAGTAGTGTGACTGTTATGTTTAGTATGTTCTGGGGGGCTACATCATTCAATCAGGATATTGGCGACTGGGATGTAAGTAGTGTAACACTTATGAATGCAATGTTTTTCTTAGCAGAGTCCTTCGATCAATATATTGGTGATTGGGACGTGAGCAGTGTGACAAATATGGACAGAATGTTTAGAGATGCCTCCGTGTTTAACCAAGATCTCACCGGTTGGTGCGTGGAACAGATTAGCAATGAACCTTCTGACTTTGACGAGGGTGCCTCAGATTTCGATGATGCCAACCACCCAAATTGGGGAGAGCCGTGCCAGTAAAACCGACGGGCACTATAGCCATTTCTACATAGCAACCAAACAAAAACCCCGGGAGTGATTTCTCGGGGAATGGTTGCTCTTACAAAAATGCGGCCATTTTAGCTGAGAATACACAATATCATAAATAGACTAACGAAGAAATCACCGGCAAAGATTGCGGGTTTTGCGATCAATTTTAATTCAATCAACCTAATTATGAAGCTGTCTCTATTACCTTTTTTAATTCTTTCACTTTTTTTATTTGTCGGTTGCGGCAGTGACGACACCCCCAGTGAAACCACATCGCTCTATACACTTTCCACAAATATAAGCCCTGAAGAGGCAGGGACCGTTGAGCCGGAGTCCGGTGAATTTGATGACGGAGAAGAAGTGGAGTTAATAGCTACAGCAGAAGGTGAATGGCTATTTGATCGATGGGAAGAAGACGCTTCCGGTTCCTCCGATACCACTACCGTAATAATGGATGGGGATCGGGATGTCACGGCAATATTTGAGAAAAGAAAATATCCCCTAACCCTCAATATTGAAGGAGAGGGAACCGTGGATGAGGAAGTAGTTCAAGCCAAAAGCACCGATTATGAATCGGGAACCGTAGTAGAACTAACGGCCAACTCTGCCGAAGGTTGGGAGTTTGTAGAATGGCAGGAGGAACTGGAAGGAGATACAAATCCTCAATCACTTCTCATTGATGAAAAGAAGGAAGTGACTGCTGTTTTTGAAAAGGAACGGTTTTCAATTGATTGGGAAGCACGAGGTGGTGGTAAAATAGTATTGAATCCGGATCAAAGTAGCTTTGAATCTGGTTCAACCGTCGAAGTTACAGCAGAACCTGAAGATGAGCATCGCTTTGTAGAATGGGAAGGAGATTTTTCAGGAGATGAGAATCCGAAGGAAATAACCATTGAAGAAGATTTGGACATTGCAGCAAATTTTGAAAAAAGAGAATATCCTTTAACACTTAACACTAAGGGAGAAGGAAGTATTTTAGAAGAAGAGATTCAATCTAAGAGTACCGATTATGAGTCGGGCACCAAGGTTGAACTCACCGCGAAAGCATCTGACAATTGGGAATTTGTAGAATGGCAGGGAGATCTCGAAGGAGAAGATAATCCTCAAACGGTTCTGGTTGATGAAGAGCTGGAAGTGACCGCTATTTTTGAAAAACGCGAGTATGACCTGACGGTACACACGGAAGGAGAAGGGTCAGTTTCGCAGGAAGTCGTTCAGGCGAAAAGTACATCCTATGAGCACGGTACGGTGGTGGAGCTGACCGCAACGCCGGAAACCGGCTGGGAATTTATCGGCTGGGAAGGCGATTTGAATGGCTCAGAGAATCCGGAGACCATCACTGTAGATGATTCCAAAGAGGTGACCGCACTTTTCCGCATGTTTTACCTGGCCGAAAACGGAATTACCGTAATGTGCCCGGAAGCTCAAGTCGGTGAAACGGGTGAAGTAGACGGTGTAGAATACACGAAGCGACAATCTTCTGACATCACACCCGAAAATGCATCAAAGAGTTGCACAAGCGGTATTACCGAAATGAGTGGACTGTTTATGGATGAAACTGATTTTAACGAAGACATCAGTCATTGGGATGTGAGTAATGTGACTAATATGAGTGAAATGTTTCGAGAGGCAGAATTTTTCAACCGAGACATTGGCAACTGGAACGTGAGCAATGTGGAAGATGTGGAGTATATGTTTTTCAGGGCAGGAGAATTCAATCAGGATATTGGGAATTGGAATGTTGGAAATGTAACTAACATGAGTAGAATGTTTAGTTTTGCTTCACTCTTTGATAGAGACATCGGAGAATGGGACGTGAGCGGTGTTACTTCAATGAGTTATATGTTTAACAATGCAGTATCTTTTAATCAAGATATCAGCAGTTGGGATGTAAGCAACGTAACGAGTATGCTTTTTATGTTTCGAGTTGCAAATTCCTTTGACCAAGATATAGGAAATTGGGATGTAGGTAGCGTGACCATTATGTCCCATATGTTCTGGGGGGCCAGTTCCTTCAACCAGGATATCGGCTCATGGGAGGTAGATAGCGTGACCACTATGTCAAATATGTTCTGGGGGGCCAGTTCCTTCAACCAGGATATCGGTTCATGGGATGTAAGCAGTGTGGCGAATATGTCCGGCATGTTTAATGGTACAGAATCGTTCGATCAAGATATCGGTGATTGGGATGTGGACAGCGTTACGGACATGGATAGTATGTTTGAGGACGCCTCCGTGTTTAACCGTGACCTGACCGGCTGGTGTGTAGAACAGATTGACTCCGAACCAACCGACTTCAATGGTGGAAGCTCGGCGCTCGATGATGCGAACACCCCGAATTGGGGCGCAACATGTCAATAATCTGTTAACCGGTTAACCAATAAAGAAAGGCGGCCTTCGAGCCGCCTTTCTTATTTTAAAAAGCATCTGTACACATCAAATCGTTGTGCGGAAGCTTTTTTATAACCGCCACTCTAAAGTTCTAATCAATCCCAGCTATACCCCCACTCCAGGTCCGCTTTCATCGCCAGTTTGTTATCCGGGCCGGTAATGCGCAGTTCCGATTTTTTGGAGTCGATCCCCTTGCCGCAATGGATATTAATCTCCTCGCCAAGATATATCGGGCCCTCCATTTTATACTCCAGACTTCTAATCACTCGATTACGAGAGTTCTTCATGTACTCATCCAGCAGGTAGACCAACAGCAGCGGACCGTGTACAACCAGATCGGGATATCCCTCTACATTTTTGGCGTAGTCGCGATCGTAATGGATGCGGTGAGCGTTAAATGTCAGCGCAGAAAACCGGAACAGGGTAACGACATCCGGAGTAACCGATTTAGTCCAGTCGGGATCGATATCGAGCGGTTTTTCGCGCGTTGGATACGCTCCCTTATCCGTAGATTCCCGGTACACCAGCTGCTGATCCTCAATAATCATCGTGGTGCCCCCTTTGCTGATCGCGTGGCTGATCTCCACAAATGTAAGCGGACCGCTCTTTCCCTCTTTCTCCTCAATTTTGGTAATGGTAGATGAACGGTTCGCCGGCACACCCGTCTTCATCGGTTTTCGAAAATCGATCTTTCCACCGGCCCACATTCGGGTCGGCTGCTCAATCGGGGGCAGAAAATCTCCCTGTTCGGGATGACCGTTTTCCGCAATATCAGATCGCTTGACCGGCGGTGTAAAATAACACCAGTGTGCACACGGCGATAGCTCCGTTCCTTCGGTAATGGATGAGGGATCCCGATCCATCATCGCCTCAAACCGCTGCAGTGTTTCCGGGGCGATGGAATCACTCCGGTTTTCCCGTTTTCCAATCCACTCTTTTATATCCATATCAGCCAAACTCCTTTTTAATTTGTTCATCATGTTCACCCGTTGCGGGTATCGCCCCAAACTCCGAACGGTAACCGCTGAAAATTGCCGGGCGATCGGCCATCTCTATCGGCCCATTTTCTGAGTCTACTTTCGTCAGCCGTAACTGCGGATGCTCGGCAAACTCCTTCATGCTTCGCAATCGCGAAAACGCAATTTTCGCCTTCTTCAATCGGCTGATGAGTTCATCAGCCCTGTAGGTAATAAAACAATTTTGCACCAATTTGTTCAGTTCATCCCGATTTTTTACCCGGTTAGCATTTCCTTGGAAACGCGAATCTTTCGGTTTGATCCCTCCGTCAACTACCCGGGTGCAGAAACGCTCCCACTCCCGCTCGTTTTGAATTCCAATCATAATCTTTTTGCCATCTTCCGTATCGAACGGCCCGTAAGGAGAAATGGCGGCGTGATGAACGCCAATCCGGTCGGGTGCCTTTCCGCCATACACCTGGTGCAGATAAGGAACCATCATCCAGTCGGCCATACAGTCGAACATGGAGATTTTTATGCCGGTTCCTTTGCCCGTTTTCCCGCGCTCAATCACCGCCTCCAGAATCGCCATATAGGCGTGTGCGCCCGTGCTGATATCGGCGATGGAAATTCCAACTTTCGCCCGCATATCCCCGTCGCCGGTCACATCAATCAAGCCCGACTCGGCCTGGATGAGATTATCGTACGCTTTCATTTGGGAGTACTCTCCCTCCTCTCCATACCCGCTGATGTCGCATGTGATCAGTTTTTCATTTTTCTCTCTCAACTTTTCGCTGTTCAGCCCGAGTCGCTTCAGTGCGCCGGGAGCCAGATTTTGGATAAACACGTCGGCCTCAGCAATCATATTCAGAATCAGCTGACGCCCGTCTTCCGATTTAAGATCAACCCGAACCGATTCCTTGCCGCGATTCAGCCAGGTGAAATAGGTACTTTGTCCATTGACCACATCGTCGTAATCACGGGCAAAATCGCCCGATTCCCTCTCAACTTTAATCACTCTTGCGCCGGCATCAGCCAGCCTGCAGCCCGCGTAAGGAGCCGAAGCGGCCTGTTCAATACTGACAACGAGAATATCTTTCAGTGGTTGGAATTTCATACATGCCATCCTTTAATCTAAGTTTGGTTCATAAAATATATGAGAATGAAGTCAATGGAAGTCCCCTTCTTTTTCAAGGAGGGCTCATTTTTTGAACGCGAAGCGAATTTAGGGGTGGTTTAATCAACGAAAAACTACAGTTAAGATATCCATCCGTTAAGTCTACCTCCCCCGGCCCCTCCTTACACAGAAGGGGAACGAAATAACCCGCATATAACAATCTAATTTAGTCTGTCATTAAAAAATGCCGTACCCGCAGGGTTTTACCCCCACAGGCCGGCATCAATCTGTTTATACGAGAGGTTTTTTTAACATGCACTAGTTTTCGACTTCATTCGTCGTTCCTCCTCATTGCGCCTGTCTACCGAATCCGCCGGCCGGCGGAACAGGCAGGCTCAAACTGACGTCCTATTGAGCGGAGCGAAGTCGAAATTAGACCACTATTTCAAAGCCCTCTTCACTCTGAATCTGCATAATCCTCTTCAGCGGAAATCAACAGAACGGGCAGGTTACTTTGGCGAGTTACATTTGTACTTACCCCGCCAATGTACTCACCCTGCACGTAGCCTTCGCCCTGGCTCCCCATCATAATCATGGTTGCGCCAAGCTCTTCGGCTTTCTCTACAATCTCCCGAGAAGGAGTTCCGTAGGTGATGGTGATCTCCACATCTTCCCGGATGCGATCCGAGAATTTATTTCGAATCTTATCGAGCTGCTCCCGGTTTTTCTCCGTCAGCGCGTCTCGGCTAACGGGATCTTTCAGCGCAATGGCGTGGTGCCCCTGCACATGGATAATGGAGATTCTGCCAACGGATCCCTCTCCTTCCATATCCCGCAAAATCTTATAGGTGCGGTAGGCCGTGTCGGAAAAATCCGTGGCGTACAGCACGTGGTCAAGCGCATTTTCGCAAGGGTTGGGAAGTTTCAAGATCCGTTCGTTGGGATCGTCCTTACTTTTTTCTACCCCAATATTGATAAGGTATACCGGGAACCGTGATCGCTTCATCAGTTCGGCGGCCGTCCCTCCCGAAAGGAGTTCGAGTACCTTGCTTGAGCCACGATTACTGATCACCACAAAATCACCACCGGCCTCTTCAGCTGCCTCAAGAATTTCGGTCGGCGGATAGAAGTGAATTCCGGAGCGGATTTTCACATCCACATCGAACCCTTTCTCCTCAAGCTGCTCTTTATACTCCTGCAGCTGCTCCTGCTCTTTTGTGGTATCGAGCTCTTCATTTTTCTTTTCATGTGGAATGGGAATTACCGTTACAAGCGTAATCTTCTCCGTGCCCATCTTTTCAAATGAGGAAACACAATTTACGATTAGATCACTGGCATCTGATAGATCCAGTGCTACAACAGCATGTTTGAATAGTGTACTCATAGCCACCCCACGATTTTAGTTTTTTGATCTGTTTTTTTTGTTCTTTTTAAAAAAGAGTTTACTTCCCTTCTTTATCTCCTTCTCCACCCTGTTGCTGGGCTTGCTCCTGCGCCGCTCTGTCTACAAACTGAAGCTGGTTGGATAGCGACGTTTTCAGCTCTTCAACATCGTCATTGTCTACCAGTTCGCTGATATCTTTAACGCCTGCTTTAATTGCCAGATTATATACCATTCTGTTAAACAGCATCTGGTGTGCGGCAGAAGAGAGCTGAATAAGCTGCTGCTGAGGAATATCGCCGCCCTGGAGTTTAATTTTGTTGAGAATCGGTTCCAGAAGAGTTTCAATTTTTTTGTTCAGCTGTTTTTCAAGCTTTCCCGCTTCTTCATTCTCTTTGCTGGTTACTTCTTTTCCTGATGGATCTACAATTTTCATTCTATATCTGTTTTATTCTAATTATATGTCTTACTACAAGATAACGCATGTGGCGCCCATATCAATCCCTAACATCTACATTTTCGCCGCCCCCACTACAATTCTTCTACGCAAGCAATAACACGTCAAAAGATGTAATCTGAACTGCATCCCTGACAAAACTTTTACATATTGTTACCGCTTTAAAAACTTAATAGAATTGAATTTATGAAACCACTACGCTACTCTTTCGCTCTTGCTGCCATGCTACTTTGTTTATCATATCTAACGACGGATTCCGTCGCCCAAGAGGCCAACTTCGAACTCGCCGAACGGTTTACTGCCGATAAAATGCAGAAAATGACCGGAAGCACCTTTCTCAGCCCAAACTGGATTGAAGATGAAAACCGCTTTTGGTACGAATGGGAAACTCCCGACGGAAAACAGTGGATGTTCGTTGATGCCGATGATGAAACCGCCCGTCCGCTTTTTGACCGGGATGATATGGCCGCTCAGCTCTCCGAGGAGTTCAGCCGCGGATTTAATGCCCGCGATCTCGAAATTGAAGATTTTGATTTCGATACTGAACGAGGATTTTTCACCTTCCATGTAGATAGCGTTGAGTTCAAATACCATGTAGATCAAAACAACCTGGTAAAAGGCGACTCTCTTGATGCAGACACCGAAGAGGGATGGGAAACGTTCTCGCCGGATAGCACCTACATTGCATTTGCGCGTGAGCATGATCTCTACATCATGGAGACAGACGATCCCGACAGCACCGAAATTCGCCTCACGGAAGATGGCGAGCGCTGGTACAGTTTCCAAGCCGATCATGGGGATACGACTTCCACCGAAAGGCTGCGAGCACGAGTAAACTGGTTTGAAGATTCCGAAAAACTTTATGTAAAGCGTCAGGATTGGAGAGATGTTGATGAACTTTGGGTGATCAACACCGTTTCTGAACGGCCGGAGCTGGAGACTTATAAGTACAATATGCCGGGAGATGAAAATCACTACCAGGATGAAATTCTTGTTTTTGATATAGAGACCAAAGACCACGTTCGGCTCGATACCGACAAATGGCCGGATCAATCCCTCGG
>SL_4KL_010_BRINEDRAFT_10001630_pt1 | contig 12468 bp, 10 predicted proteins | sample SodLak_010_BRINE_2_FD_10664 | JGI IMG/M metagenome (IMG submission 10664) | reverse complement strand
GAGCCGGTCTCGAAGTGGGAGTTTGCCGACTGGCTCGCCGAAGAGTGTGGTGTCGACACGCCACCGAAACGAACAAAAGAAGAACGTCTTGACGACGACTCGCTTTCCGACGCCGCGAAGCGCCGGATTCTGACGAGCAAGCGCTGTGACAACGGAAAGCTCCGCGGGCTCGGTTACGACTTCTTCTATCCGACCTTCCGTGAGGGGTATCGCGACCGGATCGAACGGTACAGAGCCGAAGGTGAGTAACAAGGCTGCAAAAAAATTCTCCTGATTAGAAAAATAATATAAAGTGAATAGTGTATTACGAAAACAATAGTACTTAGTAGCCAGCAAAACCGTGTGTGAGTATGTCAGTTGCCTGGGCAGTCGGTCAGGTTGACCTCCCACGAGTGATCAGCGAGGATCCACTGCTCGCTGTTGGCTGGTTTCTGGTCGCTTTGGTGCTTTTTGTCCTCGCGGGATTGCTGTTGCGCCGGCTGCTGCGCTCTCCCGGGCAACGGTTCAAGCTACTTCTCGGTTCGCTCAATGCGGTCGGGGTCGTGATGCACCCGAATCCAGACCCCGACGCGATGTCCTGTGCCCTCGCAGTCAAAGCACTCGCTGACGAGACAGAAACCGACACGACGCTGTACTATTCTGGACAGATCCGCCATCACGAAAACCGTGCGTTCGAGACGGTGCTTGACGTCGATTTCGAGTGTATCGACACCGTCGACGAGATCGATGAAGAGTCAGTCGTGATCGTCGATCACAACGAGCCCCGCGGGTTCAACGGTGCAGAGAGTGTCGATCCCATTGCAGTGATCGATCACCACCCGGGTGACGGCACCGGCGAGCAGTTTACTGACGTTCGGACGGACAACGGTGCCTGTGCGACAATCTTCAGTGAGTACTTCGACAGTCTCGGCTGGGAGCCAGTCGGTCCCGACGAGATCGACAGCATCGACGACGACAGCACAGCAATTTCGCCCCGTATTTCGACGGGACTGGTCTACGGCATCCAGTCGGACACCAAACACCTGACGAACGGCTGCTCTTCGGCGGAGTTCGACGCCGCAGCCTTCCTCTATCAGGGTGTCGATCAGGACAAGCTGGATCGGATCGCGAACCCCGACATGGATGCCGAGTCGCTGGAGGTGAAAGCGCGGGCGATCACCGACCGTGAGGTCCGCGGACCGTTCGCGATCAGCGACGTCGAAACCGTCTCGAACGCGGATTCGATCCCGCAGGCTGCCGACGAACTCCGCAGACTCGAAGGTGTCAACGCAGTCGTCGTGATGGGCGAAACCAACGGAACAATTCAGCTCTCCGGTCGATCGACAGACGACCGGGTCCACATGGGGAAGGTTCTAGAGAGTGCAGTGGAGACTGTCCCGATTGCGAGTGCCGGTGGACACGCACGCATGGGCGGCGGACAGATCCCGATCGAACACATGGAGGGGCTCGGTCCGGGAGACGGAATGACCCGCGAGGAACTCAAAGAGCGGCTGTTCGATGCGATGAACGGCGATTTGTAGGATGTTGTACTGTGGGTGTGCTTCGGTGCGAGATATTTTCGACGGTCCTTGTACAAACAACAAGAAAGCTCCGAGGCGCTAACCGTCGTCGGCGCTTCGCACCGACTGCCTGCGGGACCGAAGGTCCCGCTCTGGCTGCGGTCCCAAGACTCCCTTCGCTCGTCTTTCGACGTTCTGCTCTCCGTCCGCAGAATACTTGCTGCGCTTTTTGTTGCGCTGTCGTTCGAACGAGCAGAGTTCTTGCTGACCTCGCATAATCGGAGAGCCCGATCAGTCACGAAAATTCTGGCTTTTGGACAATAGCGAGTCTATTGGTGGCATAACTGACTGGGGCTTCTCGCTGTAGTACTGATTGTGTGACGAAAACAAATAGCACTGTTCGAGCGACCGAAACCCGGAAACCCGGAAGCACCCCCCTCTTGCTTACAGTCCTCCCTGCCCATCCGAACGGTATGTCACTGACGAACCGACCCGGCGAAACGGACACATTCGCACAGCTTCCAGATCTCGATTCAGGTCTCACCCTGCTCGAAACCGAGCCCGAGACAACCAGTCCAATCCATGCGCTTTCTGTCGATCACGTCTGCTGCTCGGGCGGCGATGGCGTCTGGATTGACCCCGGCAACCATGCCCGGACTGGCCCGTTAGTCGAGCTTGCACCCTCCGATCGCATCCTCGATCGCTTCCGTGTTGCGCGGGGATTCACCCCGTTCCAGCATCTCGACTTGCTCAGATCGCTTCCGGGTATGCTCACTGGCCGGGACGAACTCGTGGTCGTGCCCGATCTCGACCGGTACTACCGCGCCGAAGACCTGCTCGCCGAGGAGGGTAAAGAGATGCTGCTTTCGGCTGTTGCGGCGCTTGCGACTGTCGCACGTGAGGCCGAGATTCCAGTGCTCGTCACTCGATTCGAAGCCGACGAGTTCAGCGAGCCGATCGCTACGGCGGCAACACAGGAGATCGTCTGCGAGACGACGCCCTTTGGGCCACGCTTCCGGACGGACGAGGAGGAAACGTTAGTCTATCCAGTCGATGGCAGTCGGTGGGTCCAGACGACGCTCGCGTTCTGGCAGGAGATTCTGGACTCTCGTCAGCCCCTGTACAAAAATTCGCTTTCGGGCTCTCACTCTGGTTCGGGGGTGAGTATTCATGGGGCGAACTAACCCGACCTACCGCGACCGACTCGACCGGCTCGAATCGGAGTGGGGGGCCTACCAGCGGGCGCTCCGGGCGCGCGAGCAGGACTCCTTCGACCGCCTGTTCGAACACGGCAGGGAGTACGCTCATGCTGCCGGTTATCTCAACCATCCAAACCCGGAGATTCCGTTCCTGCTTTCGGTTCTGCTCGCCCACGAGCGCCAGCTTGCGGAGCTGAACAGACAGCTCGCAGTACTGAACGCGGAGAGAACGGATGACGATTGAGTATGGTGCTCAGTATTGACTTCACCGATGACGGCGTTATCGAGTGGCACACAGATTCTGACGGCGGTGTCGAAAAGCGAACGAATGCTGACTATACGCCGACGATCTACGCCACTGCCGAGCAGACTGCGGATCTCGACGAACTCGCCAACTCGCTTGCGGTTCGAAGCGACGTTGTCGAGACTGCTCGCGAGCAGTGGCGACCGGCGTTCAGACGCGAGTCGGAGACAGTCCTCCGTATCGATGTCTCCTCGATCGATCGTGTCCGACCGCTCGCGGGCTGGATTCGCCGGCAGGGCCGGCCGGGCACGTACCGGCTGTTCAATGTCGACTTTTCGCGGGAGTTCCGGTACTGCCTCGAAACGGACTGTGATCCCGCACCGAATCGTACGCTGCGAACGCTTTCGGTAACCTATCCCGAACCTGACTCGACCGACGCCCCGGTGACGACCCTCGATGTCGACGGGGAACGCATCGAGGGGAGTGGGGAGATAGTCGTCGATCGCCTCCAAGAGCGGCTTGGCGATGTGGACCCCGACGTACTGATACTCTCGACGGCAGATCTGGTGCCGGCGCTGTTCGAGACTGCGACTGAGGTGGGAATGACGGTCGAACTTGGTCGTGAACCGGGGTACGAGAAGCTGGCCGGCGAGTCGACCTACGAGAGCTACGGCGAAGTCGGTCACTCGCCCGCCCGGTACAGCGTCCCCGGGCGAGCAATCATCGATCGCTCGAACACGTTCTTCTACGCGGAGACGAATCTGGAGGGCTGTCTGGATCTCGTTGCCAGATCTGGGAAACCGCTGCAGGAGCTTTCCTGGGCGTCGATCGGAAACGTCCTGACGGCGATCCAGATCCGCGAGGCGATGGAGCGGGATGTTCTGGTGCCGTGGAAAAGCTGGCGACACGAGTTCCCGAAGACAATGGGCCAGCTCCACGAGGCCGACCGCGGCGGGTTCACATTTGCTCCCGACGTGGGAGTTCACGAAGCGGTCCACGAACTGGATTTCTCGTCGCTGTACCCCAACATCATCTGTACGCGAAACGTGAGCCCGGAGACGATCCGCTGTGACTGCCACGACCGCGGGGATGTCCCCGGCCTCGGCTACAGCATCTGTGACGAGCCGGGCTATCTGCCCGATGTCCTTCAGCCGATCATCGACGACCGCGACGCGATCAAAGCCGAGATTGCTCGAACTGACAACCCGGACCGCAAAGCAGCGCTGGAGGGGAAATCTGATGCGCTGAAGTGGATTCTCGTTTCCTGTTTCGGCTACCAGGGGTTTTCCAATGCGAAGTTCGGTCGGATCGAGTGCCACGAAGCGATCAACGCCTACGCCCGGGAGATCCTTCTCGATGCCAAGGAACGGCTCGAACGGGCCGGCTGGCGGGTTGTCCACGGGATCGTCGACAGTCTCTGGGTGACTGCTCGGGAGGACGTTGAGCAAGAGCCGCTGGAGAAGGTTGCTCAGAGGGTGACCAAAGAGACCGGAATTCGGCTGGAGTACGAGGCTGCCTACGAGTGGATCGCCTTCGTTCCGCTGCAAGACAGCGAGAGCGGGGCGTTGACGAAGTACTTCGGCCAGCGCCGCGACGGGAGCTACAAATATCGCGGGATCGAGTGCCGACAGCGGAGTACACCTGCGTTCGTTTCCGACTGCCAGCGAACACTGATCGAGCAATTCGACGAGACGCGGGATCCGAAGGCTGTCTGTGCGGAACTTGCCCGGTGGATCGACCGTCTGGAGCGCGGCGCTGTCGATCCGGGGCGACTCGTGACCAAGACGCGGTCGTCGAAGCAGCTGGCGGAGTACAGCCAGTCGAATCGGACGACTGCCGCACTTGCGCGGCAAGAGGATGTCGGGATTGATCATCGGGCCGGGCAGGATGTGAGTTACGTTGTTGTCGACGACGAGAAACAGGGACGAGAGCGTGTTGCTCTGCCGTCGGAGGGGCCAACTGGGTACGATGTTGCGTACTACTCGGAGCAGGTGTTGAAGGCAGCCGCAAGTGTTCTTTCACCCGCTGGCTGGCGGTACGAGGAGATCGAGCAGGAACTGAGTGATGGGGTGGATGTTCCGTTGAGTGATTTTGGGTAGCTGACCCAATCAGCGCTCTTTTGACTCCAGTGTGTCCTGTGCCCACTGTAGATCGACGCTTGCCGTATCGTTGATCACGGGCAGCCGTGAGCTATCGGTGTCGACAGTCGAGATATCCGGCGCGGGCATCGTAAACTCCTGCTCGCCGTCGACAGTGATTTTGATCTCTCTACCCTCGGTAAGCGAGTGATTCAGCTTCTGCAGTGTCTCGTCTGGAACACTCACTTTGTCGCCAGCCTCGAACGCCGCGACATCCCCTTTCGGGACGCCGCCGATTACCGGTTCGATGTTGACATCTTCGCTCCGGTTCGAGAGCACGGCGTTGATCGCCGCGCCGGTCAGGACCACCAGCCCACTAAAATACAGCCATGTCAGGAAAATCAGGATACTCGCAAGCATCGTGTTCTCCGCTGTCTGGCTGCTGAACTGGATGTAGATGCTGAACCCCGACTGGAAGATGACGAGTGCACTCGCCGTAAAGAAGACTCCCGGCAGCACTTCGAGAATGCCCATTCCAGATTCGTCGGGGAAGAGATAGTACATCGGGAACAGTGCGAGCATGACAACACTGACCAGAAACAGCCGCTGGAGGAGCCACATCGGCCCGGAGGCAGCACTCAGCGCAAAGACCGACTCGATGGCGACCACGGCAACGATCACCGCTGCCATCGAACCGAAGACCGTGATTCCGTCTTTGAGCTGGTTCGTGAGGGTGTTTTTCGCCTGCGTTTCGTAGATGTCAGAGAAGGCCATATCCAGGCTCCGGAAGATCCGTAGCATACCCCAGATGAGCGCGACGAGGCCAACCACCGACGCTCCAACAGAGGCATGCCGGAGCTCGCTGACGATCACATCACCCGCTCCCGGCGTGATGACTGCCTCCGTCAGCGAGATCATCGTCGATTCGAGCTCTCGGTCACCGACCATGGAGACGACAGCAAGCAACAAAAAAAGCAGCGGCAGCAGCGACAGAAAGGCGTTGTAGGCGATGCTTCCGGCCATGAACGTGATCCGCTCGGCTTTGAACTCGTGGACGATCGCCCGCAGGATCGTTCCGATCCGTTCCCGATTCATTACTGGGTGCTTTCGGTCACTCTGTTAATATGTTGCCGTTTCAGTCCACTGCTGCGTCTGCGCAGCATGATCGAAATGCTGATTCACCGCTCTTGCCAACTGCGAGCAACCTGATGAGCGAGCGACCCAGAACCGCGGTCATCGTCTACGGAAGCCTCCTGGATCCGGACGAACTTGCCGAACTGTTCGATGGTGTCGACGAGCGGACGACGCCGGTCACCGTGCGCGGATTTAAACGAATCTTCGATCAGGCGGCTAGCTGGCGGGAGACAGCGGGCGAGCAACGCGCCGTTTTGAACGTCGTCAGGTCACCCGAATCGCAGTTCAACGGTGTTCTGGTCACGGATCTCACCTCGGCAGAGCTGCAGGCGTTCAGGGAGCGCGAGCGTGGTTATCGCCTCGTCTCCATTGATCCGGCGAAGATCGAACCGTTTGAGCGGAACCGAGCCGACGACGAGACGGCGGCTGCGATCGAGACACAGGATCTGCTTCTCACGACGACTGGAGAGAAACGACGAACCGATATCGCTCCGATCGGGAGTTACGTCGAACGCTGTCGAGCGGGTGCGTCGGAGTGGGGCGAGCCATTTCTGCAGGAGTTTCTCCGCACGACAGAGTTGCTTTCGGGTGAGACACTGGCTGCTCGTGAGTGATTGGGTGCAGCAGTACTACAGTCGGTGACGGAACTTCCCGAGGGGTGGAAAAGAGAGCGCCTCCGCGGCGTCGTCGTCCCAGACTGTCGGTGCCAGACTGTCGACAGCACGGATCAACGGCGACATGAAATCCCCGGTGGACATCCCGTTGATCTCGACACCCCTGACGAGCCGGTTGAACGAGGGGAGAACGATCAGCTCTGCACCCTCGTAGATTGCGTCGCCGGCCAGATAGCAGGGTCGGCGCTGTCCTTCGATCGTGATCGTCGGATGGTCGTGGCCGATGATGTACCGCTCGGCTTCGCTCGCTGGTTCGACGTGTCCGTGTGTGATGATCGTCTCGCCGTGGCGGAACTCGGCCTCTGTCGGGCCGTCCCAGACGACATCCAGCATCGTGTCGTGGTTCCCGGGGGTGACGACGAGCTGGCCGTCGACCGCTTTGGCGGCAGATCGGAGTCCCTGCAGTGTCTCTCTCACAGGGCCGGGCACGGTCTGAAAAGAGTGGAGGAGATCACCTGCGATGACGACTTCGCTGGGGTCGAACCGCTCACAGAGTGCCTCGAATCGCTCGACCATATCGGCTCCCTCGCCGACTGGGAGTTCGACGTTCGAGGCTGCGCCACGGCCGACGTGCAGATCGGCGACGATCAGTACGTCGTCGATGACCACTGCCCGGTCGTGGAAAGTAACTCCCGAAAGCGCGTGCATAGGTCGGTTTGGCGGGCAATCAGCAAAGGCGTAGCGACACGAGGATGATGTGAAGCAAGTGGTTGCGCTGAATTTGTATTTTACACTGTTTCAACTCGATCTTTTGTCGACGACTACAGTGGTGGTTATTTTAGGTACGAATGAACAATTGCTACTATTGACAGCCGTCTCAACTCCAGCCGGTTGGTGACCATTCTGTCCTTGGGTTTTCTTGCTGTTCGTCGCGGTGATCACAGCGGTAACAGCGTGGAAGCCCACCGGCTTCAGCCGTTGGTAGCTTACGTCACTCGTTCTGCCTCGGCAAACAGCCCGTCGAACACCTTCTTTTCGGCCTTTCGGAGGTGCTGGGAGAACGTTGCGGGGGCGATTTCGAGCGAGTCAGCCACCGTTTCCGCAGCAGCCTGCCGTGGCCACTCGTAGTAGCCGGCGTGATAGGCCGAGCGCAGTGCTGCACTCTGGCGGTCGGTCAGCTGCTCGTCGAGGATCTGGAGTATCTGCACCGAGTGGTCATCACTCGCCTCGATCTGTCTTCGGGCGACCATCTCCGCGTTCGGATACGTATCGAGGATCGTGTCGATGATCTGCCCGCTGTCGGTGCTCGGCGATAGATGAATCGTAATCTGGTAATCGCCGTCCTTGATGAAGGCGTCGGCGATGGAGCCACCAAGCGAGGCAAGCTCCGAGAGCACCGGTGGGTCCGAGAGCTTCAACTCGAACCTGTACTCGTCGCCGCTCTCGGTCATCGATCTCTCTGTCCAGTACTCCCGCACTGCCGCCATCGCTTCGAGGCTCTCCCGTGCATCCGGAGTAGTAGTGCCGTACAGCAGATACTCGTCATCAGCGATTGGGACGAGTTCCTCGAAGGTAATCGTTCCCGTTGATGGCACCGAGAGCCCGAGCGCGTCGAAGACGTTCGGCATGTGGAATTCGAGTTCGACGAGTTCGTCGCTCATCAGTGCCCGTTTGCGCTCGTTCGCGGCGATTGCGTGGCCGATGATCTCTCCAAGCTGGCTGATGACCGAGCGTTCCCGACCGCCGAATGCGTAGGGTCGGTCGCTGTAGACGTTCAGGACGGCGTACACCGTGTTTCCGTGATTGATCGGGATCGCCGCCGAGGAGCGAACACCGCGGCCGCTGGCTTTCTCGCGCCAGGGCTCGTACTTCGACTCCCGCTGGATATCGTGCACGAACTGTGGCTCTCCGGTGTTGAATGCCCGGCCGGTTGGCTCGTCGCTGTGCTCGTCGTCCGGGTCGACCGAGATCGTGATGTCGTCGAGATACTCGCCAGTTTCTGCTTCGGCTCTGGCAGCGACCCGCTGGGAGGCAGTCTCTACTTCGCCGATCCAAGCGAAGAGATACGAGTCGGAGTCAGCCAGACGTTCACAGACCGTCTGTTCGATCGCCTCGCGTGTGGACTGCTCGATCACTGATCCGGTGATCCCCTGGACAACCTCGTTGATGCTGTCCAGAGCGGCGAGTTCCTCGCGCTGGCGGCGAAGCACCTGTTCGTTTTCCGCTCTGTTGATCGCCGTCGCGAGAATGTTCGCGACGGACTGGACGAAGTTGACATCCCGCTGTGTGAACTGTTTGGGCTCTGTATCGTGTGTTCCAAGAATCCCCCAGAGTTCGTCGAACGAGCCGATGATGACACTGATTCCGCTTGTGACGTCGTGACTCGTGAGCAGTTCTGGGCCGCTAAAGCGTGCATCCGTCGCCAGATTCTCGACGACGACGGGCTGTTCGGTCCCGAGTGTGTAGGCTGCTTGGGAGTCGTCTTCTACCGACGAGACAGTTGCCGTGCCGGCGACCCCGTCCTGCCAGCCAACTCCTTGCCGAACCAACAGCTGGTTTTCTTCCAGAGAGAGATCAAGCACCTTGCAGTAGTCGTTGTCGAGTGTCTCGGCGACCAGCTCGGCTGCTCTGGCCATGAGCGCGTCGACGTTTTCTTGTTCGAGCGCGTACTGCCCGAGATCGGTGATCACATCCTGTGCCCGGATCTGTTTTTTGAGTTTCCGTTCCCGGTCCTTTCGCTCGGTGATATCACGGACGACACCGACCCGCTGGTCACCCTCGGACGCCGATAGCAGCGCGACTGTCGTCTCTGCATCGAAGTGGCCACCCTCGCCGTCCGGAAGTGTAACTTCGACGGTCACTGCGTTTTCTGGACCAGACTGCAGCGCCTCCTGGATTTCGGCCCCGCGAGCGGCGATGTCGTCGCCGACGATCTCGGAGATTGGTGTACCGACCATCGATTCTGGTGTACTCCCGAGCATTGACGCGAGCTCGCTGTTTACGAACGTGAACTCCCCGTCCGCGTTGGCAGCATAGATCCCGTCTTCGACCGTCTCGACGATTTGTTCGTACCGTTCGAGATCCTGTTCGCGCTCTTTGCGTTCGGTCTCATCCCGGAAGTACACCGACAACCCCGTTTCCGAGGGGTACGCTTTCGCGTCGATCCAGAACTCCAGTGGCTCGTAGTACAGCTCGAAGCTGGTTGGCTCCTGATGTTCCATGGCAGTGTGATACGCGTCCCAGATCTCTGTCTCGGCCGCTTCGGGAAACATATCCCAGACGTTTCTGCCAAGCAGTGTCTCTTTTTGCTGCTGTAACAGCTCGGTGGCTTCGTCGTTGATGTAGGTAAACCGGAACTCGTCGTCGAGTGCGAAGAAGGCATCGTCGATCCGGGAGAAGATCTCTTCAAACTCTTCGGTGATCTCCTCGTGTTGCCGTTTGAGCTGCTTTTCTCTGGTCTTTCGTGTGCTAATATCTCGCGCGACACCTGCAACGCCGATCACTGTTCCGTCTTCGGCGGTGATCGGCGATCCCGTCACTTCGTGTGCTGCCGTCTCGCCAGTGGCGGTCTCCAGCGGGAGTTCGACTCTGATGCTCTCTCCGTGCTCGATGACACGGTTGAATGCCTGCATCGCTTTTGTCGCTGCCTCCTCGGCGACGAAATCCGTCGGGTCGAGCGCTGCTAACTCCCCGTCACTGTACCCAGAGCGTTCCTTCAGTCGGTCGTTGTACCGGAGTAGATTCCCGCTTGTATCGAACGCGTAGATGATATCCAGCTGTGAATCGAGGATGCTCTCGACGAAGGCGTTTGTCTCACGGAGCTGTCTTTCGAACACCTGACTGCTCTGGTGTTGCTCGGTAATATCGTAGAATAGCTCGACCCGACCACCAGCGTACTGGCCTGTCTCGATCAGGCTGCTCTCGTGTTCGACCCAGCGCTCTTCCCGGGCTGTCCCGTCTGTGATCCGGAACGTCTCCCCCGCTTTTGTCCCGGACTGGCCGACTGTCTCCCTGAACCGATCGGGATCGCTGACCGTCGGTGCGAGCTGTTGAGCAATGGCCTGCTGACCGTCTTGTTGTCCGAGCTCGCGCCGGTCGACCCCGAAATACTGTGCCACTGTCCCGTTTGCCCAGGCGACATCGAGTTGCTCGTCAAGCACAATGATGCCGACGTCGATGCTGTCGGTCACCGTTTCGAGTGCTTCCGTTGGGGCTGTCGACTCGCTTATCGGCCGCCACCAGACTCGCGCGTTCGCACCGACCTTTTTTGTTTCGAGCCAGCCCTGTGCTGCGAGCCGGTCGAGCCGGTCGTAGGTGCTCCGCCGGCCGAGTTCGAGCTGGTCTGCAACCTCTGTTGTCGTCCAGGGCACCCCCTCCCCGTCGAACACTGCCAGCGTCTCCCGAAGGCTCTTTGTCAGTGATTTCGTCTCCATCTACGGTAGCTCCGTCGGCGGAGCCTGATACAAATACTGATTAATTGACGTATACCGTCCAATCAGGCAACTACGTCGCCCGCAGGATTTGGTAGTCGATACCTAACAGTAGCTGTCTGCTGATCATCTTTTACCGAAGTGGTTTGGGACGCTTCTTAGCCGCGCTCCGTCCATCGATACTGGTAGGCAGAAGATCTGCCAGCCACAACCATGCCTGAATCTTTCAACGGACTGCGTGACGGCCGCTCGCCGCTTGCTGAACTGACCGACAAACAGCGACACGATCTCCTCGCATCGACGCGGCGGCGACTCGTGATCGATATTCTCCGCGACGGGAGCGCGCCGATCAATCTTACCGAACTGGCAGCCGAGACTGTGCGACGCGAACAGGACCGGATGGGTGCCGTCGAACAGGAACAGATCGACCGTATCGCTGTCGAATTACACCACAGTCACCTTCCGAAGATGGATGACATGGGTGTTCTGGTGTACGATTCCGACGCGTCCCGTGTCGAGCGAAGTAATCTCTACTGACGACGCGTTTCGGTTCTGTTTGTGAGTTTGTTTTGATCCGTCGGATCTGAGTGTCCCGCTTTTGATATTGCCAAGCAGTCCTAACCAGTCAGCCTCCAAGGTTATACCCGTCTGGTTACTTCATTGATATATGAGTTCACACCCAGAGCGATGTCGCGATCACGGAGACGGCGGCAGACAAACACTCCGGAAACTGCACGATTGGGATAGCCCCGACCCAATCGTCGTTTCCATTACCGACGCCGTCGAGCGTCTCACCGGAAAGAAATCACTGGAGCTTGATCCGCTTTACTCGGTCGTCGATACGGAGGCGATGGCGCAACTGCTGTCCCGGGGGGACAGCTGTGAGATTTCGTTTTCGTATGCAAACTGCAAGGTCGCCGTCGACAGCAGCGGCGAAATACTCGTTCAGCAGTACTGATATCGCTGTTTGTATTAGCTTACTCGGCTCTACTCCGTCGGCGGAGTTTCTTTTTGTGTTACTGTCGAACATGTATGCAGCAGTGAGACATAACTAACCCTTGCGACAGTACAATCATATTATTCAGTATAATCGGATACCGACACAAAACAGTTCTAGCGCAGCTTTAGACGTTTTCCACTGCTTTGAGTAGATAGGTCGTGACAAACACCGGCCAGATACTAACTATGTCCTACTCTGCAAACAACACAACGGCTGAAGAAACCACACGAGCACTGACGGAAACTGACTACCACGGACTACTCGTTGCGA
>SL_4KL_010_BRINEDRAFT_10001628_pt1 | contig 12478 bp, 10 predicted proteins | sample SodLak_010_BRINE_2_FD_10664 | JGI IMG/M metagenome (IMG submission 10664) | reverse complement strand
CGAAGCTTTCGAACGTTCTGCCCCAGCGCGGGTCGAGTGCGACGTCGCAGGTCGGGCCGTACGTGACCTTCCCGCCGGTCGCTGCCACTTCTGTCGCGGTTAGCTCTCCCACCTGTGAAACGAGCTCTTGATTTCGTGTTGCCGAAAGCCCCGCGTTGTGCGGAAGGATCGTCGCTTGCTGAAGATAGGCGTTACCGTGGATTGCATCGACCGGCACAGCCAGCGGGATACCGTGGTCGGTCTCCTCGACGGCAACCCGCTGGAGCCGGTTTACGGTTTCAGCGGCTTCGACCGGGTCTCTGATCGGCGACGCACCGTAGCCAAAGGGCGTTGCGAATCCGACTCCATACTCTCGAACCAGCTCAACGACATCCTCTACGGTCCGCGTTTCGCCCATCGTCCCCACGTACGTTCCCGCGAGTTGCCCGGCTTTTTCGCGGAGGCTGAGCTGATCGAGCTTTCGTTCGACGTCGATACTGTTCGTCTTCTGCTTGCTTTGTGTGTTTGTATCCATCGTGGTGTTACCGTTGTTGGCGTTCGTGTGGCTGTTCGTTGCACCGAGGGTGCCGGGAGGCCCCTCGCCAGCGGTCGATATCCGAAGTTACGCAGTCAGCGATCAATGTGAGCACCCTCCAGCGGTTCCGCATCCCAGTACTCGCTGTGTTCGTCGATGCGATAGCACGCGGTACGGTGCTCCGGGACGTCGGTCGATCGGCTCTCCGGTGCGGCGTCCCGACAGTGCGCGGTCGCGTGCGGACATCGCGTGTGGAACCGACACCCTGAGGGGGGATCCACAGGATCGGGAATATCGATCTTCCGGACCGGTGGCTCCGTCTCGTCTGTGATCTCGAGAGACGGCGTCGCCCACCGCAACACCTTGGTGTAGGGATGCTGTGGATTCTGCAGGACCTCTTTCGCCGGACCGAACTCAACGAGTTCGCCGAGATACATCACGCCGAGATAGCCATCCGCATGCTCGGCCACGTACCGTGCGTTGGAGAGGTCGTGGCTGATGAACAGGTAGGACGTATCGAACGAGTCCTGCAGGTCCAGCATGAGATCCATCATCTCTACCCGCAAGGACACGTCGAGCGCCGACACCGCCTCGTCGGCGAGGATGACATCGGGATTCATCAACAGTGCACGGATGAGAGCGACACGCTGGGTTTCCCCGCCGGACAGTTGATGCGGGTATCGCTCCGCGTAGTCGTGGGCGGGCGACATGCCGACCTTTTCCAGCATGGCCAGGATCCGTGCCTCCCTGTCTTCCGGTCCCAGATTCCCTTGCCACTTTTTCAGGGGTTGCTCGAGCGACGATCGAACCGATTTGTGCGGGTTCAACGACGACTCCGGATCCTGATGGATGATCTGGAGCGAGCGACGGATCTCCGAAAACGGGATCTCCGGATTCGAGAACCGTTTCTGTGCTTGCCAGATATCCTGTCCCCGGTAGCTGATCGTTCCGTTCGTCGGTTTCTGGAGTCCGACTGCGGCCTTCCCGAGCGTCGTCTTTCCGCTGCCGGATTCGCCCACGATGGCGATAACGTCGTTTTCGGCGATCTCGAGATCGACGTCGTCGACAGCACGGACCGTCTTTGAATCTCTGAACGGATTGATGCCGCCGCTTTCGGACTCGAAGTGGACGTCCACTCCGGATAACGAGACTACCGTCTCGTCCGAACTCATTGGTCGACCTCCGTGGTCAGCGGAATCTCGTCGATATCCTCCCAGTGGTGGCAGGCAACCTCTTGGGTGTCGCTAATCCGATCGAACGACGGTGGATCGCGTTCACACTTGTCCGTTGCCAGCGGGCACCGCTCGTGATAGGAACAGCCGGCCGGTACGTTCACCGGATCCGGGGCAGCCCCTTCGATCGGGCGCATCTCTTCGAGCGGCGCATCGAGGTTGGGGGTCGCGTTCAGTAGTGCTCGCGTGTACGGGTGTGTGGGTTCCCGGAGGATCGATTCCGTGTCCGCAAGCTCCACAAGCTCGAAGGCGTACAGGACGCCGATCCGATCCGCGAGCTTCGTTACCAGTGGCAGATCGTGCGTGATAAACACCATCGTCAGATCGTACTTATCACGGATCTCCGCGAGCAGGCTCACGATCGAGCGCTGCATGAGCAGGTCCAGCGCTGCTGTTGGCTCGTCCATCACGAGCACCTCCGGCTCCAGTACGAGTGCTAACGCGATCAGTGCCCGCTGTTTCATCCCGCCGGAGAGCTCGTGTGGATACGAGTCCAGCACTCGGTCCGGATCGAGATACAGATCGCTGAGCAGGTCGGCCGCACGCTCCATCCCCGAGTCGACGGCGTACCCGTGCGCTTCGAGGGTCTCCTCGAAGTGTTCGCGCATCGCCATCGTCGGGTTGAACGAGGAGAGCGCCCCCTGGAACACCATCGAGATCTGTTCCCAGCGGAACTCCATGAGCTCCTCCTCGGAGAGGTCGAGGACGTCGACCGACTCACCGTCCGTTGACTGATAGGTCACCTCGCCGGTAGTCACACCAGGCTCGACGACCGCATCGAGTAACGATGAGGCGAGCATCGACTTCCCCGATCCCGATTCACCGACGATGCCGATGATCTCGCCTCGCCGGATATCGAGATCGACATCGTCGATTACCCGCGATCTTCCGCGGTCCATCTCGAAATAAACGTTCAGATCGCGAATCTCAAGAATCGGGTCTGCGCTACCGGTCGGCTGGTCGAGTTCTTCCTGTTTGCTCATGCGTGATCACCTGCAGGTGCTGCGGGCGCACCGTCCTCGTCGTCGGTCTTCGTCGTCGTCGAGTGTCGAGCGCGGACGCGCGGATTGAACATCCGATCGGTACCCTGTGAGAACATGATCAGGCCGAACGAAAGCAGGGTAATCGTGATCAGCGGGGCAAACAGCCAGTGTGCTGCCGCCATCGACTGGAGCCCACCGCCCTGGTAGGCCAGATCGATCATCACGCCCCAGTTGACGACATCATCATAGGGGAGCACACCAATGAAATACAGTCCCACGGATGCGAAGATGACGTTCCGTGCCGCATTGACGAAGTTGATCAGCACGTATGGCATGATGTTCGGCAGGATATCGCGTCGGACGATCGACCTCGTCGACATTCCCATTGCCTTCGATGCTTCGACATAGGGGCTTTCCCGGATCGTCAGGACCTGTGACCGAATGGCACGCGCAAGGCCAGCCCATGCGTTGATCGTCAGGATCACGCCGATTACGATCGGATTTGTCGGTGTCAGCACTGCGGCCAGAATCACGACGAGCGGTAGTCCGGGGATCGTCATCACGATATCGGTGACTGCCATGATCGCTCGATCCGTGCTCCCACGGAGATAGCCCGAAGTTGTCCCGACAACGGTCGCCATTACCGTGACAAACACCCCGCCTGAGAGGATCATCAACAGCATGTTCGGCGTGGCGTGGACGATCTGTCCAAGAACATCACGCCCAACGGCGTCCGTTCCCAGCGGGTGTGCGAGACTCTGGAACGCCGGTTCCAGACGCTCTCCCTGATTAGTTCGCGGTTCGTCGACGATACGGGTACCGATCACGCCCATCGCGACGAACAGGGAGATGATCACGAGCCCGACGCGAGCTCGCAGATCCGCCCAGACGATTCGAGCAGGGGCAAGCACTCCACGCTCGATGGTGAGTGCCCACCGTTCACGCCTGTCCAGCGTCTCGTCAGCGACCGTTTCGATCGCTTCGGTGCTCTCCAGCAGGTCGACAGAGTCAGTCCGATTACTCACTGTGAATCACCTACACTTGCACGCGGATCGATCAGACCGTACGTGAGATCCGCGATGTACACGCCGATCGCGACGGTGATCGTGATGATCAGGAACACACCCATCATCAGGGGGTAATCACGTCGCTGTAGCGCCTCGATCATGTAGTAGCCCATCCCCGGATACGCGAACACCTGCTCGATAATGATCGATCCACCGAGCAGGAAACCGATCGTGATTAGCATCGATGTGTACATCGGAAGGATCGCGTTGCGACCGACATACCGTAATGCGATCCGACGCTGTGAGAGCCCTCGAAGACGGGCCACCCGAAGGTAGTCCTCGCCAAGCACCTGGATGCTGTTTCCACGCATCCCGAGTGCCCAGCCACCCCAGGCGACCAACACGATCGAGGTGATGGGTAACGCCGCATGGTAGAGGGCGTCACCGAAGAACGTCAAGGTCTCTACTGGCGCAAGCGGACTAACCGTTGGCTCTGTCGTGCTGGAGAACCGTCCTCCAGTCGGGAAGACACCCAGCTGATACGAGAGTCCCCAGAGGAAGATCAGCCCGTAGATGTAATCGGGAATGGAGTTCATCAGGATCGCCAGGACAGTCGAGTTAGTGTCGAACTTCGTCCCTTCGCGATAGGCCATGATGGCACCGGAAGAGATCCCGATCACGAACGCAATCATAACAGCTGTTCCGATCATGAAGATCGTCCAGGGTGCTGCGCTCGCGATGATTTCAGTGACCGGTGCCCCCTGTGAAATTGACTGTCCCATGTCTCCACGGAATAGTGCAGCAACGTAGGAGACGTACTGCTCGTGGAGCGGCTCATCGGGCATAATATTCAGCTGGGCTTCGACTCGCCGGTTGATCTGATCGGTACTCATTTCCGGGTTGTTCTGGATGAGGTCAGCCCGTATCGCATCCGCAGGTCCGCCCGGGAGTCCCCGAATCAAAAAAAATGTCAGAGACATCACTGCAAAGATGGTGACTACCAGTTGCCCGGTGCGTTCTACGAGATACCGTTTCATACGTTTCCTGGATTATCCTGAGCGGTCATTCTTCTCTGGCAACAACTTTACCCTTCCGCATTAGGTAGGTCGTCGGGAAGTCGACGTGGGCGTCCGGGTCATCAGTCGAGGCAGCTTCGAACCGCTCCGTCGAAATGAACGACTGATCCTGTTTTTCCATGATCGGTAACATCACGAGATCCTGATTGACCACCCAGGCAAGCCGTTGCACGTATTCGCGCTCTTCCTCGGTGTCATCTGCTAGAGCGAGGCTCTCTAGATCTTCGGCAGGGACGAACGTTTCCGAACCGCTGTCCTCGCCGACGGGGGGCAGCTCGATCTCGGAGTCGTCATAGTTTCGGACGTTCTCGTTATCCCAGCTGTCGAGGAGCCATTCCAGACTGAAGTACGGATGGCGCTGCACGTTCGCCCATTCGTGGAGTGCAACGTCGAAGCCTTCGTCCCCGTAGATATCCTGTCCCCAGTACGCGGCTTCGTCCCGGGAGACGAACTCCGCTTCAATCCCGAAGTCGTTAAGAGCCTGATTGAACGTCTGAATCGCGTCGACCCAGTCGCTGTATCCGGCGGGTGCTTTCACGGGGAACTCGAGCACGTCGCCGTCTTCATCGTACCACGTGCCGTCGTCGCGCTCGAAGTCGGCACTTTCGAGCAGTTCCGCTGCACGATCGGTGTCCACATCGTACTGGTTGAAGTCATCAGCGTGATCACCGAGCCACTCGTCGGCCGTTCCATCGTGATTGCCCAGGACTCCTGACGGCGTACTCACCGGCGCTTCGGTGTCGGGGCCGGCGTTCCCCGCGGTCGTCTCCCGGTCGATGACGTGTGCAATCGCCTGGCGCACTTCCCGCTGTCCAAAGTGTTTGTGATCGTGGTTCCACATGATCGCCATCCCGTAATTGGCTTCGATGCGGTACTCACGGATGTGGTTCGGAAATCCTTCGACGATGTGTGGTGGCGTAAACACAGTATGGAGTCCGTCGATTTCACCCGAGTCGAGTTCCTGCCAGCGCCCTTCGTTGGTATCGAGGAATCGCAAGTGATACCCGGAGAAGTTGATGTTTTCGGCATCAGGATGCTCCTCAAACCGTTCGAGATGGAGCTCCTGCTCGACCGTTTGGTCGAACGCAAACGGTCCGCTTCCGATGGGCTCCTCGATCATGTACTCACCGAGGGTTTCACCGTCGGCGTTCTCGCCGTCGCCGCCGTCTTCGAGGTCCTCCAGGAACTCCTCATAATGCGTCGCTGGCGTATCCAGCGTGATCTCCATCAGGAAGTTGAGGAACATATCCTCTCCAAGCGGCTCGTCGAACTCCATCTCGACGGTGTGATCGTCCGTGGCGGCGACCGTCTCCACGTCNACGAAGTTTCCGAGGTTGCTCCCGTCGTAGAGTTCAATTTTGATCTTCCGAACCACGTCCTCGGCCGTGATATCGGTGCCATTGTGCCAGGACATCCCCTCACGAATCTCCAGAGTGACGTCAGTTTCGGTGACAGTCCAATCCGTCACGACGCCGGGCTGGAACGTATTATTGAGTTTTTCCTGATAAAGGAGGTCGTCGAAAAGCACCAGCGATGCCCGCCAGGAGAAGTTGTTGTCGTTGTACGGATTGAACTGCACGTTCTGTGGCGGTACGACAGTCGGCGCAACGAACTCAGTGTCGACGAATTCGGTCTCCGACGGGTCCGGCAGATCTTCGGACCGCCCGTTTCCGTCGTCATCATCGCCGTTACCGAAGCACCCTGCAAGGCTGGACACACCCACTACTCCAGCAGCTTGGAGAACCCTCCTGCGTTTTTTCGATGCAACGACTCTATCGGCTGGTATGCTGTCGTCTACCATTGCATATATGAGTTTATTATCATGCTATATAACTATTTTCATCAGTTGATATCCTACCGATCACAGTATGGTCTATTCTGAGACCTGGAGCGGCAGTGTCTGTAAAATAACGGTACACCGGCGGATCTGGACGGTCACACCGAAATATCGGAACGCACGTTCGCGATCGTACTTGCTTTTGGATAACAGTCTTGATCATCGTTGGGAGCACTGAGTACTAATTGGGGAGGATATCAGTTGCATTCACAGGCGTAAAGAGGAGTTGGCTCGAGAGACGTCATATATTATATATTATAAATAATATCTGTGTGGTCGCATACTCTTTAAAAGACAATTCTGAGAGGTTTAAACCCCGAATAGCATATAAGCATTTTTAAAGTGGTATTTTAATAAAAATGTCTAATACTTCCCAACACATAATTTTCCATACAAGTTCAACCGAGTATTGTACTGCGTTTTTAGATTAGAAAGCTCGAAATATATAATCATATATTTGAATATGTAATGTTTATTGAAGGGTGTTGTGGTTTGATGACCTGAAAGGGTACCGACCATCAGAGCCGACAAGTGACTCAGGGACACTCAACCAACGATGGAACGCAAGCCGGCCAACCGCGATCGAGTAACGGAGTCGAGCCAATCGCAATGTGTGGGCTACTACGGTAACGGTGTGAGACGCAAATTCGGAACACAACCAACATCGGTCACTTATCCACTCAATCGGTCGTCGGCCAGATTTCCCGCGAATAAAATAGGAGGCATGCTCCGCCAATATTCTTGCCACGCGGATACAGAAGTCGTTTACAAACATATGTCCGTAATGATTTCCTGACGTTGTTCACATGCTTCTCCCACTGTCTTTTACACACATACATATGTAAACTAGAGGTGCCCAACTCAGCCTCAGAATCGACAGCCCTTCGATATCCGGCCCAGCTCACGTATTCATGCAAACGGGCGGTATCTCCCGATCGAATTGCAGCTATCCATGGTAGACCCCACTATCTAACAACCACTAATTATATATGATTGATAAGAGCTATTAAGCATATTTTTTCTGTACTAATCAACCGGTGGTTGCTCAAATGCGAATAGAATTGCGAAAATAGCACAATAATATGTTGTTATGTAATAGAGGTTTCAAAATGGGAACAGGACCACAACTCCCCTTTATACATTCATAAACAAGTTATTTCACCACAGAGGTCAGTACTATTCTTGATCTCGTATTGGTGTAAGAGCGCCCCTTATAATGTTCATCTCTCACAATATTAATACACAAGCTTCTCAATCAGACTCATCGAGTACGAAGTACAACAGTAATCCCATCCGTGGTAGGCAACACGGCAGCATCCCAATTGACTGCAACAATCCATATTACCGTTACTGAGCTTATTTACGATGGTTATGTTCTGAACTTGATGGCCGTAGTTTGTCATACAGTGAGATGAACGGTACGATTGATTGGCGACTCTATCGCAGAGATAACCTCATCCCAAGACGACAACATGTTATTTTTGTTTAATATGTGACTTTCTTATCCATTCGAGTATTGAAAATTCTCTCCGGTGACACCGAGACTCCCCCTTGATCACCGCACGGACGGCGTTACACGAAATGAAGGAGAAAGCCCACGACTTCAGTCGTGGGAGTAGTCACTCGTGACCGACGATTGGCTGTGGTTCGTACGGTTCCTCCAGATACCCTACGTCGGACTCCGAGAGGTCGATTGTGAGTGCTTCGACAGCCTGCTCCAGATGCTCAATTGACGTCGTTCCGACAATGGGTGCGTCCACGTATTCGTTCTGGAACTGCCAGGCGAGAGCGATCTGTGCCATTGTCACTCCGTATTCGTCCGCGAGTTCCTCGACACGTTCGTTAATCTCCCGGCCACCCCCACGAACGTAGTCGGCGGTCGGGTTGTGGTAGTTCTCCGGATCACCACGGTCGGTCCGTTCGAGCCCTTCGAACGGACGGGTAAGGAACCCCTGGCCAAGCGGCCCCCAGGGAATCACCCCAATATCTTCACGATCACAGAGCGGGAGCATTTCCCGTTCCTCCTCCCGATAGGCGAGATGGTAGTGGTTCTGCATCGTCTCGAACTGAACGAGGTTCTCGCGCTCGCTGATCCGCAGCCGGCGGGCGAGTTGGTGTGCCCACATCGATGAGGTGCCGACATGACGAACATCCCCTCGTCGCACCGCGTCATCGAGCGCACGTAGCGTCGTCTCCGGTGGTGTGTTCGGATCGACCCGGTGAGTCTGATAAAGATCGATCGTCTCCATACCCAGCCGGTCGAGGCTGGATTCGAGTTCCTGCTCGATCGTCTTCCGGGAAAGTCCGGTCCCGTTCGGATGCTCGTCGCCGACCGGGAACCGGACCTTTGTTGCGACTACCTGTCTATCCCGGTCGTACTCCGAAAGGACATCGCCGAGAAGCTCCTCCGACTCCCCATCCGAGTATGCGTTGGCGGTATCAAAGAAGTTGACCCCGAGATCGATCGCTCGTTCGATCAACTCGTGGCTTTCCTCCCGGTCGAGCATCCACGGTTCCTCACTGCCGAAGCTCATGCAGCCGAGACAGATCTTCGAGACTTCCATGCCCGTGGAACCGAGCGTAGTGTACTCCATAACCAATCGTTAGTGACCGGGATAAAAAAGATAGAACCCAAGCATGGGCCATGTTGAAATGGCCGATTATCGTCGACCGTGGCATGCAAAGTGACGGTCGGTACGGCGCAAGAACGCGTTCAATTTGACGATGGTCGGGAACCGCTCGCTAGCGCCCAAGTTTCGTCCCCCAGAATTATGAACAAGGAATTCCAATCGTGGGCCATCGCTCTCGCATGCCATCGGAGCCACACACAACCGGGAGATCGGAAGCCGATTTTTTAAATCAGGTTCAGGAGTACGCTGAGAACGTGCCGATCGACGTCGACCTCGGTTCAGTCCGGTGGACGGTATCCCACCGCGCCAAGCGCCGCGCCGGTTCCTGTCGGTACGATCGCGATAGCGGCAACGTCACGATCAGGCTCGCATGGGATGCATACCAGCGACACGGCTGGGGCGAGATAACCGACGTCATCCGCCACGAACTCGTCCACGCCTGGGAGTTCCAGCAGTTCGGCGAGTCCGGTCACGGGGAGCGGTTTCGGAACAAAGCAGACGAAATCGATGCACCGCGACACTGTAGCCCGTTCAGCGAGCCACGACTTCGACTCGTCTGTACCGACGAGGACTGTAACTGGTCGGCAGACCGGTTTCGTGCGTCGGTGACCGTAACCGAGCCGAACACACGACGCTGTGGGGTGTGTGGTGCCCGGTATCGCGTCGAGCACGTCGCGACCGGCCGATCCTGGCGGACGACCACGGGGTACGAGCAGGCACGAGAAGCAATCGGAGAGGAGTGGTAAACTACCGGACGAGACCCCGCCTCAGTCCGAACGCACGCCCGGTGCGAGTCCGAAGGGTTCGTCGCGAACGTGGTTTTCGACGAGCAGGACGTACATCGCCTGGCTCCACTGGAGATTGGAGTTCCACCGAACCCGGCCCTCACCGTCGACGCGCTCGGGGAGAAGCCGGGCACTGGTCGTCCACTCGTGGGCATCCTCATAGACGTGCTCTTCCACGGCGTCGGGATCGCTGCCGCCGAGCCAGCGGGCGACATCCGCATACGCCTCACAGAGCGGCCAGCCGCCGTCCTCGACGGTTCCCGTCGGTGTGTAGTGGTCGCCGGGGTATCGACCGAGACAGGGAGTCTCCCCGGCGCGCCAGGACTGGTCGTCGGTGGCCGATAGCGTCGATAAGACTGAGTCCGCGTCGGCCGCGACGACGTTCCATGGCCAGACAGCCATGAAGGATGCAGCGTCCGGACGCTCATCGGCCGGGGGATCGGACGAGGTCTCTGGGCTGTCCGCCGTGACGAGACAGTCCCCATACGGCGTCGACTTGAAACAGTAGTCCTCGAAGTGGTTCGCCCAGACGTTCGCACGGTCGCGACACCGTTCGGCGAACTCGTGGTCGCCGTGTGCGTCTGCGAGCTCGCCCATCGCGCGGAGCCCGGCAATTGATGCTGCCGTCCCCTCCGTGCTGTGGCCCCAGATCTCTTCCCATGGATCCTGATGTTTTCCGGGGAAGCCATGGCCATTATCGTACGACAGGAGGAACTCCGCTGCGCGACGGGACATGGCGTAGTACTCACTCAGCAGATCGTCGTTACCGGTCTCCTGCCAGACCAGCCAGTGGGCGTAGATCGGCCCGCCGACCTGGTCGAGCTGGAGCGCTCGCCAGTGAGCCTCGCCAGTGACGTAGTAGTTCTGCCACCACGTTCCGTGCCGGTCGATCCCGCGGTCGTCGACGACATCTCCAGTTATCTGGTTCTCGTCGAACCACTGGAGTGCGAGTCGCGCCTCTTGTTCCGCGCCGGCCGCGATCAGCGCCTGCGTGATAATGACCTGATCCCGCGGCCAGATGAACTTGTACGTCATGTCTTTCGGTTTGAACGCGCCGGCGATGGTTCCATAGCAACTGTCCTGTGCGCACTTTATCGCCGTGAGCGACCGTTCGTACAGGTCGTTCACGGAGGAATCGTCGGTAGGCCCGTCCGAGACTGTCGAGTGCCACTCCCCCCAAGCGCTCGCGAACGCCTCCTGCTCCGACTCGTATCCGCGATCGAGCAGCGTGAGGGCGCGCTCTACCGCGGAGTCGACTCCATATCCGAAGCCGACAGCGGTGAGCCACGACGCCTCGCTCGCGTCGCCGACGTAGAGTCCGACACCGATATCCAGGTTCCCTTTGGCGTGCTCGGTGTCATCGACGGACCCGTCGTTGCTCTCGTAGATGTTCGTCCACGCGCTCCGGTCCGATCCGGATTTCACCCCCGTGTGGCCGATCCGATTACCATCGAACTCCCGTCGCCCCTCGTGGTCCTGTGCGACCGCCAGATAGCGGTCCCCGTCGGTCGCCACGATCAGTTCGACGCCGTCACGCTCGGTGACGAACGCCTCCTGTACGGCGTTTGGATCCTCGGGGTCATACCGCTGGATTCCCAGATCCACCACCGTGTAGAACGTTCGTTCCGCAACCGTTTCGAACTCGGCGGACGTTCGAAGTAGGAGCCCGGGGGTATCGACGCTTGCAAGTACCTCTTGAGTGAGGGTCCCGGTCGATCCGGGGGCGTCAAATCGATTGTCAAGGGTGATCTCCGGAACACGACTCGAAGCGTAGGAGACATCGCTCTCGATAGCGTCGTCACGCGCGTCCAGCGTTTCCGCTCTGTCAGCGTTCCACGCGAGCGTGTGAAGATCGTAAAACAGTTCGACATCCGACCGGAACGCCGAGGTTTCCTCGATGATCGCGCCGTGTCGTCCCCGCTCGTCGTCGTCGTACCGGTTCGCGGTTACGAGCACGTTCGTACCGTCAGTATGGGGTGTGCTGAGGATCGCATCCTTGCCGCTGGGCACATCGGGCACGTTCGAATCCATTGGCATGATAGATAGACGCCCAGAAACTGTATAAAACCGGGGCGATCGGGGGTCGGCTGATCCGATTTATTCCACTGTCGGCACTGGGACGGCGTCGAGCACGTCGTCGACGAGTGCGCCCTTCGAGACGCCGTCGACTTTCGCCTCGGGCGTCAGGACGAGTCGGTGGGCCAGTACCGGTTTTGCGATTTCGGCCACATCGTCGGGCGTAACGTAGTCACGGCCAACCATCGCGGCGCGAGCGCGTGAGGCCTCAAGCAGGCTCTGAGTCCCGCGTGGTGAGACGCCAACCGAAACCTGGCGCAATGCACGGGTCCGTCCGACGATTTCCACCAGGTACGAGACGATATCGTCGGTCACCTGGACGGTTTCGGGTACCTCCC
>SL_4KL_010_BRINEDRAFT_10001625_pt1 | contig 12490 bp, 10 predicted proteins | sample SodLak_010_BRINE_2_FD_10664 | JGI IMG/M metagenome (IMG submission 10664) | reverse complement strand
ACCAGGACCTTCAGCTCCTCCGAAACCGAACTTAATGAGCGGGCCGCATTCTGATAGGCCCTGATTCGATAGCGATTATCGCCCTTAATTTCCATTAAATCCGCCAACTCTGACAGAATGCCGGCGGCTTCCCTGGCAGTTATTTCCTTTTCCATCCTTCACCCTCCCGAATTCTGCCTTCTTTCAACATTAAAAAAGCGGCCAGAGATTTAATCACGGCCGCCCCAGTATTTCTTCCAGAGTTTGCTGAATCATAGGAGTTAAACCCAGCAGCCAGTCGGCAAAATAGGAGCCGGCCACCACCGACTCCACCTCGGCTATGGGTATCTGACTTAAAATAAGTACGATCAGATAGGCCAGAGCCAGCCCCTTAATACCGCCCAGTAGAAAACCTCCGCCCCTGTCAACCGATTCCAGATACATCCAGTCCAGCAGAGATTTAATGATATCACCCAGAATATGAACCGCCAGATTGGCCACAATAAAAATAATGGCAAAACTGATAAACTGCAGAATAGTGGGAGAAAAGTCCAGATATCTTTCCAGAAAAATAACAAAATCCAGATAAAACATCAGCGAAAGATATATGGCCAGCAGCAGCCCCAGAACCGTGGCGGTCTGCCGTACAAAACCCTTGCGATAACCCGTTATTAAAAAATAAAGGATGATTATAAATATGATGACATCGAGCAGCGCTATCCCCTGCAATTATTAATCGACCTCCTGCAGCAGTTCCATCAGTTCGTTGTTGTCCTGCCTGAGGCGTTCTATTTCCTCCCGCAGCTTTTTACAGGATTTCCTTTCCCGCTCCAGCTCCTTCTGCAGCTCCTGATTTTTTCTTTCCGCCTTCTGACAGTGATCGGCCAGATTTAACAGGGTTAATCTAATCAGCTGGCGGCGGGGAATATTGGGATAGGCCCGGGCAATATCCTCTCCGATTGTATTAATTCTCTCCGCCAGACTCTCCAGATAATCCCGGGAAAGATCCCCCACAACTGTATGGTCTTCTCCCAGCACCCTAACGGTAAACTTATTTTCAGTATTTTTTTCCCCCGTCTTCTGCGCCATAAGGAATCCTCCCCGATTATAATTATTACTCGCTTAACAGACAAAACAGTTAAACACCGTCCCGTAAGCGGTTAAATACCGTCCCGACCGGAAATATTTTCTTTACTATTCCTTTTATATACTTCCCGGCCAGGAGATAAAATCCTGCTAGCAGCGGCCTATTTTCCTCTTATTTTAGCCTGAAATTCATCTTCCAGAACTTCTATTATATTATCAACCTGCTTTTCAACCTCTTCTTCCTTCAGAGTTTTATTGTAATCCTGAAAAACCATATTTAAGGCCAGGCTCTTCCGGCCCTCGGGAATCTGCTCGCCCTGATAAAAATCAAATATTTCAGTGCTGATTAAAATATCTGACGCGGCCTCCTCCACCGCCTCAATAACATCCCGGGCCGGGATATCTTCAGATATTAAAAGGGCCAGATCTCTGGATATTGAAGGGAATCGGGGTATCTGCTGATAGCTAATTTTCTCATAACCGGCAGCCTGATAAATAAGTTTTTTATCCAGTTCAACAGCAGAGGTTCTGGCCGGCAGTTTAAACTCTTCTATTACATCAGGATGAAGCTCTCCTAAAACCCCGACCCTCTTATTCTTAAATTTAAGGTCAGCGACCCGACCGGGATGGAAAATATCGAGTTTTATTCTCTGCCAGCTCCAGGAGTCAATTTCAAGCTTATCCAGCAGGTTTTCTACCGCCCCTTTTAAATAAAAATAATCCGGGGCTGATAAATTCCAGGGATCATAAGCCGCTCCCATGCTGGCGAGCCCAATTTTATCAGTTTCAACAGGACGATTTCTCTCTCCCCGGGAGACAAATACCCTGCCGGTTTCATAAATTGACATATCCTTAACCTGCTTCCGGGAATTCAGGGATAATACCTCTATCAAACCCGGTAATAGTGAAATTCGCATTCTGGAAAAAGCCTGGCTGAGCGGATTTTTCAGCTTTACAATGCTATTTTTAAAGTTACTTTCAAAGCTATCTTCCCTGGAACTGCGAGATTTGCCCTCAGTTACAGCAAGATAAAATTTATAATAATCTTGAAGATAATCCGTTAAATTATCATCTTTTGGCCTCAGGCTGAAATTTTTAACTTCCTCAAGCCCCTGGCCTCTTAAAATCCGGTTAATTTTTAAGCTGGCTTTCTGTTCCGGGTTACGGCCTCCCGGTTCAGCGCTGGCAGGTCTGGTATAGGGAATATTGTTATAGCCATAAACCCGGGCAATCTCTTCAATAAGGTCGGCTTCACCATCAACATCTCTTCTAAAACCCGGAATGCTGACTGCAATCCGGGAGTCATCCTTCATATCAGCCTCAAAGCCCAGTCCGGTCAGCATATCACTCATTTCTTCCCCTGCTATTTCAACACCCAGGAAATTATTAACCCTGTCAGTCTCAAGCTGCAGCTTCTTTTTTTCACAGGGTTCCGGATAGCAATCCACCATTTCTTCAGTAATCTTTCCTCCAGCATATCTTTCCAGCAGATAGCAGGCCCGGCGGCTGGCTTCAGCAACTGCGGTTATATCAATTTTTCTTTCAAATCTGTGGGAGGATTCACTGGAAAGGCCGTATTTTTTTGCTGTCCTTCTGACATTGACAGCATCAAAGGAGGCAGCCTCCAGCAATACCCGGCCAGTTGATTCTGTTACCTCGGTGTTTGCCCCTCCCATCACCCCGGCCAGACCGACTGGTTTTTCCCGATCAGCAATTACCAGAACTTCAGGAGTTAGCTGCCTCTTTTCATCATCCAGGGTGATAAGCCTTTCCCCCGGATTAGCCCGGCGGACAATGATTTTTCTGCCGTTAATATTATCGTAATCAAAGGCATGGAGCGGCTGGTTATATTCCAGCATTACATAATTGGTTATATCAACAATATTATTAATTGGCCTGATGCCTGCTGCCTCCAGACGGCGCTGCATCCATAGAGGAGAGGCTTTTATTTCAACATCTTCTATGAGACGGCAGGTATACCGCTGGCAGAGATCTGGATCCTGTATCTCAACTTCGGGGGTTGCTGCCTGAAAAGTCTTTCCGTCATCTTCAGGTAAAAGCTCAGGCCAGTTTATTTCTAGAGTTTCATCGCTCAACCCTCGAACTTCCCGGGCAACCCCTAAATGACCCAGGCAGCGAGCATAATTCGGGGTTAGATCCAGCTTATAAGTATAATCATTAAGGAGAAGTGCTTCTACCAGCAGATCCCCTGCTTCAACTTCCTCCGGCAGCTCCATAATGCCGGACTGTCTCTCCTCCTTCAATCCCAGTTCATCTGCCGAACAGATCATCCCGCTGGACTTGACCCCTCTCAGCTCAGTTTCTTCTATTTTCAGACCGCCGGGGAGACGGCTGCCGGGCAGGGCTACAGCTACCTTGAGATTTTCAGCTATATTGGAAGCTCCGCAGACAATCTGTCTTTTATTCTCTCCGCAGTCCACCTGACAGACCTTCAGGTTATCAGCATTTTCGTGATCTTTTATCCCAATAATCTCTCCTGTAATTATCTTATCCAACCCCTCCCCCTGGTAGAACATTTCTTCAACTTCCAGTCCTGCCATGGTCAAAAAGTACTTCAATTCTTTAGGTTCACAGGGTATATCTATATAGGAATTAAGCCAGTTGTAAGAAATTTGCACCAATATCTCCTCCAGAATAATTATTTAAACTGCTGCAAAAATCTCCGGTCATTTTCCTGCAGCAATCTGATATCATCAATGCCATATTTTAAAAGAGCTATCCTGTCTATACCCATGCCGAAAGCAAAGCCGCTGTAGCTTCTCGGATCAATGTCGGACATCGATAAAACTTTGGGGTGCACCATTCCCGAACCCATGATTTCCAGCCAGCCTGTGCGGGAACATAGGCTGCATCCCTTCCCCTCACAGACTATACAGGAAACATCAACTTCAGCGCTGGGCTCGGTAAAAGGGAAATAACTGGGTCGAAAACGGACAGAATGTTCCTCACCAAATATTTGCTCCACCATAATACTTATCGTTCCCTTAAGATCACCAAATGTTATCTTATCGTCCACCACCAGCCCCTCCAGCTGATGGAATACAGGTGAGTGAGAAGCATCAAGTTCATCAGCCCGGTAAACTCTTCCTGGAGCTATAATTTTAATCGGAGGCTTTGTCTTCTCCATGGTTCTGACCTGAACCGGAGAGGTATGAGTTCTCAGGAGATAGAGATCATCCAGATAAAGGGTATCCTGCAGATCTCGAGCCGGATGATCTTCAGGAATATTTAGGGCCTTAAAATTATAATATTCATCTTCAACCTCGGGACCCTCAGCAATTTTAAATCCCATGCTGATAAAAATATCCTCCAGCTCCTCGGTTACCAGCGAGAGAGGGTGCTGGCTTCCTGTTTTAATTCTGGTGCCTGGAAGAGTTACATCAATCCTTTCTTCTTCAAGCTGCTGTTTCTTCTTCTCTTCTTCAATTTTTTCCTGCCGGACCTCCAGTTGTCGGGTTATCTGCTGTTTCAATTTATTCAATTCCTTACCCAGAACCGGTTTGCTTTCATCAGGAATTGAGCCCATCTTTCCGTACAATTTTTTGACCCGCCCATTTTTACCTAAAAATCTGATTCTTAATTTTTCCAGGCTCTCACTATCATGGGCTTCGGCAAACATTTCCTGAAATTCCTCTTTCACTTCATTAATTGTTTCCTCAATGTTCATTTTAATCATCACCTCCACAATAATCTAAAATCTGTCTCTGGCTGTCTAACTTTTTAGCATAATTTAATTTTTGGACTATATCTTTACAAAAAATAAAATCAGTACCAGAATAGCTAAAAGCAGCTAAAATTATCTTAAACTAAAAAAACTCCCGTCCACAAATAGGGACGAGAGCTTCGCGGTACCACCCTTATTATCCAGCAAAACAGCATTTTATCATAGTAAAGCTGATTTCTGTGATCACTTCAGGATTGATAACGGGTTTACTCCCGGTAAAGTCTAATCATTCTCCTTCAACTTCCAGCTCCAGAGCGAATTTCACCGGCACAGCCTGAATGACGCTTGCAGTCCAGGGCGTCATCTCCCTAAAATATTTACCAGGCTCGTTGTCTCCAGCTTATGCTCTCCTTCTCAGCCTTTCAGAGATATTCCTGTTTGATTCTCCTCAGCAGCTAATTCAAATACATTGCGATAGGCCAGATATGCCGTTATAGACCCGGTTCTTTCAAAAAGATTCCAGAAAATAAGTTCAGTCCACCCCAAATTAACCACTCCCTTCAGCCTGATGAAATGCCTGATATATAAATTATATCACAGACTCCTTACTCTGGCAAGCAGCTAATTTCAAAAAAATCTGCTTAATTCTGTCCCAGAATTTTGACCATTTCAAAAATCACTATGGAAGCAGCAACCGCTGCATTCAAAGATTCCATCCTGCCTGGCAGAGGAATGGTAATTTCCCGGTCAATGAAATTTTTAATATCTTGCGGTAATCCCCTGGCTTCATTCCCTATGATAATAATATCATCTCGCTCAAAGATAAAATCATAATAGGGCTGCGAGGCTCCCGGTTCAGCAGCCACCAGCCTGCGGGGTTTAAGTTGATCACCAGCAATGCTCTGCTTAATATCTGCCCGGGTAATAGATTGGCAGACCGGCAGTGAAAAAATGCCGCCCATACTCCCTCGCACAACCTTGGGGTTAAAAATATCAACTGAGCCCTTTAAAGTAAGTAAACCGGCCAGATCGGCAGCAGCAGCAGTTCTTATTATGGTACCGAGATTGCCTGGATCCTGGACTTCAGCCAGCAGCAGCAGGGGACCGGAAAGCTGCCAGATTTCACTGAGTAAAATTTCCCTGCTCCTGGCTACTGCCAGAACTCCCTGGGGATTAACAGTGGTGACTGCCCGGTTAAAGAGGTCAGCCTCTAAAATAACTGGTTCCACCCCAGCAGGCAGATGTTTAATTATGTTCTGAACTTCATCCGATTCAATCTCCAGTTCCTGACTGAGATAAAATTCTTCAATTCCGGCCTCGGCCTTTAAAGCCGTTTCAATCAGTTTAAATCCTTCCAGCAGAAAGCGTCCCTGCCGCTGGCGGAACTTCTTTCGTTGAAGTTTGATCAGGTTTTTAATCCTGTTATTTTGCCTGCTGGATATTCTTTCCCAATCCTTCATCAAAAATCTCACTCCTGCAAAAAAAACCCGGGCAAAATACCCGGGTTTAATAAAAGATATTGAGCTGTTATTAAAGTTCTGCCTTGGCCAGGTTAACCAGTTCAGCAAAGGCTTCTTTATCATTAACAGCCAGATCAGCCATAATTTTACGATCAATTTCAACATCAGCCTGCTTCAGGCCATTGATAAAGCGACTGTAGGACAGTCCTTCCTGTCTGGCAGCAGCATTAATTCTGGTAATCCAGAGACGGCGAAAATCTCTTTTGCGCCTTCTCCGATCTCGATAGGCATAATCAAGCGATTTCATTACCGCCTGCTTGGCAGGACGAAACAACTTGCTTCTGGAACCAAAAAACCCTTTGGCATTCTTAAGAACCTTTTTCCGTCGTTGGCGGGCTTTGCTACCTCTTTTTACTCGCGGCATGGTGGAACACTCCTTTCCAGCATTAAACTAATTAACAGTCTATATTTTAATTCTTTATTTTAATTCTTTGCTTAATGAAATGAATTACAGGGATTGAACTAACTGTCTGTACTTCTGGCGGTGAGCTTTGCTTACCTCGACTTCTTTACGCAATCTGTGTTTACGGTTAGAGCTTTTTTTAGTCAATTTATGACTCTTAAATCCCTTCTTGCGCATTAATTTTCCGGTTCCAGTTTTCTTAATTCTTTTAGCTATACCTTTGTGGGTTTTCATTTTAGGCACAGAAATCCCTCCTCTTATTCAAAATTGAACGTTGATAAATCTCTGCTGCAATATTATATCTAATAGTATATAATTTAACAAATACTTAATGCAACATAAATACAACTCAAGATACCTCAAAATACAAGGTAAGCTTAAAGCTTACTACATATTTTGGAAAATTTAACGCATATACTACATATTTATATAAATTTAACTTGATTTAACATAAATTAACTGGCAAATTGATAAATTATTTATCGCTATCAGGTGCGATAAACATCATCATATTTCGCCCTTCCATATTGGGACCGCTCTCTACCGTTCCCAGATCACTGGTTTCTTCCTTAAGCCGCTCACAGAGATCATAGCCCAGATGTTTGTGCATCATCTCCCGGCCCCGGAATTTAATTCTGACCTTAACTTTATCCTTATCTTTAAGAAAACGCCGGGCCTGTTTCAGTTTTACATTAAAATCATGATCTTCAATTTTTACCCCCATCTGCACCTCTTTAACATTCATGACATTCTGGTTTTTCTTAGCTTCCTGTTCTTTTTTAGCCTGCTCATATTTATACTTACCATAATCCATGATTCGGCAAACCGGAGGATCAGCCTGGGGAGCAACCTCTACCAGATCCAGTTCCCTATTTTCTGCCTCCTTCAGAGCCTTCTGCAGGGGCATTATACCAATCTGTTCTCCTTCGGGATTGATCAATCTTACTTCCCGGGCATTAATCTGTCTGTTAACCCGTAAATCTTCTACGATTTTATACACCTCCAAGTTTTTTAAAATAAATTACCTCAAGTTTTATACTTATATTACTGCTTATACTGATATTACTGCAGTCTCAAGCCTGCAGTCTAAAAAAACAAGAGGGGAGAGCCTGCTACAGCGAATATTTTGATCTTCATAACCAATTAAATTTAAAAAAGCGGGAAGTCACAAAGACCGCCCGCCAGCTAACTGATTTTCAGCCGCTAACCAGAAACAGGTTTGCTTAATAAGGCATACTTCAGCCATACCTCCTCTGCTTTTCAGCTGAAACAGTATTAACCAATAATCCCATTATTGGTGAGAAGCAGGCGCTTCTACTTTATTTTCACATAAAAGAGTATATCAGATTCATCAGCTTTAGTCAACTTCTTTTTTCAGCAATTTCCCTATTAATATCGGCTATGAATTTATCCAGCTCCATCTCACCCAGGTCTCCCTCCCGGCGTTCTCGAACAGAAACCGTCTCACTTTCAACCTCCCGGGAGCCAACAATCAGCATATAGGGTACCTGTTCCACCTGGGCTTCTCGAATTTTATAACCAACCTGCTCGTCGCGATCATCCACCTCAACCCTGATCAGGTGATCCCGCATTCTATCGGCAATTTTCCCGGCATACTGATGCTGATCATCAGAAACAGGAATTACCTTAACCTGAACCGGAGCCAGCCAGGTGGGGAAAGCGCCGGCATACTTTTCTATCAACATTGCCAGTGTTCTTTCATAGCAGCCAATTGAAGTCCGGTGGATAACATAGGGGCGCTGTTCCTCATTGTTGCTGTCAATATAAGTCATATTAAAACGTTCCGGCAGACTGAAGTCAATCTGTACTGTTATTATGGTATCTTCTTTGCCGTGGACATTTTCAAACTGAATATCAAGTTTTGGGCCATAAAAGGCTGCTTCTCCAACAGCAACGGTATGGTCCAGATCAATTTTCTCCAGAATTCTTTCCATTTTCTTCTGGGTATCATGCCAGGCAGGTTCATTATCAATATACTTCTCCTTTTTTTCCGGATCCCATTTTGAGAATCTGTACCAGATATCTTCCTCTATGCCCAGAGTTTCCATCATGTAATTGATCAAATCCAGCACACCCCTAAACTCCTTTTCCAGCTGTTCTGGAGTACAGATCAGATGCCCTTCTGAAATGGTAAACTGTCTGACCCGGATTAGACCATGCATTTCTCCAGAAGCTTCATTGCGAAAGAGTGGCGAAGTTTCGGAAAAACGCATCGGTAGATCTCGATAGCTGCGGAGCTTATCTTTATAGATCATAAATTGAAAGGGGCAGGTCATGGGGCGAAGCCCCAGAACTTCTTCGTCCTGATCTTCATCTCCAATAACAAACATGTCATCCTTGTAATGCTGCCAGTGGCCGGAGATTTCATAAAGATCCTTTTTTGCCATGAAGGGAGTCATCGTTCTGATATATCCCCGCTTTTCTTCTTCATCTTCTACAAAACGCTGGAGCTGCTGAATAATTTTAGCTCCTTTAGGTTTTAATAAAGGCAGACCCTGTCCGATTACATCGGACGTCATAAATAAATCCATCTTTCGCCCCAGCCGGTTATGATCCCGTTTTCTGGCCTCTTCCCTCTGCCTGAGATAATCCTCCAGTTCCCCCTCTTCAGCAAAGGCTGTTCCATAAATTCTCTGCAGCATGGGATTATTCTCATCACCTCGCCAGTAAGCACCTGCTACACTTAAAAGCTCAAAGGCCTGAAGCATGCCGGTTCGAGGCAGATGAGGACCTCCACAAAGATCAACAAATTCGCCCTGATGATAAAGGCTGACTTCCTCATCAGGCAGCTCCTGAATCAGTTCAACTTTATAGTCCTCATCCCGCTCTTTCATCAGTTCTATAGCCTTATCCCGGGGATATTCTCTCCGTCTGACCGGGAGGTCTTCCTCCACTATAATTTGCATTTCCTCTTTGATTTTTTCCAGATCATCCTGAGAAATATTTTCCTCGAGGTCAAAATCATAATAGAACCCATCCTTGATTGTGGGACCTATAGCTATCTTAACCCCCTGATAGAGCCTTTTAACAGCCTGAGCCATAATGTGGGAAGCTGTATGTCTTAAAATATCAAGACCATCTTCAGAATCAATAGTAATGATTGCCAGCCGGCAGTCTTCATTTAGTTCATAGTAGGTATCTACCTTTTCCCCATCCACAAGACCGGCAACTGCATCATCTCCCAGATTGCTGCCAATACTGTAGGCAACATCGGCAACAGTTTTACCCCTTTCAACTTCCAGAACCGAATTATCCGGCAGTGTTACCTCAATTAAATCACTTTTTACTTCTGACATGCATATCATCCTCCTGGCTTAATTATTTAAAATAAAAAAACTGCCCGCCTCCCGGTTCTCCGGTTAGAGGCGAACAGTTTAGTTCGCGGTTCCACTCTAATTTCAGGCCCGGCAATAATTATTAAGCAATTGATGGCCTTCTTCTCAGCTGATAACGGCTGCAGCCGGAAAACATTACTAAACCTCAATCATAACTCATTCCTAAATTTCCTGTTTTCAGCTCCGGGGTGGTTTTCTTCAGGAAGCTGCCAGGATGCTTTCAACCAGGGCATCCCTCTCTCAAGACAGCTTTTGTCTGATTACTCTTCCCCATCAAAGCATTAAACAATTCTATTTAATTTTTATATTCTTGAATGCTTTATTCCTGTTTAATATTTTTTTCCTGAAGTTAGCGCCTGCAATTTTTCCTGATTTTCTGATAATAAACCCAACAATTATTTTCCAGATAACATATCTCCATATATATCTGGCCTGATTATATCTGTCCTGGTCAAATATTATTTTGTCTCTTTATATTACTATTTTGTCCCTATTATATTACTATAGATTTTCCCTGTCAAGAAATATTCCCCATCAGGCAGAAGAATATTATTCAGGTTAACAATTTAATGATTGTCCTGCATAAAGTCGTTATCATCAAAATTTCTAAATTATAATCCCCGTTATATCAGTCATCCTGTCAATCAAATTGCCAGTAAAATGACTTTTCACAGCGAAACTATTTTATTATTTATTTTTAAGGGTCTTCTTGTAAACAGTTCTTAAATTCAACCTAAAAACAGAAATCAATGTTTAAAGTGGCGCCGACCGGTGAAGACCATTTTAATGTCTGCTTTATCGCAGGCTTTGATAACCGATTCATCCCTGATTGAACCTCCAGGTTGGATTATAGCCTTAATCCCCAGTCTGTCAGCCTCCTCCACTGCATCAGGAAAAGGAAAAAAAGCATCGGAAGCCATTACCCCGCCCCGCTGTCGGCCAGAGGCTTTCCGGCCGGCCAGCCTGACTGCATCAATTCTGCTCATCTGACCGGCTCCCACACCTACCAGAGCATTGTCCCTGGCCAGCACAATGGCATTGGACTTTACATGCTTGACTGCCTTCCAGGCAAATAAAAGATCATCTAATTCACTCTCTTCCGGTTCAGCCTCTGTCACCGGCTTAAAGTTATCCCGGGAAAGCTTAATATCATCAGTTTCCTGCAGTAAAAATCCACCCGGTAAAGAACGAAATTCAAGTCGGGGTTCAGGGAGTTTGGTAAATTTTCCCACTGCCAGCAATTTTATCTCACTCCAGCGTTCAGTCAAACTCTCGACAGCTTCTGGAGTAAAAGAGGGGGCTACGATTACCTCAATAAACTTCCTTCCTCCGGTAATTTCCCGGCTGAGTGCGGCATCAACCTCCTTATTTAAAGCCGCGATGCTGCCATAAGCCGATTCAGGATCACCGGCATGAGCCCGGCGGAAAGCAACCACCGGAGAGTCAGAAACTGCCAGCCCACAGGGGTTGGTATGTTTTATCAGAGCTGCAGCCGGCTGACCGGAAAATTCCCGCACCAGTTCCAGAGCAGCAGCAGCATCGTTTAAATTATTGTAGGAAAGCTCCTCACCGGCCTGAAGTTCTCCCAGCAAGATTGATTGACCCTGATTTCGAACCAGACCCGAGTTTTCTGTTAAGTATGCTGAAGACTGCTGATGAGGATTCTCTCCATATTTTAGCTCCACTCTGTGATTTCCCTTGATAGAAATATGATCGGGAAAAAGGTTGTTTTCCTCACTGGTTTCTTCTTTTTGCTTGGTTAAGCCTGCAAAATAAGAAGCTATCTGACCATCATATTCAGCAGTTAATTTATAAGCTTCCCCTGCCAGTCTTTGCCGGTACTGCAGATTAAGCTCTCCGGAATCCAACCTTTCAGTGAACTCATCATACTGTTCAGTTGCAGTTAAAACTGTTACCCGCTGGTGGTTTTTAGCTGCGGCCCTGATTAGCGAAGGGCCTCCGATATCAATCTGTTCCACAGCAGAATCAATATCACCTGGATTATTTTCAACAGTTTTCTTAAAGGGATAAAGGTTACAGACCACCAGGTCAACAGGTTCTATCTGCTGCTCTTCTAATTCTACCAGATCTTCCTTTTTCTCAGTGGCCAGCAGTCCGGCAAAAATAGCCGGATGAAGAGATTTAACCCTGCCGCCCAGCAATTCAGGATAACCGGTTATATCTGCAATCGGTGTAACTTTGTGACCTGCCTGCTTTAAATGCTCTGCTGTACCTCCAGTTGCAATCAGCTCCACATTTTCCTCTGTAAGTGCTTCAGCCAGTTTTTTTAATCCTGTTTTATCTGAAACACTTAGAAATGCTCTTGCAATATTTCTCACTTATAACAACTCCCCGGACTAAATATTTCCGAAAATAAAATCTCAGTATCTCTGAAAATAAAATCTTAGTGCCACTTTTTAAAGCCCTGATTAAATAATTTCCTGGATTAACGATTAAAGCA
>SL_4KL_010_BRINEDRAFT_10001624_pt1 | contig 12491 bp, 10 predicted proteins | sample SodLak_010_BRINE_2_FD_10664 | JGI IMG/M metagenome (IMG submission 10664) | reverse complement strand
GCTTGGCATTTCTTGTTTCATGCCTTTTCTTTCTCTGATTTCTAGGATTTTTTCTTCTTGTAGGTCTCTCATTAGTGGTTCGTAGATTAGGTCGATTAGGCTGAAGAATCCTTTTCCTCCTGTTGCGGATTTGAGTGCTGCTTCGAATCCGAATAGTTCTTCTACTGGTAGTTTGCATTTGATGACGCTGCTTCCACCTTCTTCTTCCATGTCTATTACGTCTCCTCTCCGGTTGGATACTTCTGTCATTGCGTCTCCCATGGTGTCTGAAGGGGTGTCGATTCTAAGCACTTGTTTTGGTTCGATTAGTTGTGGTTGTGCTTGGAGGAATCCTTTTTTGAGCGCGTCTTTTGTTGCTGGGATCATCTGTGCGGGTCCTCTGTGGATTGCGTCTTCGTGGAGTTTGGCGTCGTGCAGTTTGACTTTTAATCCGATTACTGGTTCGTTTGCTAGTGGTCCTTCGTCGCAGAATTCGTGGAATGCGTCGACTAGGTATTCTTGGATTTCTCTTAGGCTTTTGATTCCACGGCTTGCGTTGATGAATAGGTTTTCTTCGTATGTTTCCATTATGTTGTCTGCTTCGTCTTTGGTTAGTCCTGCTTCGACTAGTGCGTCTCTTATTTCTGTGTCGTCGTTGCTCTGCATTTTGAGTTCTTCGTAGTCTTCTTTCAGGAATTTTCTCACGTTTTCGCTTATTGGTTCTACGGTTATTTCTAGTTCGTTGTGCCTGTTTGGTGATTTTCCGGCTACTTCTGGTGAGGTTTCGCTTATTCCTTCTCTGAATACTACGATTGGTTCGGATACGTTGATGTCGATTCCTTTTTCGTCTAGGTGTCTTTCGACTTTGGCTTCGATGTGTAGTTCTCCTAGTCCGGATACTTTGGTTTCTCCTGTTTCTTCGTCAATGTCTATTTTGATTGTATTGTCTTCTTTAGCTCTTTTACGCAGTGTTTCGATTAGTTTTGGTAGGTCGCTGGTTCGTTTTGGTTCGATGGATTTGGTTACTACTGGTTCGAAGACGTGTTCTATTTGTTCGAATGGTGTGATTTCGTCTTCGCCTTTTCTTATGAATGTTTCTCCTGTTGAGAAGTCTGGTCCTGTTATTGCTGCGATGTTTCCGGATGGTACTTCGTCGACGTTCAGTTTTCTTGGTCCGGAGTAGATTCCTACTTGTTGTGCTCTTTCTGTTTTCTGGCTTCCTAGTCCGTATAGTTCGTCTCCTTCTTCTACTTTTCCTGAGAATAGTCTTGCTGTTGCGATTGTTCCTGCGTGTTCGTCGTCTTCTACGTTGGTTACTACTCCGACTAGTGGTCCGTCTTGGTCTTGTTTTTCCATTGATTTTCCTACTTCGCTTTCCGGGTCTCCGCTCCATACTGCCGGGATTCTCCATTCTCCGGATGTTCTTGGGTCTTCTAGGTGTTGTACTACCATGTCTAGTACTACTTCTTCTATTGGTGCTTTTTCTCTGAGACCTTCGTGGTCTCCTTCGTTTACTCTTTCGATTATGTCGCCGAATGTGATTCCGGTTTCTTTCATGTAGGGTACGCTGATCGCCCAGTTTTTCAATGCGGATCCGAATGCTACTGTTCCGTCGTCCACTTTCATTTTCCATCTTTCTGCTGTTTCTTCGTCTGCGTATTTTCTTAGTGCTGTGTTGACTTCTCTGATTATTTCTGTGAACCGTTTCTGCATTTCTTCTGGTGTGAGCTGCATTTCTTCGATTAGGCGGTCGACTTTGTTGATGAATAGTACTGGTTTGACTCCTTCGTTGAGTGCTTGTTTCATGACTGTTTCTGTTTGTGGCATGACTCCGTCAACTGCGTCTACTAGCACTACTACTCCGTCTACGGCACGCATTGCACGGGTTACGTCTCCTCCGAAGTCTACGTGGCCTGGTGTGTCGATTAGGTTGATTAGATAGTCTTGTCCGTCGTATTCGTGAACCATTGAAATGTTTGCAGAGTAGATTGTGATCCCTCTTTCTGCTTCTTGGTCGTCGAAGTCCATGAAGCGTTGGTCTCCTGCTAGTTTGTCGGATATCATACCGGCTCTTGCCAATAGGTTATCTGTTAGTGTTGTTTTACCGTGATCGATGTGTGCTGCGATCGCGATGTTTCTGATGTGTTGTGGGTCGTTAATTACTCCTTTAATTGCGTCAAGCTCTTTAGACATATTTTGAATTTCACCAAATAGTTTATAACTAGAAAAAGACTTGCAAGATTTAAAAAAGGACTATTCTTGGGAAGTGGCTGATACCAGATTTTTCAAGAGTTTTTTCCCTTGATTTAATCTAGTTTTTCAATAATAGTCTGTTTTAGGTCAAATCTGGTTTTTGTTGGATATTTTTTTGAGATTATCTATCTGAGTCTTGCTCTACTTCTTCCTAGGTTTTCAAGTGATTCTTGTGCGGCTGATTCGGTTTTTAATGCGTATTCTAAACCTTTCTCTATCTCTTTTTCAGCTCTTAGATCTTCTTTAATTTCCTTTATTATTTTTTGAATCTTTCTTTTTTCATCTTCTTCTTCTCTAATTATTTCTGCAGCCTCCTTTTTCTGCTGGTCTGTTAATGCACCTGAGATAGTTTTCATCAGATTTTCTAGTTTATTTACTATGTCTTGGGCTTCTCGTGCCGCAGTCTTAATTTTTTCTAATCTTCTATTAGTTAGGTGTTTATTGGAGCTTTCCTGTTCTATTATCATTACCTTTGACAAGAATAGAGAGGTCTTTTGAATGTTCGCAACTGCGTCAAGTAGTAAATCTTGTCCTTCAGGTAGATCGGGGTCGCGTGGTATATCCTCGTTGACTATATTTGAGATTTGTGAATAGGAAGCATCTCTTAGTTTTTCATGTGAGAACTTGTTGGAAGTTGCCATACTGTATTCTGAGCTACCACTTATTTTAAAATGTATCGTTAATTCAAGGGTGCTTTGAAATTCTGGAACAAAAACTATCTTGATTCCAGATTTACTATTTATATATAGAAATTAGAAGAGAGGATTTGGTTTCTATCGTGCGCCTTCTGCTTCTCTTTCTCTTCTTTCTTTTTCTCTGACTGCTCTTGCGTCGTCGTTTGCGTTTGCTGCCAGGATTAGTTCGTTTGCTAGTGTTTCAACTGCGTTTTCTGAGCTGGATAGTCTTTTTTCGTATGCTCCTTGTGCTAGTAGTCTGAGTGCGAGGTCTACTCTTCTTTGTGGTGCTACGAGGACTGCTTTTCTTGCTCTGACTCCTCCTCTTTGGTAGGTGACTACTTCTTCTGCTGGTGCGCTGTTTTCGATTGCATTTACTAGTATTTGTATAGGGTTTTCTCCTGTTTCGTCTTCTATTTGTTCGAATGCTTCTTCGATTGTTTTCCAGAGTTTTGTGCTGCTTCCGGTGTTTTGTCCGCTTGTTATGTAGTGTTTTTTTCCGCGGTGTCCTGCTACGTACATTCGGTTTAGCAGTCTTTCTACTATTGGTACTTCTGCTTTGTAGAATTGTCTTTCTGTGTGTCTTCCTTTGCTTCTTGGTGCTAGGATGTTTTCTAGGTTTATGTATCTGACTAGTCCGTCGTCTTCTATTTCTGCTTCTTCGGCGTCCCATCTGCCGAATGTTAGTAGTTCTTCGTTTATTTCTAGTTTTGCTGCGTCTGTCATTTGTTTTTTATCACCTTGTTGGTTTTTGTTTGTTTCCTTCGACTAGTTCTTTTAGGCTTACGCTGTTTACTTTTACGACTTGGAATCTGACTGTTGGGATGTCTCCTTTTGGTCCTGAGTCTGCTCCTCCGATTCCTTCGATTAGTACTTCGTCGTGTTCGTCGATGTGGTCGATTGCTCCGTCGCCTGGTACGAATGCTGTTAGTTGTTTTCCGTTTTTAAGTAGTTGGACTCGCACACATTTTCTTAGTGCGGAGTTTGGCTGTTTTGCTTCAATTACACGTTTTTCTAGTACAATTCCTCGTCCTTGTGGACTTCCTTCTAGAGGGTCGGATTTTTCTTTTAGTTTAAGCATTCTCCGCTTGTAGTCTTTGTCACTCCAACGGTATTGTTGGCGTTTCTTTTTTGTTTTTCTTGCGTTGTACAAGCCCATAGTATTCTTGAAATCGAACTTAACCTTTTTATACCAATTTGTTGAGTGGTTGAAAATTTGCTGCTGGTGAATTAATTTGGGAGAATTGTTTTTACGATAATTTGTACTGCAGTTTTTCTGTTATGGATTGAATTTTTTTTACATTAAAACTAGGTAAATTAAGTAAAGGATTGTGAAGGGTAGTACGATATAGATCAGGTATTTTAGGTAGCCTCTTCCAAACTTAGTATCGATCTGAGGGTATTTGTCTTTCTCTTCGAAATCAATTTCTTTGTTTTCTTCTGGATCTCCGGCGGGCATGAATCCTGTGTAGTTGCATTTGTTGCACTTCCACTGATTAGGGTTTCCTCCGTGGAAGTATATGGCTGCGGCGTTTTCAGTGTCTGGTTCGACCCAATCACTGCCACAGTTGGGACAGAATCTTTTTTCCATTTTAATTTAATTTGTTGAAAGATTGGATATATGTTTTTGCAGTTATTCTACTTTTACGTTGTCTACGCTGTGTGTTCTTGCAAGTATTTCTCTGATTGAGTCTATTTTGTTCCCGTTTTTCCCTACTACTCTTCCTTTGTTTTCTCGTGATACGTTTACGGTTACTGTTTTTTCTCCGTTTTCTTCTTCGATGTTTACTCCTCTTAGGTCTACGTTTATGAGGTTGTTAAGGAATTTTCCTAGGTTGTCGCTGTATTCGTAGATTTTGACTTCTTTCCCTACTTGTTTCTGTACTTTTTTGACGATTTTTCCGCCTTTTCCTATTGCCATTCCGGCTTTTCCGTCGGGTACTATGAAGCAGACTTCGTCTTCTCTTATGATTATGTCTCTTGCTTCTACGTTTGTTAGTGACTCGAACATGTTCATTGCTCGGATGTTTTCTGTGTCGTATGTTACTGTTGCCATTATGTTTTATACCTCTAGAAATGTGTGTTTTTGTCTTGGTGTAACTTGTTTTTTGGTCCTAGGTTTTATAAACCATTTTGTGGTTTGGTTCAATTGTTTCATTCTCGCTTTTGTAGACCTGCTTTTAGGTCGACTGTTCCGGTTCCTGTTGGTACTGCTTGTCCTACCATGATGTTTTCTATGATTCCTTCTAGTTGGTCGGTTTCTCCTTTTAGTGATCCGGTTGTTACGTGTTTTTTGGTTTCTTCGAAGGCACTTCTTGCCAAGATAGATTGTTTGTTTCCTACGATTCCGTAACGTGTGGTTCCGTTGAGTTCTCCTTCTTTGGTCATCATGTCTGCGAGTAGCATGATGTGTCGGTTGTCTATTCCGATTCCTTGTTTTGCCAGTGTTTCGTTGACTTCTTCTACGATTTTTTGTCTCAGTGCTTCGACTCCTAGTACTTTTTTAACTTCGTATAGGTCGTTTGAGTTTGTCCGGTTTTGGTCTACTTCTTTGATCTTCAGTGTTTTACGTAGACTTGTTCCTGCTGTTTGAAGACGCCATTCTCCATCGTCTTCTGTTACTACTACTTGTTTTATGCCTTTGATTCCTTTGATTCTTGCTTCTTCGGACTTGTTCTTAATTTTTTTCAGGTCTTTGAGGTCGTAGTCTTCTTTTGTTGACTCTATTTTTATCTGGTCTTCTGATTCTATACTTATTTTTGCTTTTTTAGCTGAGTCTTTGATACGTGATTTCACTTCTTCTGCATCGACGTCGTAGTCTTCCATTAGGTCAGGGTTGAGTTTGTATTCTACCTGGAGTTGCATTATGTCTAGTGTGTCTTTTTTCACTAGATCTCCGAATTTTACTTCTCGAAGTTTTCTTGCTACTTTTTTTGCGTCTTCTTCGTTGTTGTATTCTTCTTCTAGGTAGACGTTCATTGCTGGTGTTTTTGGGTTTCTTCTTGCGTCGACGATTTCGATTAGTCTTGGCAGTCCTGCTGTAAGGTTTACCTGTGCTGCTCCTGCCTGGTGGTATGTTTCCATGGTCATCTGGGTTGCTGGTTCTGCCAGGCTTTGTGCTGCTACTACTCCGATTGCTTCTCCGGGTTCGTACTGCATTTCTTGGTATCTTTCTTTCAGTTTTTCTTTGGTTTCTTTGTTTAACCCGTTTTCTTGGTATTTTTCGGGTAGTGTTTGTGCTCTTTCTCTCCAGTTTAGTTGTTCGTTTGTCATTTTTTAGGTTTCACCTCTCTTTTTATTGTGTTTCTATTTCTGTTGATATGATTCCTCTGTCGGATTTTGATGGGTCTACTCCGTCTTCTCCTGCTCTGAACTGTATTATTTCTCCTTGTGCGTTTCTTACTGTTTGGTCTTCTCTTACTGTCAGGTCTTGTAGGGAGTTTGCCACTCTTCTATACATGTATCCACTGGTTTTGGTACGCAGTGATTTGTCCATCAGTGCTTTTCTCTGGCTCATTTGGTGGAAGAACATTTCTTGTGCGTCTAGTCCTTCTAGGATGCTTGAGGATACGAATCCTCTTGCTTTTGGACTTAGTTCTCCTTTTTTGAAGTGGCTGGTTGTCCTGTCTTTGTATCCTCTTTCAATTCTCTGGTTTCTAACACTGTTTTGTCCTAGTAGTCCTGCCATGGTTGTAACGTTCTGCATTGATCCTCTTGCTCCTGAGTCTGCCATGATAAGTGCTGAGGAGTCTTCTTCCACGTTTTCTTCGATTATTTCTCCGATGTCTGCGAAGACGTTGTTTAGTGTTTGTGTGATTCTTATTTCTCTTGTTTCTTCCAGTGTTTTTCCTGTTATTGCTTCCATTTCCCCGTCTTTGTAGGTTTGGATTACTTCTTCTGCGTTTTCTACTGTTTGTTCTACTAGTTTTCTGATTTCTTGTGTTGCTTGGTCTGGTACTTCTAGGTCTTCAATGCTTATGGAGAATCCTCTACGTGTTAGGAATACTGCTCCGACACGTGATACACGGTTCAGGAATTCTGCTACTTTGTCGCTTCCGTATTCTATGTCTAGTTGTTGGATTATTTCTCCTCCGTAGTCTCCTAGTGCGTCGTCTGTTAGTACGCCTTTTTCTAGTTGACCGTTTTCGATTATTATCTCGTCGTCTTCTCCTTCGTTTATAGTTAGTGATATGTCTTCAGGTATGAAGAGTGATACTAGGTCTTTTCCTTTGATTTTTTCTCCTTCTGGCAGGCTTGCTTCGTGTTCTCCTGCTTCTGCTAGTATGTTGAATGCTTTTTCTCTACTGAGTTCTACGTCTCCTTTTGTCAGGATGTATAGTCCTGAGAGGTAGTCTTGAAGCATTCCGATTATTGGTGATCCTGTTTTCGGTGATTTGACGTGTTCCTGTACTTTTAGTAGTTCTTCTGCTTCTGCACGTGCTTCTTCTGTCTGTGGGATGTGAAGGTTCATCTCGTCTCCGTCGAAGTCTGCGTTGTAAGGTGCACAGACGTTAGGATTGATTCTGAAGGTTCTGTATGGTAGGACACGTACTTTGTGCGCCATGATTGACATTCTGTGAAGGCTTGGTTGACGGTTGAATAGTACTGTGTCTCCGTCTTGTAGGTGTCTTTCTACTTTCCATCCTTCTCCGGGCTCTACTAGTTCTTTTACTTCTTCTATGTTGTCTTCTGTTATTTTTCTTCTTTTGCCGTCTGGTTGGAAGATGTAGTTTACTCCAGGGTGTTCTTCTGCACCGTTCTGGATTAGTTCTTGCATTTGTTCGTAATTGTCTTCACTTATTTCTACAGGTATTGTAAGTTTCTGTGCTACTTCATACGGTATTCCGACTTCGTTTACTCCGATGTTTGGATCCGGTGATATTACTGTTCTTGCTGAGAAGTTGACTCTTTTTCCGATCAGGTTTTGTCTGAACCGTCCTTCTTTTCCTTGTACTCTTTCGATCAGTGATTTTAGGCTTCTCCCGGATCTGTGTCTTGCTGGTGGTACTCCGGACATGTCGTTGTAGAACAAGGTGGATACGTGGTACTGTAGTAGTTCCCATAGGTCGTCGATAATGAAGTCTGGTGCTTCGATTTCAATATTGTTTTGCAGTCTTTTGTTGATACGGATGACGTCGACTAGTTTGTGTGTGATGTCGTCTTCTGAACGTTCTCCTGTTTCCAGTGTGATGCTTGGACGCATTGTTACTGGTGGTACTGGTACGTGTGTTATTACTAGGTCTTCTGGTCTTCCCCCTTCTACTCCTAGTTTGGCTGCGTGTTCGTCTGGTATCTGTTTGAATCTTTCTGCGATTTCGTCTGGTTTGATTTCTTCTCCGTCTTCGTAGAATGTGTAGGGTTTTTCTATATCGATTTTAGGTACTTCTTCTCCTGTTTCTGGGTCTTCTTTCATCCGGTTGCTTTTACGTAGTGCTTTGTCTTCGTCTTTGAGTAGGAGTGTGCAGTTCCCGTTTTCGTTTATGTGTGTGAATCTTAGGAGGTTTCTGATTTTTTTGGAGTGTAGTACGTGTACTACGGGTCTTGAGAGTGTTATTTTTCCGAAGTGTCCTTGGCATTCTCTGATTCTTCCGCCGCATGTTGGACATGTCATTCCTGGGTCGATTACTCCTAGTGCCGGGTCCATTACTCCTCCTTCGACTGGGAATCCGTCTGCGTCGTATACTTCTGCTTTTGTTATTTCTTTTACTGCCATTTTTTGTAGTTTTTCTGCGCTTAAGATTCCGAAGTCTATGCTGTCGATTTTTTTCATTGTTTTATTCATCCTCCTCTACGTTGAGTTCTGTGTCTATCATAAGTGATTTGAGTTCGTTCATCAGTAGTAGGAATGCGTGTGGTACTTCCATTTGTTCGAAGTCTCCGTTGGAGCCGTTTTGTTTGACGACTTTTCCTTCTTCTTTGTTGTACATTCCTATTTCTCCTGTGTCTTGGTCTACGTATATTTCTGTGGCGTCTGCTCCGAATCTTTCTTTGAGCAAGAGTGAAGATCCGTGTCCTACGAAGACGTCCTTTTCCATCTCTCCGAGTCTTAGTCCTCCTTCCTGGCTTCTTCCTTCTGTTGGTTGTTTTGTAAGTAGTGTTACTGGTCCTCTTGCTCTTGCGTGGATTTTGTCTCCTACTTGGTGGTCTAGTTTGAGGTAGTATCCTGGTCCGATCAGTATTTCGGCTTCCATTTCTTCTCCGGTTACTCCGTTGTACATTGTTTCTTTACCTGTTCTTTGGAATCCGAGTTCTTCTAACTGGTTTCTGAGGTCGTCTTTGTCTTCTCCGTGGAATGCGGTTCCGTCTACTTTTTCTCCTCGGAGTGCTCCGACTTTTCCTCCTATTATTTCGATTAGCTGTGACACGGTCATACGGCTTGGTACTGCGTGTGTTGATAGTATCATGTCAGGAGTGATTCCTTGTTTTGTGAAGGGCATGTTTTCTTCTTCTGCTATCATTCCTACTACTCCTTTTTGTCCGTGTCTTGTTGCGAATTTGTCTCCTAGTTCTGGTATACGGTAGTTTCTTAGTTTCAGTTTGAGGAGTTTGTCTCCTTCTCCTGTTTCTGATACCATTATGTGGTCTATTTTTCCTTCTTCTCCGTGTCTTACTGTTAGACTGGTTTCTCTTCGGTCTGCCAATCCCATTTTGATGTCTTCTCCGCCTCCGCTTCCCAGGAATTTTGGTGGACTGGTTTTTCCTATTAGTACGTCGTCGCTTTTGACTTCTGTTTCTGGGTTGACTATTCCGTCTTCGTCTAGTTGGTTGTATGCTTCTTCGCTTCGGTATCCTCTGACGTCTTTGCCTGGGACTCCGATTTCATCTTTTTGTCCTCCCCAGAATCTTTGTGCTTCTGTTTTGTAGGTTCTTAGGTATGTTGATCTTGCTAGTCCTCTGTCTATTGAGGCTTTGTTCATTATTACTGCGTCTTCCATGTTGTAGCCTTCAAATGAGGCTAGGGCTACTACCATGTTTTGTCCGATTGGGTGGTTACCGATTAGTGTGTCGTAGGTTTGTGTTTCTGTTATTGGTTTTTGTGGGTAGCTTAGTATGTTTGCGTTTGTGTCGAATCTTTGGTGGAATTCTCTTGTGTGCATTCCGATTCCTTGACCGCTCATTTTTGCTCCGAAGTTGACTCGGTCTCCACGGTTGTGTTCTGGGAAGACTACTAGTGATGCGGATAGTCCGTGTGTTATTGCTGGGTCTACTTCCATATGGGTGTGTTCTCCGGTTACTTCTTCACGGTTCATTGCTACGTAGGTGTTTTCTTCTTCTTCGGCGTCGATGTATTCGATTACTCCTTCTTCTTCTAGGTCTTGCAGTGTTATTTCTCCTTCTTTCAGTTTTTCCATTCTTTCTTCTGTTAGTTGTGGTTCTCCGTTTTCTACTATTATTAGAGGTCTTTGCACTCTTCCACTGTCTGTGTTTATTCTTAGTTCGTCTTTGTCTTCTGCGTAGTATACTGAGACTTGTTTGTCTAGGTCTCCGCTTCTTCTTTTGTCTATTAGTGCTTGTTTGATTTCTTGTGGTTCTTCGATTTCGTCTACGATTTCTCCGTCTACAAATACTGTAGTCACTGGTTTTCACCTTGGATTCTTTGTTTGTTTTTCGTTTTGTTCATTTTGTTCATTTTTTGGTTCACCTTGCGTCGACCCCTATTTCTTCGAGTTTGGCTTTCAAACTGTTTTTTTCCATTTTACCCATTCCTGTTGACACGTTTGCAGACATTGCTAGGTGTGTTCTGAGTCCGATGTTCATTCCTTCTGGTGTTTTGATTGGGTCGATTCGCCCCCATTGTGTTGGGTGTAGGTCTCTTGCTTCGAAGTGTTGTCTGTCTGCGCTTAATGGTGATACTACGTTTCGAAGATGGCTTAGTGTTTTGATCCGGTTTCCTCTGTTTAGTCTTTGGCATATTCCGGTTCTTCCTCCTACCCAGTTTCCTGTTGCCATTGCTCCCATGATTTGTTTGGTTAGGGTGTCTGATACGATTGTACTTTGTAGGCTTGGTAGTCTTCCTCTTTTTGCGGATTTTCTGAAGTTGTATTTCATTCTTGCTAGTAGACCCCATTTTCCTAGGAATACTGATCTGAACTGCATTTCTAGGAGTTCTCCTGCCAGGTTTAGTCTTTTGTTTGCGTAGTGGTCCATGTCGTCTTGGTTGATGTCTCCTTTTTCTAGTGCGATTGTGTTTCTGATCATTGTTGCCAGGAATTTTGCTTTGGCTTCTCTGTGTTCTGGTTCTTGTCCTAGGTGTGGGAGCAGGTAGTCGTCTAGTATGCTGTCTATTCTTTCTGGTATGTCGTTTGTGATCCCTGCTTTTCCTGCTATGTATTCGTATGCTTCTTCTTTGTTTGATGCGTCGGTTTCGTACAGGTTTAGGTATATTTCGGATGCGTATTCTTCTCCAATTTTTTGTACTATTTCTCTGTCTGTTTCGTAGCCTAGTGCTCTTACTAGTGCTACTGCTGGTGTTTTTTTGACATTTGCGAAGCTTATTTTCACTAGGTCTCCGTCTTTTTTGAGTATGTGTCTTTGTACGTATCCTGAGTTTTCGCTGTTGATTCTGCAGGTTGTTTCGTCTTCGTCTTTTTGGTATATTGGTTTGTTGTTTGCCATGTCTTCCATGGCGATTATTGTTTTTTCTGATCCGTTGATTAGGAAGTATCCTTTTGGGTCTTCTGGGTCTTCTCCTGCTTCTCTTAGTTCTTCTTCGTCCATTTCGCTTGTCCAGCATAGGTCGCTTCCTATCATTACTGGTATTTCTCCTATTGTTACTTCTTCGCTTTCTTGTTGGATTCCTTCGAAGATTGGGGTCATTGTTACTTTGATTTCAGATGAGTAGGTTAGGTCTCTCATCCGTGCTTCTTTAGGCATTATTTTTCTTACGGATCCGTCTGCTTCGTTTATTTCTGGTCTTTGAATATTTACGTCTACTATTTTTATTACAAGTTCTTCTCCGTCCGGTAGTTCTGGTTTGATCTCTCCTACCTCGTTTAGTATTGTTTGTACTCTTTCTTCTACAAATCTGTTGTAGGAGTCTATCTGGTGTTTGACAAGGTTACGGTTGATCAACTGGTTTAGGAATTCTCTCTGCATTATAATTTTTTCACCTTTTTTCGATAACGGTTCTGTAATAGAGGGTTTCTCCCGCGGTTGGAGAGTCTCTCACGATCTCTATAACGTCTCCAACTTCAACGTCGTTCAACTGTTTGAGCGGTGCATCTGTACGCTCTATTTTCGGAAGATCACTTTTTTCTATATCATATTTTTCAAGAACTTCTTCGATTTCTTCTTCATTGAGTTTTCTGTGTTGTGGAACGGATTCGTGGTCAGTTACGTCGATAGCCATTGTTTTTTTTATTCCCTCGCGCAAAAAAATTCTTCTTTTTGTAGTCTGGAGAAAGCTACATTCTAACAAGCCTCAAGTAAATTTTAAATAGGTAGTCCGAAAAACACCGAAACATATTAAAAAAGCCCACTTCAAAAACACATTCCTTCCCACACTTTAATATCTAAAAACCCTGTTCTCCACCAAGTTAGCTCTAAATAACTTTTTCCCGAAAAAACAATCCTATGAAAGAAATA
>SL_4KL_010_BRINEDRAFT_10001619_pt1 | contig 12501 bp, 12 predicted proteins | sample SodLak_010_BRINE_2_FD_10664 | JGI IMG/M metagenome (IMG submission 10664) | reverse complement strand
GATTACCAGACCGACGACTTCTGGATCTGGCAGTTCGACGCCGAGGCCTCCGAGCAGGTCAACGACACCTATCTGGTTGCCAAGGACCCAGCGCCGCTTGATTTCCGGATGTGGGTCTTCGCCGGCAAGGGCTCGAAGATCCATTTTATTATGCGCGCCTCACACAAGTATGGGCAAGGTGAGCCACACAGGGAGGACTGTTGTGAAGTGCTAATGGACGGGCAATCACTCCAGCCCAAACACTGCCCACCCGAAGCCGAAGAGCTCGTCGCTGAACTGACTGGCGCGGATGTCGTACTCCCACGAACCTCGGACACCAGCACCGGCGGTCCCGTGAGCTACTGACTACTACCTACTAGTCGTATTCTCATTTCGACGCGGCGGTGTCGACGAACTCGAAAAACGAGTGATCGCGATTATACTGGTGTCCAGCCACAGACTGTACACTCTGTTGCGCCCCCGTCGTGAAGTCCCCCACAGTCGGGGCACTGCTTCTTGTTATAGTTCTCTTCCCAACCCACGTCACTAGTCTCGTGACCGCGCTGGGAAAGGAACTCATCGAACAGGTCGTCGTCAGTCTGAGCCTGGGCCATACGTGCTATGGTATGTCACACCACCATATATAGTTAGTGGTACTCTCCCATGTTGCCAGTTACCATGACTCTCCATGGAGTCTTCGACCGTCGCTATTCGGTAGCAGAACAGAATGTAGAAAAACGATGAACGGTCCGTATCAGTTGTACTCTCGCCATCGGTAGCCGCACTCTTTGCATTTAAAGAATCGAGTTGGTGGTTCGTCTGCGGAGGCAGTCTGTTTGATCGTGTACCAGGCCTCGCCGTGGCCACATTCCCCACAGGTTACGTCGGTTGCTGTTGGCTTTCCTTCGAAGTTTGCGCCTTCCTCTGTCTCGATTACTTCCTCGCCGGTCTGTTCGGTGGTCGTGATGAAATCTTCCGTTTCCCCTTCCTGTTGTGCACTGTGTCCACAGCTCGAACAGACCATGACGCCTCCTTCTTTTTTCATCATCGAGCCGCACTCGTCGCAAAATTGCATCACGTTGATATCGGATCAGGAGCGAAATCAATCTTTCCCGTCAGACAAACAGTCGTGGTCGCTGTTGCAGAATTGCGGAACTCACTTCTGGTTGTCCGCCTCAGTTGCCTTCCTCAAGCTCTTCGCGCGCTGCGACGATCGGACAGTCGACGACCCGGACTGTCTCCATATCGAGAAACTCGACAATCTCGGTTCCCTCGTGCGTACAGTGGACATCTGGCGGCTCGGAAAAATGCTCACAATCCTCGCAGTAGCTGTGTTTCGACACATCTGCATACCCACGGTCGTAGACATCCCCCACTGATCCCCTCGATTCGGCACTCGCCAGCTCCTGCCAGACTAGGTCCGGATCGAGTTCGTCGATTTCCATCTCCGCGAACGCCTGCTCGACGCCATCGTAGGGGTCACCTTCTCGACTCTCCACTCCGGAAAGTGCTGGCCCCTTGCCCGGCCCAGCAGATTCCCGGCGGTCGACACCGAAATTCATCCTCGGACCCGATTCTGTTTCCACCTCAGCCGACGGTTTCCCGCTGGCACCTGNTGGCTCTGAAGCAGTGTCCTCGGCTGATTCAGTAGTTCCTGTCTGGCTGGCTGCTTCCATCTGGTCCGTTCCGAATGTGTCCTCACGATCCGCTGGTTCGTCCCTTGACGAGTCCGGTGTGAACGCCGTTTCGTTCTCTTCGGCGGCTTGTGCAGGTGAGTTAGCCTGGTCCGTGTCCGCTGGTTCCTCCGACTTCTCACCGAGTCGTTCGAAGGGGTCACCCTCACGATCACCGACGGATTCGTCGAGCTTTTCGAACGGGTCCTCCTCTTGATCGTCGCTCACTTCTCCTCACCCGATTCGAGCTGCGAGGCGGTGAGTAGCTTCGGACTCCCGAACCAACCACTTGCCGCCTCGACGTTCGTTACGGCCGCGTTACAGTGTGGACACTCCGGATCGGTCAGAAGCGAGAGGACAACTGAATCGCCACAGTTCTCACACTTTGCGCGCTCCACATCTGCCTTCGCTGCGGCTCGTTTGATCCGTTCGACTGTCTCTAGCCCACCTTTCGATTCGTGTGCATCCCGGAGATCACTGACAACCCAGGCGACAGTCTGCATCCGATCCTGAAGTTCATCGAGCCGACCATCGAACTCGGTCAATGTTTCGTCGTGTTCCGGAACCAGCTCGTCGAACTCCTCGCGAAGCCCCGCCAGTTCGGATTCCATCTCTGCAACACGGCTCTCCAGTGCATTGAGCTCAGCCAGCTCGTCGTGGCTGTGATCGGCAGGTGCTTTCTTGTCGGTCTCTTTTTTGACCTGGATCACACGCTCGCGCACGTCGGTGATCTTCTGATCGAACTCGCTTTCGACTGTGTCGATCCGGTTCGTGAGCCGTTTCTGCACCGAGTTCGTCGCCTCCGAGACGCGGGTTTTCATCGCCGACTCGACAGCGGCCTCCGTCGCCTGCTGGATTCGCTGATCGAGTTCGTCCGCCGAACTGATCCCAAGCTGTTCGGTAAGTTCCGCTGTAAGCTGCTCGTCGAGCTGTTCACCAAGCGCGCCAGCAATCGCCTCATCGCCAGGAAACAGCTCCCCCTCAGCGTCGAGCTCTGCGGTTGCCCTGTATGAGGCAAGCAGCTGTATCAGAAGCTGCTCTCGGCTCATATCGAGTGTCCCGGCCTGCTCGTCGAGCCACTCGTCGAGATCACCGGGAAGCGTAATCGACAGGGTAGACTCCGAACTCGACTCACTCGCCATTACCGGCTATTTAATCACCTGATAGTTAAGCGTTTGCCGCCGATTTCATGTTTCGATATCACGTTTCGTCAACTCGTTGCTACCTGATCTTCCGGACATCGCTGATGTCGAAACCGGCGTCTCCGAAATCGGTCTCGAATTTGACGATGTTTTCTTCTTCGATCTGTGAGAGCACACCACGGAAATTTTTCACGACGAGTGTCCGCGCTCGTGTCGAGCCGCCGGTCTCCCACTCGAATCGCAATGTCCCTCCGCAGGCATCGACCAGCTGACCGTACTGTGTCTCGGTCACGGTCTCGTGGTTGAGATGAAGCAAAATGAGTCCGCCCCACTGGTGGCTTGCCTTCTCCAGCCCTTTCACGAGGTAGTTCACGTCCGACCACGAGAGTTTGTCCCCGCCGTCGATCGTGCTTGCCAGATCGGAGATCGAGTCGATGATGACGAGATTGCCGGGTGCGCGCTCGCTCAGTACATCACCCAGCGCACTCAACAGCCCTTCGCGGTCCTCGTGACGTTTCCGCAGGCTTGTGATATCGGTTGTCTCCTTCGCATACCAGTTCCGGGGAACAGGGCTGACGTGAAAGTAGTTCTTCGAGAGATCGGTGAAGTTCACTGAATCGATCCCCTTCGCTGCAATCTCGTCGTCCATCGTCATCTCGATCTCGTTGCGAAGCTGGTCTTGCTCGGCGGTAAAGGAAATGTAGTGGATATCTTCCGGAAGCGTTGCTTTCCGCGAGAGAGTTCCGTAGTGCAGATCGAACAGATCATCCTCCTGCTGTGCGAGCCCGTTCATCACTGCCGTGGTAAACATAAACTCGCGAGCTCCCGCGCCTGCTTCCCCCGCCAGCAACACGACTGTCCCCCGCGGTGCGCCGCCACCGACAGTGCTGTCGAGCCGTGAGATCCCGAATGGTAGCCGCTCCATACCAGTTGCTTTCGCCCGGAGCGGTTAAACACTTGGTCAGTAAACAGATAGTATCGGTAGGCTGGAAAATCAGAGGACCGAGACGCCAAAGGCCCGTTGTTCATAGAGCAGGACACCGCCGACGAGGACCGCCACGACAGCACCGGCCGCAAACAGTGGGTTCCCCGTGACAAACACTGCAAGCAGCGACCCGATCAGTGTGACACCGGCCAGAATAAACCCGCCCCACCAGCCCAGCGGGTCTGCCCGAATGAGGAAGTATCCGACGCCGATGAATACGACGCTAACGCCGGAGAAAATACTGAGTAGCTCACGACTGAAGCCGAATGGCTCGAACGTCCACTCGGTGATTATTGGATACACGTCGAAGCCGAGATACAACAGGACGAGTCCAGCTAACAGGGAAACGCCACCGATCAGTCTGGAGACAACCGGGGTCCCCTCTTTTGCAACGATGTTACTTTCTGTGACGGTTTGTTGTGCCATAGAGGACAGTTTAAACGTCCGCTGCTTATATTTTGCTACATTCGAGTCAGGAAAGTGTCTGAATCTGGTGGCCGTCGGTAGTTGCCGAAACGATCCGCACGTCGCCGTCGAGTCCGGTTTTCGCCAGTGCCTCCTCTCCGGCTTGTTTCGCCCGCTCCGCATTCTGTTGGTCGGTCACGCCGTACACTGTTGGTCCCCACGAGGACTGTCCTGCACCGACGATTGCAGGGCTGTTATCCAGCTGTTCGATGAGGTTGCCCGCCGGCGGCCGGTAGACACCGCCTTGCTCGTCGGCGAACCATGCACCGTTGAGCCGACCGAGATGGGACACTGCCGAGCCAAAGGTTGTCAGATCACCCTCGACAACTGCAGGGAGCAGCCGCCGGCTCAGCAGCGTTGCGATGTCGTCGCCAATGCCGGCGTCGGCGCGCTCGACGATCGAACGGATACTTTCGTCTTCGGCCTCGCCGCTTTGGCCCTGGTCGCTGTCTGGCGTGACGAGGACGAACCGCCACGACGACGGTAGCGACCAGTTGCCGATCGGCTCCGGAACACGCCAGCTTCCCGGCCCCGGCGGAGCCGTTGTGAACCGCTCGGTGGGATGGCCGACATCGACGACAAACCCACCTCCCTCGAAGGTTGCGACGCCGACACCACTGCGGCCGCCCCGGCCTAGCTGGGGGGCGAGTGATCTCGGATCGACGAATCTGTCGTGAGCCCGTGCGGTCGCAACGAGCGCGGCAAGTGCAAGCTGTGTCCCGCTGCCGAAGCCGACGTGTCTATCGAATCGCTCCTCAACTGTGAGTTCGACACCTTCGATATCCAGCAGTTCGACCACATCAGCAAGATACGGAAAAACGGCATCGTCATCACAAACGACCTCGTCGGCAGGATGAGCTGTCACCGCGATGCGTGGCTCGGCGAGGCCAACACCGATTCCACCGTAGAGACGCTCGTGGGCAAGCGAGAGGTTTTGGAATCCGAAATGCAGCCGCGCACCGGTCTCGACCGCAACAGTCGTCATACCAGCTGTTGTCGGCCCCGGGGTATCAGACTGATTGTTGCGGCTATTTTCTCTGCGCCTTTCCTATATTCTGGTTGAAATAATGTAGGCAGAGCGGTTCAACCCGTGCTTGCGCGAGCCGGAGCGACCAGTTGCAGGCCGTCGGTATGTTGATACATGTGGAATGGTTACATACAGCATATGTTCGACGAGGAAGAGCTCAAGGAGATACGCGAGGCCAGAGGGGGGTGGGAGCGCGAGCAGCTATCGTCGGTGCTGGAGGCTTACGGAGAACGGAAAGATCGCTTCGCGACTGTCTCCAACCACGACGTCGACCGGCTGTACACGCCCGAGGATATCGCCGATATCGACTACGAGCAAGAGCTTGGCTTTCCGGGAGAGCCACCGTTCACTCGGGGTGTCTATCCGACGATGTACCGCGGGCGAACCTGGACGATGCGCCAGTTCGCCGGCTTCGGTACTGCCGAGGAGACAAACGAACGATTTCACTACCTGATCGACGAGGGTCAGACTGGACTGTCAACTGCCTTCGACATGCCGACGCTGATGGGGATCGACTCTGACCACCGGATGGCAAACGGCGAGGTCGGCAAGGAGGGCGTCGCCGTCGATACGCTCCGAGATATGGAAATTCTCTTCGATGGCATCGACATCGGCGAGGTCTCAACCTCGTTTACGATCAACCCGAGTGCGGTGGTGATCTACGCGATGTATCTCGCGCTCGCAGACCAGCAGGGTGTCGACCGAGAACAGATTCGGGGGACACTCCAGAACGATATGTTCAAAGAGTTCATCGCCCAGAAGGAGTGGGTCGTTCCGCCGGAGCCGTCACTCTCGTTTGTGACTGACATCATCGAGTTTTCGGTTACAGAAACACCGAAGTTCAAGCCAGTCTCGGTGTCGGGCTATCATATCCGCGAGGCCGGCTCGACGGCCGCCCAGGAGCTTGCCTTCACGCTCGCCGACGGCATGGCCTACGTTGAGGACTGTCTCGACCGCGGGATGGCTATCGACGAGTTCGGGCCGACGCTCTCTTTCTTTTTTAATTCGCACAACTCGCTGTTCGAGGAGGTGGCAAAGTTCCGGGCCGGACGGCGGATCTGGGCACAGCTCACAAAGGAGTGGTATGGTGCAGAAACTGACGAGGCCCGCATGCTGAAGTTTCACACACAGACTGCCGGGCAGTCTCTGACGGCACAGCAGCCGCTTGTCAATATCGTCCGCGTGACGATCCAGGCGCTTGCCGGCGTGCTTGGCGGGACACAGAGCCTGCATACGAACAGCTACGACGAAGCGCTCGCCTTGCCCAGTGAGGAGGCAGTCCGTGTCGCCTTGCGTACCCAACAGATCATCGCCGAGGAATCAGGGGTGGCTGATATCGTCGACCCGCTTGGTGGCTCCTTCGCTGTAGAGTCACTGACCGACGAGATGGAAGCAGAAGCGATGGCCTACATCGAGGAGATCAAATCGATGGGCGACGGCTCGATGCGCGAGGGCGTCCTGCAGGGAATCGAACAGGGCTATTTCCAGCGCGAGATTCAGGATGCGGCCTACGAATATCACAAGCGTGTCGAGGCAGGCGAGGAGACTGTCGTCGGCGTCAACGCGTACAGTATTACGGAGGACACTGAACCGGATATTCTCACAGTCGACACCGACGTACAGAAACGCCAGCGCGAACGTCTGTCTGCGGTGAAAGAAGAACGCGACGACGAAGCTGTCGAGGAGGCACTCGAAGCAATTACATCAGCCGTCGACGCTGGGGAGAACGTGGTTCCTGCTGTCGTCGACGCAGTGAAGCGGTACGCAACGATGGGTGAGATCATGAACGTGTTCGAAACGCAGTACGGCTCATATCAGGAGACAGTCCATGTCAGCTGAGACAAATACTACGCAGCAAAAATCAGTCTACAAGGGTCGAAAACTATCTGCGACATTATGTGTGGGGAGTGGAAATTCTGTTCCGTTGAGCGAGCGCGCCCGCAAAGTATATGTTTCGCATGTAACTTGTGAGAAACAATGAGTACGCGTGTAGTCGACCAGGTGGACACCTGGCCGGAGCAGTCGTTCTCGGGTGGATATCGCGAGCTACACGACCTCGCAGACAGCGAGTTCTCGGGTGTCGTGCGGGCGAGCGGGGCTGAACTGTACATGACTCGCGGTGTGGTGGTTGGCGTCCGACTGGGCGATATCGAGGATTTCGAGGGGGCATCGGGGACCGCCTATGAAGCGCCCGCGGACTCGCTGCCACTGCTTGCGATCATGCAAGAACAGGATGTCGATGTCCGGGCAAAGTACTACTCGGAGGAGACAGGCATCTCGAAAGTCGACAAAACCCTCAGCGATGGCGGGTTCACCGGCTACATCGAGCTCTCTGAAAACGTTCTCAGCGGCGATTACTATCTTGTCTACCACGCTGGCACGTCGATGAGTGTGGCCTACGTCGGTGAATCCGGAACGCTGCTACAGGGCGATGAGGCGTTCGAGACTGCCGACGACGAGGTCGGAATCTTCAAAGTCCGACAGGTCGATATCGAGCCGATCGATATCCCGGAACCGGAAACGGAGCCGGAACCCGAACCAGAGCCGGAACCCGAACCAGCGCCGGAACCAGAAAGCGAGTCCGACCCCACACCAGCANCCGAGGCTGAACCAGACACAGCGCCTGATGCAGCATCGCCGGCGGAGTCTGAAACAGCGGCCGAACCAGAGCGGGCGGCCGGGGGAGGATCGGAAGCCAAACCAGCCGCTCCCGAGACCTCTCAGACAAGTGATGCAGATACAGCTAGAGCAGATACGGACGCACAGCCGGTTGCCACTGAAACAGAGTCAGAGCCCGACCAAACAGTAACACAGTCAAGCGCGGTGACAGAATCAGCGGAGGCCACACCCGACCGCGAGTCAGCATCGACTAGCACCGAAACTGCGAGCGAACGGACAGCGTCGGAAACCGAACGAGCAGAATCGACCAGCTCCCACACGAGTAAGACAGGAGCATCCACCGGACAGGCCAGCAGTCAGCGAAAGCAAGCACCCTCGGAACGAGGAGCAGACACAGCACAAAAACCCAACGGCAGCCAGACCGATGGACGAGAATCTGTCGCGCGGCGTACAGAGAGCACCGGCACAAACACCACAGAGCCACCAACCGAACCGAGTCCAACTGGGTCTGCGAACAGTTCGCGCTCGGCCGACGCGGGCCGAACCCAGCAACAAGGCAACCGACGCTCCAATCAGTCGCCACGAGCGGACACCTCGACCAGACAGCGCGCCAGTCAGGGTGCAGGCAGTGGGCCAGCAGCCAGTAGCCAGGACCTGGAAACGAAATCGATCCCCTCTATCGACCCAGCAAACACAACGCTTCCAGAGGAGAGCCGATCAGCACCATCCCAGAACGGAGACGTGACAGTGCAGGAACGTCCGGAACCGACGCCACAGGCAGACGGGCGAAGTTCACAGCAGCCACCGGCCGATGAGAGAGGTTCACAGCAGCCACCGGCCGATGAGAGAGGTTCACAGCAGCCACCGGCCGATGGGCGAAGTTCACAGCAGCCACCGGCAGAGCAGGAACCGACGGAGCAGCCATCGGCGACCACCGAGGGAACTCACCAGGAACCAGAGCAAGAAACGAGCCATCAGGAGCCAGCGACCGAGCCGACACAAATCGACAACGAACGACTCGAAGAGCTTGAAGACGAGATCGCAGACAAAGAGGAGGTCATCGAAAAGCTGGAAGATGATCTCGAGACCGCAAACAGGAGACGGGACGATCTCGAAGCCGAACTAGAGTCTGTGAAAGCCGAGCGTGACAATCTCGCAGATGAGGTCGACAGACTGGAGGAGGAGCTCGCACGGCTCGAAGAGGAGCTGGGTGCGAAAACGGATGCCGACCGGCGACTCACTGCGAGCGAGGCGCTCGCTGGCACTGATATCTTCGTCCGCTATCGCTCGAAGGGGAAGGCAACGCTGAAGAAGGCACACGGCGGCAGCACGCGAAAGGATCAGGTCAACGACAATATCCGCCTGGAGAAACACACCCAGTTCGATGCCAGCGCCGTCTCTGTCGGCGGCCAGACTTATGAGGAGTTCCTCGAAGACACACTTGAGTTCCAGTTCGTGCAGTGGGTCGTCCGGGAGCTGCTCTTCGAGATCCGCGAGACGGGCCACGAAAAAGCACTCGCCGATCTCTACGACGTGCTTCCACTCATCGACCGCGCGGAGCTTTCAGGAGTCATCGATGTGACCTACACCGAGGATGGACAGGAGACACAAAGCCAGGAATCGTTCGATGTCGTTCTCCGTGACCGGATGGGCAACCCGCTACTGGCTGCGAATCTGAACGATTCACGGGAAGCAACCACTGAAGCCATGATGGAGCGGCTGATCACCTCCGCCGAACGCGTCGGGCAGGCGAGTGATGAGTTCTCCGGGGCCTTTCTGGTCACCGAGAGCTTCTTCGATCCGGGAGCGCTCGAAATCACCAGCGAGGCAACACAGGGCGGGCTGTTGAGCCGTGACAAACGAAAAAGCTTCGTGAACCTCTCACGGAAACGCGGCTACCATCTCTGTCTGGTCGAGGCGCGCTCCGAAGACTTCCATCTCGCTGTGCCCGAACTCTGAAAAACCTCAGCCTTCGACTTCTGCGACTTCGTCGATTTTCATCTCGTCGAGCTTGCCGACGATGTGATCGATCTTGCCGTCCAGATCCTCGACGAACTCCTCTGTGTCTTCTGTCGTAATCGCACCCTGGCTCGACGGCTCGATGAGGTTTTCTTCTTCGAGAACGCGCAGCGAGTAGCGAACTTTGTGGTGTGGGTAGCCCGTCTCGTTAGACATCTTGACGATCCCGATTGGCTCGTTTTCGATCACCATCCGCAGTACCTGCAGATGGCGTTCCAACATATCCACTTCCTTTTCGAGTCTGTCTATCATGACAATTGTTAACTTGTGATGCCCAGATTTAAAAGTTGCTGTCGAACGGAGTCAATCGGCAAAATTCGACAGTTACCGGTCGCTACGGCGAAATATCGACACAGACCCTAATAAAGGCTTGGGTTGTGGGTGTGACCTGGGACCGAAATCGGTTTACCGCAAAGGAGGGAATTCAGCCCTGATGACCGTTACAATCGTCGGTGCACAACTCGGCGACGAGGGAAAAGGGGGGATCGTCGATCTGTACGGCGAGCCCGCCGATATCGTTGCCCGATATCAGGGTGGCGACAACGCCGGCCACACTGTCGTTCACGGTGGCGAAGAGTACAAGCTATCACTCGTTCCGAGCGGTGTCGTCCGCGGCAAGACCGGTGTCCTCGGCAACGGCTGTGTCGTCAATCCGAAGACGCTTTTCGAGGAGATCGATACGCTCCGTGACCGCGGGCTCGACCCGGACGTGCGGGTAGCCCGTCGCGCGCACATTATCTTTCCGTATCACCGCAGACTCGATGGGATCGAGGAGGAAGCAAAGAGCGAAACCGATCAGGAGGTCGGCACGACCGGCCGCGGAATCGGCCCAACCTACGAGGACAAAGCCGGTCGACGCGGTGTCCGTGCCGGTGATCTGGTCGACGAAGCTGTCCTGCGCGAGCGTCTGGAGTATGCCGTCCCACAGAAGCGCGCGCTTGCGGAGGATGTTTTCGGCGTCGATGTCGGCGAAGAGTTCGATGTCGACGCCCTGTTCGAGCAGTACAGCGAGTACGGCCAGCGACTCCAGCAGGAAGGAATGCTCGTCAACGCTGGGGATTTCATCGCGGAGAAACTGGACGCAGGCGACAATGTCGTCTTCGAGGGCGCACAAGGGACGCTCATCGATATTGACCACGGCAATTATCCCTACGTCACATCCTCGAACCCGACCGCTGGCGGCGCAGCCACGGGAACTGGGCTTGGACCGGGCGTCGTCGGTGGCGGTGACGTCATCGGTATCGTGAAAGCCTACCTCTCACGAGTCGGCAGCGGCCCGATGCCGACCGAACTCGCCGGTGTCGAGGGAGACACCCCCGGCTACGACGGGGATGCTGACGAGGAGTCAGAACAACTCGCGACCTATATCCGTGAAGCGGGTGGCGAGTACGGCACTGTCACCGGTCGCCCGAGACGGGTCGGCTGGCTCGATATGCCGATCCTCCGACACGCAACCCGCGCGAGTGGCTTTACCGGACTGGCAGTCAACCACGTCGATACCCTCGCCGGGATGGATGAGCTGAAAATCTGTGATACGTACACGCTCGATGGCGAGGAGATCAAGACCGTTCCCGCCACAACGAAGCGCTGGGCAGCCTGTGAGCCCAACTACCAGACGTTCGATGGCTGGGACGATGTGGACTGGGACAGTCTCTCCGAGTATGAGGAACTCCCGGAAAACGCACAGAAGTATCTGGCGTACGTCAGCGAGGAACTCGACACTCCGATCTACGCTGTCGGTGTTGGTCCCGGTCGCGATGAGACGATCGTCGTCGAACACCCCTTCGAGTGACCGTCGGATTTTTCGTCCGACCATTGTCCGGTTTTGAGAAGAGTTCCGACGCCACTCGGCGTGAGCGACTGCCACCAGAGTTTCACAAAAATTAACAGCTCCGCTCACAACAGGGAGATATGCCCTCCACCTTGCGTCGCGTGCTGATTCTCTTCTCGGTGCTGGTGACAATTACGATTGCTCTCGTGGTATCCGTCTCGGCAGATGCTGTGCGGTACGATACAGCAACTGCCGTTGGAGCGGTGATTGCAGCGTTGGTTACCCTGACCATCGGCGCTGGTTTCATCATTGGTGCGCCGGAGTACACCGACCGAGCCACAACGATGTTGTTTCAGCGTCCTGGCATCGTCTTCTTGTTTGGCTTTACTATCTACATTTTTGTTGTGGGCAACCTGCTTTTTTTACCAGTCTTGCTTCCTGATCTGGTGTATTTTGCTGTCGCTTTGCCAGTACTGTTTGGACTCGGTGTTCTCGCAGAGTTCGGGTTGTTTGCGGTCGGCCGTCTCGTGTCGGAAAGCTGGTTGGTCATCCTCACAGTAGCGAGTGTGCTGTCTGTGGTGTTCATGTTCTTTCCCATCGCTGCTGTGTTCATCGGCTCGGTGCTCTCTATCATGGGTATCGGAGCAACGCTGCTCGTTTACGAGGATGGCTCGCAGGCTGACTCCGAGGAAGCTGACAACCAACAGCACAGGAAACCGATGGGCTCCCGACGCAGAAAAGATGGACCAGACGTAGAGCAGTAACGCAGCGATTGCCCGCCGGAACCACCAAAAGAGCGTCGTCGCACCTTTTCAGGATGA
>SL_4KL_010_BRINEDRAFT_10001616_pt1 | contig 12504 bp, 12 predicted proteins | sample SodLak_010_BRINE_2_FD_10664 | JGI IMG/M metagenome (IMG submission 10664) | reverse complement strand
GCTGCACCATGCATAGCACAAGCAACAGTGACCTCTCCATGGCACTATACCAAGCTGCAAAAGCCAAGGGATGCCCTGAATGGTAGAAGTGGCCTCACTTGCATGCATGCAAGCGCTAGCATGCGCGCCCTGCTGCCTCCCTGCTTCACCCTTGCTTCACCTTGGTGTTGTCTCCAAAATTCTTGCATGTGCATGCGTGAATGCTTCAAGCCTGTGGATGCGGCTTGGGTTTTGAAGGGCCCTAACACACAAACTGTGCTTGCATGCTCTTGCATAAGCATTGCTCATTTGCTCCACTACAAATTCAACAGCATATGATTGAATAGCACCTGGAAATGAAATTGAAAATCCAAGCAATTGTGTGGTCAACAGGGATAAGATGGTACCATTGTACTGGTCAATCTGTCACCGTCTCGCCCTCTCCTGACCGTGTTTTTACGATTTTATCCATACCATGCTGTCAATGTGCCATTAGAAGGTCGGGTTCCTTTAAGACGGTGTGGAGGCACAACCTTGGCTGTATCACTATATAGCGCTGTCTAGCGCTATAAATTTGTCCATATAGCACCAAATGCCAACCCCTATAAAATCATTTGAGCTTCCAAATGACAAAAATCTCTGATCGCCTGATGCTCTGTGGCCGCACAGCACAGACTTGTATGCCCCTTGAGCATTCGCTAGCTTTGCAATAGGTGCAAAAATGTAACTTAGAATCACACTTTTACGAGCAGTGCCATCTCATTTGTTTTGATTAAGAGCCCCTCTGATGGAACACTAACCTGCAGGGAGAAGCCCAGATGGGCAAGGCATTTCAGAAAAGGCTGCAGATGCCGGGAACTTGCTTTTCCCACATCCTGCTCCTCGCCCGGCCTCTCCGTGAACCTGCTGCGCACCTGCAGCGCGCAAAGAGCCACATGCACAGTAAGAGCACCCCATACCTACCGCTCCAATCTTCATTTCTTTCTATTGTCCCTTAAGCTGACACCTGACGCTGGCACCCTTGACCATCAGCAGCCACATTGACAGCCCACTTACCTCTGCTATCCACAGCCATCCCTTGTGCCTCAGCACCCGCGCTGCTTCCAGCAAAAACAAGCCATAATCGGTACCCATGAGTGCAAGCGAGAAGACAGCCACATCAATGGATGCATTGTCCAAGGGTACGTGCGCCATGTTGCAGGCAATGACGTGGGGGGCGGAGGATACCAGGTCAAAGGAGTGCGTCCTCTGCGCAATACAGAGGCAGTTAACAGAGTAGGCGCAATGCACGTAAGTTCTTGCGTTCGTTGAGAGTTTTGTGTGCATGTGCGTGTGCGCGCGTATGTGTATTTGTGCATCCGGGAGGCCTTTAAGCAATGCATGTGCAGGATGCGGCCGGGTGAAAACAGGCTACTTCGGGCAAATAAGTGCCCCTATGCCCCATTATCATGAGTGGATGTAGTTCACACCATCTAAAGGAGCATACAAAAGCCCCATTCATAAACATGTAAAATGAAGTAGAACAGAAAGGCATGTTATGAACTTAAGAAGTCTGGTTGTGCTCAAGGGCGCATGCATCAGGCTGATGAGTTTGCTTATATCAGCTGCAGAATGTACGCAACCAAGCTGCTCAAATCTTTTGTGACCTCTTGAGGTGTGCTCTTTTCATATCCAATGCCACTCGGTAATGAACAAGCAGGGAAAACAGTGCACAAAAGCACAAAAACAGTGCACAAAAGCATGAAAACAGCGCACGAAAGCAGGCTGCAAGCGAGGCAGCACCTGCTTCACCCTCTGAGCCAGCTTGCCATCTCCACAGCCAAAGTCTGCAACAGCCAGTGTTGGGGCCTTGGCGTCTAGGAACTTCACAGCCTGCGCACACCAGGGAGCCAGAGCTGCATGCGTACGATGGACAGGGGCTACAAGTTGGGAGAACATATCACAGAGCTCGTGGCAAGTTTGCAAAACCTGGAGCCCATTCAGGGCAGTGTATACCTGTGAGCTGAACACCCAATTGTGAGCTGCTTTTAGGACAGCCCCTGGCAATGGACTATGCGAAGCTTGCCCAGCATGCACCTTGTACTTAGGCTATACTTTACGCTGCACATCCTTCACCAGCTGCTGCAAGCACTGCTGCATGTACATTGTCTTGGGCTATGCTACACGCTGCGCCTCCTTCACAAGCTGCTGCAAGCACTGTAGCGTGCACCTGATCTATGGGCTGCACGGGCCAGGACTCGGTCTGCTGCTGGAAGCCATCATGGTACTGGTTGAAGAGGGAAGGGTCGGTCTGCAGGCAGGCACAGTGCTTTACGGCTTCCCGGCTGAAATTTGGAGACATGCCGGGGGAGGCACTGCAGACCACAGCCTCCGCTGACTTTGCACACTGCTGAGGGATGCTGGCATTGCGCGTTGCTGAGACTTCTTTTGCCACAGTCATATTATTGCTGGAATTGTACCATTATGCCATAGATATGCATAGAAGTTATGCCACAGAACACCAGACTGCAGTGGGTGCAGAAGGACTGCCCCAGGTAGTGGAACCCATACAAACAAGAGCGAACTCTTTTGCTCTTGTTTATGCTCTCCTTATGCCAACCAGAGTGTTGACCTACATATCACACATGCCTCAAAGAGGAAGGCATGACGGATGATAAAAAGCAACTTATCAACTTTAACGTTATGCCCATACGCATGCACTTGCATGGACATCGCTGTCATAATCTGTGACATGGCCATTTATATTATGAAGACAACACATCATATTTATATCATATGGCCATATTTATACTCCATCCTTGCCTGCTGCTTCTATCAACCATGGTGGCTGCAATAGACCTGCTGCTTCCATCATCCACGGCGGCCACGACAGGCCTGTCCACATGAGATGCGCACATGCTTTTTAAGCGCTCATCATGGCAGTAACAATGACCCACCACAGGGCCACCTACACGCACTCGCATGGCACTCACCATCACAACGGCAGTGACCCCTAGTGCATGCTGCGCACACGCACACTCGCATGGCACTCACCATCACAACGGCAGTGACCCCTAGTGCATGCTGCACACACGCACACTTGCATGGCACTCACCATCACAACGGCAGTGACCCCTAGTGCATGCTGCGCACACGCACTCGCATGGCACTCACCATCACAACGGCAGTGACCCCTAGTGCATGCTGCGCACATGCACACTCGCATGGCACTCACCATCACAATGGCAGTGACCCACCTGCATGAGCTGCAGTGCCTCCTCTCCCTTGCATGTGTATAGCTGCTCGTTCAGGGACCTGAAGCCCCCGCCAGACAGACGCGCGCGCATCTTGTCAAACAAGCTACCTCTGCCGCCCTTCTTGTCCACGCTTGCTGCCTGAGGCGCATTTCATGGCCCAAAGTGTGAGCGGGCATTCTTGACATGGAGCAGACGCTAACAAAGCTGGTTTGCCGAGCAGAGGTAGGTGTTTTAACTCAACGAGCGCAGCGGCAGGAAAGCTGATCCCTGTGCCATCACGAAGGCTGGAAAAAACATGTGTTACACACAGATCAGAGGAGCTGACAGAGATAAGAGTTTGCAAAGCAGGCTGACTACCAGCCAGCAGGCCCCGCGGTCGAGCAGAACCTATCAGGCACCAGCTCAATGGGCCGGCACTGCAGTGTCGTGCTCACCCTACATGGATGAAGAGCCGTCAGACAGAGCCTGTTGCTTTGGATGCATCGACCCTTGGGCTTCTTAGAATGCACTAGAGCAGCACCAGAGTGCACACACATGGCGCCAGCTTTGGGAAGACAAACTTTGAAGCAGTGCAGTGCAGCACATAAGCTGATTACATGGAGGGCCACAAAATTGTGGCTAAGGTGTTTACCAAGTGCTGCATTCATAAGGAACTGCTGGTGTTCCAATTGCCGGCAACTATACTGATTGGCAGGCAGCTCCACTTGACAGCACAGGCTGGGCAACTCTGGGCTTGTTTGTGGAGCAGATACATGAAAAACAAGGCAAGGAGCAACTAGAGCAGGCCAGGCTTGTACGCCAGAAGGTCAGAGTGTGTGTGTGTTTGCGCGCGCGTATGCAGGCTTGAGAGTCAAGGATTGTGCATCTAAGGCAGGTGACGAATTCCATCGTGTTGATGGTAGGCAAGACAATGATCCCAAGTGAATTCCAGCAGTGATGTGTACGAAAACAAGGTGGCAAGTTGGCAAAACAATGCTTGACTCACAATTAATCCAATCTTTAAAGTAGTGAGTGCTTGGAAAACCTGACACGGAGGATTTAAACGTGTGCATGCAGAGGCAAGGCCTCAATGAGAAGCAAAGAAAGCCTGGAAGCCTTCCTGCCGCTTCCCCCTACCCATCAGTGCCTAGTGAGCAAGAAAGCACACCTGCTCCTGCTGCTGCTTCCCCTTCTCCTGCATCCCATCTTCAAAATTCTTTTGCTTCGTGCCTTTGCTGGTAGTAGCCCTGTCCTTCTTGACAGCTGCCTGAAGCTGCTCAGCCCTATCCATCTTCTTGGCCTTCTCCTTTCGCGCTTGCCCTCCAGGCGCGCTTGCCTGTGGGTCTGCCTCATGCTGCTGCTGCTGCTGCTGCTGCTGCTGCTGTCGCTCTTCTTTCCGGCGCTTGCTTGAGGTGCTGGGCATCTCTGCATCAAGTGCCCCCCTTTCATGCGCAGGTAACAGATTCGAGGAAGTGGAGTGTCTCTCCCCACCTGCGAATCTTTTCTTGGCATCCTGCAGCAATCCCCCGCCATTTTGCAGCGAACGCTGCTTCTGTGCTGACACCTCTGCAGTTCTAGCTTCAAGGGCGGCTTTCTCCTTCTTATTCTTCTTCCTCGGACCTTCCCTGAGCAAGGTGGTGCCTTCAAAGTCAATTTTTGGGCAGGCTTCTGGCTGCGCACCCAAAGATACCCCTCGCTGTCTTGGCTGCTGCGCTGCTTGTGCATCCTGCCCCTGCTGACCTGGCGCTTCATTTGTCCCAAGCGCCTTCCTCTTGAAGCTTCCGGGATTTTCGCGCACATGCTGATCATCTGTTCCCTGCTGGCTAACATGCGCCTCCGCCTGCTTTTTCTTCTTTGCAGCAGCATGCGCACTTGCTCCCCCTCCTGCTGGCGACCGAGCTGGGTCTGCAAGCTTTGAGACATCCTTCTTTTTACTCAAACTCTTTTTCTTCACGCCTAAGTGGAGAGACAGCAGCAGCAGCAGCAGCAGCAGCAGGCAAATGAGGCACGCAGCGGTGGTAGGCATGATGCATGCTTGTCAGCTTGGTCGGTGGACTTGCCTGGTAAGGAAACGGGAAGATTAACAAGCTTTTCAAGTGTGTTGACCTTCAAGTTTGTGGGATTGGCTGTGGGATAGCATGCCTCCAGGTCCCAGTCAGTTGCAAAGTCATCTCCCATGTGATACCAAATGTATAAATCAGCTTAATAAAATGATAAGGTCAAACCAAAGCTTGGTTAGTACATATAACGAACGAATATAAAATTGTGCAGCCCTAGATCGCGTACGACATGGCAGCGGCTGTGTCCCCCGAGGATCTACTGTCAGTCTTGACTTGCCTATCCGATAGTGAGCTGCTTACCCGCAAAAGCTACGTGCTGAGGTTAGGCGCTCGAATTCAAATTTATTTTGAATATGCCAGCTGTGCTGTGCCTATGCTGTTCACAGAATCAGGCTGCATGCACTTGATATCTATCATTTGATATTGCTTTGTCAATCTGCTCCACCCGGTCGCAGGCACCTGCTCGGCTGCCTCTCCCTGGATGCAGACGTCAGACGTCTTGCAGACGCGGTGTATGCCCACCAAGCGCACATCATTGTCGCAGCATGGCTTGATGCTGTGCTTGCAGTGGCACCTGATGCGTCCATCCAGGCGGATCTTGGCACGCTTGCCTGTGTGCTCTGTCAGGCTCAGCCTCCTTTAGCGGAAATGTTTGCAGAAGCTCTCGTCGTCTCTTGCTGGGGCATTTCACAGGCAAAAAGTAAATCTGCAGGTAAGACTTGAATAAAACACACCACAGACAATGGCTCAAAGGTTTTGACAAGCTTGGCGGCAAGTGAATCCAATTTTGAACATAGATCCGCGGATCACGAGCTCAATAAGTCCTCACGCATACTGGAGGCCAATGTTGAGGCATTTAGGAAAATGATCAACTATACTGCTGAGCTTGAACCACGAGCACTAGCAACATTGTGAACAGGAGTGCAATGAAGCTACTCCTGGCGCCCCCGCTGCGTTTCTTCTCATCCCCAATTGCCGCGCGTGTGAGGTGGTCAAAACAAGTGGGCAACCTTCCATAATGCAGGTGGCGCCTATGGGCTACATGCTCCTGCACTCCAACTCCTGCCGCCATTTCTGGAGAGCTATCCCAATGCTGCTGAGACCACTGCACGCTTGCTGCTTCTGAACCCTGGCTTGTGCACAGGTGTGCGAGAATTCCTGGGCACTCTTGCTTATGCATGTGCCATGTCGTATGAGCCTGGTCAGAGATAATGGGAAGCAAACCATTCTCATCTAGCATGCAACACTCCATTTTGGATTCTCTTTGCCTGGCAACAAAGCCTGCGCCGTGTCTGTGTTACTGCTGCGGACACACGAGGATTGTAGTTCATGAAGCAGGATGCATTGTGTTGTAGGCTGTGACTATTTATGGTAAGATTGAGCTGGAATTTTGTGAGTTGCTTTCACATTGAATCTTGAGTTCAAAGGTCCATGTTAGCAAACCAGGGCTGCCATCTTGCACCTAGGCCTGCTCGTGTTGACACACCCCAAAGGAAAATTGAGTGATCAGGGCACTATGTCCCAAACATGATGCTCTTCAGCATGTCTCAATCTGTCTGTGTGTAGCATGCAAGTGTGTGCCTGTCTTCATTTTTTTGTGCAGGTCTCTTGGCTACCCTAGCACAAGCAGTGGGAGGCGCCACAGAGCATGTTGTCAGCGTATTGTGCCTGCTGTCATCAGTTCTAAAACACCCATCAGCAGACACAGATCAGGTGCCTTGCATGCGCTATGCTCATTTTGCGTCGTACTGGCATTAATTGACCAAACCTTGTTTGTGTGTGAACTGGTATTGATACCCAAGTGAGGCAGAGGGAGAAGGGGAGAGAGTGTGTGTGTGCGCGTGTGTGAACACGTGCTGCAAAACCCGATTGTATGTTGAGCCAACTGTTCTGAAGGAATTTTGCAACTTGGATGCACCTGATTAAGTGGATCTGGAAGCAAATTAAGTATGCATGCTGCACTCACAGGGAATTGTATTCCCAGCCTCATCTCAAATGTCTCAAACCTTCTTCATTTGGTCTTGCAACAACTTGTCTTGTGCCGTAGCATGAGCCACATCAGCTGCTGCTTTGCCATCCCTGCGCTGCAGCTCATGGCCCACGTGGGTAGACCTTGCTTTGCGATGGCTGCCCAAGCCCTGTCAGCCGCAAGTGGTAATAATGCCACCTCTGCTCGAGATCAGATTGTGCCATTGAGGGCCTCCTGCCTCAGCATTTTGCAGATCTTGGCTGCTTCAGGGTGCATGCTCCTCGAGGAGCATCAGGTAATGCTGAACGTGGCAAGCACTCGTCCCTGGAGTACATGCCATGCATTCAATCAGGCTCCGGAATCCATGCCACATAATCATGGCCCTTTGGCCTTAAATGTCTATTGCTGATATTGCCTTTGAAAGCACTTTAATGTTCTTGTGATGTCATGCCAAGACTTGGCCTTTTATCAAACGGAGCACAGGGCGGCAGTGAGATTGAGGTAGACCAACATGTGGAGGTTGCCAGAAACTTGCTGGCAGGAACCAAGCCATGCCTTCTATCATCTGGTAGGTGAAGAGGAGCAGACAAGGTTCTCTTAAGTGAAGGCTTGCAAGATACGTACATGTGCGCCCCGTATACACGGGCAGATTAGCACACAATTTGGCAAATACACTGCCCATACGTACAAATTTTTAGTGGCCCTATTTCTGTACACAAGTTTGAGCCTGCTAAGGGAAAATCTTTGCAAGGCTGTTACAACAAACTTGCCATCAAGGCTCTGTTGCAAGGGTGGCTGAACTAATATGCAATCAAGCTGTGCTAAGCAAGAGCATGTTTGTGATTTGATTCACTGCTCTTTCCATGAAAGTGAACTTTGATACTTGCGTTGCTTTGCTTGCAGATACGAGCTTGAGGCTGCAAGCAGCACAGCTGCTGGTAGCGCTGTTCAGTGCTTGTCACCCGACCCTGCTGCAGCAGCTCATGGATGCGGACGTGGTGGAGTACCTGTGTGAATGCGTGCGCAGGTGCGCATAAGGCTTTTCCCTATGATATCCTACTGTGGGTGTACACAGACCACACGACCTATCTTGATGCTTGTGAGTACAACACGCACCAGCATGCTTCAATGCTTGACATCAGTTTTTGCAGTTCTGAGCATCCCCCTTCACTTACAAGCAGATATAAGTTCAAGCGTTGAGCTTTGAAATGTAGAAGCCACGTATTGATGCAAAACTAAGCACATGTTCTAGGTACTAAATTCTATGACATTGATTTGACAATGTGGGCAACTTTCTAACATTACACATAGGGAGATCTCCGCTTATTGCAACCTCATATTTGATCAGTAAGCCACCGCAATCCTTTGCATTAAACATCATGTACCATAGCTATGCTGGGCTGTTGAGGTGGTTGTGGATTTGCTTGCCTGCAGGTACAAAACCGCACATGATTATTAAGCTAGATGCTTGCACATTCATGTTTCATTGTTGCTTCCGTCTTTTTGCAGCTGTACAAACAGTCCGAGTAGCAGCCTTAATGCAGAGCAGCAGCGCATGCTACAACAGGAATCCCAAGCATCGTGTTTGATACAGGAACAGGCAGCAGCTTTGCAATCAGCTGTCGTGAAGGCACTGCAATACTTGTCGTTTCAAGGTAAGAGTGCACTATTATGAGTATGATCTTATGCCATATGCAGTTACAATATGCTAATGCGCTCATCCCTTGGCACGTGCATAGAAAATGCCATCAAAATGACCTTTGTGAAAAAGAAAGGAGTGCATCATCAGCAGTCATGCCTTGCAGTGCTTCAATGTGAAACAAAGCTGATCAAATGTAGAAGCTTGGACCAGCAGGGAAGTTGTATTCTGCATATCTTCCTATTTAATCTGGCAACAACTTGCAGATTGGCCTGGCATGTGCTCGTGTAAATGGTATGATTGCTCACAAACGCACCCTGCAGGCAAGTACCTTTAAAGCTGCCCCCAGGATGGCCTGCACCAAATCATCATCCTTCCTTTTGGCCATGGAGCGACCTGTATTAACCATTGCTAACACCAGGTCACTTGACTTTTGACGCAGGTCATAAATTCCAGCGGCACCTCCTGTATGGCTTGGACACAGTCATCAAGCTGGGACAAGGGGCTGTGGCATTTGGAGATACCCCCTTGCTTGCAGACATCCTAGCACTCTTGGTACAGTGGATAAAAAGATTTTGAAAATAGCACATCACCGCACATCACCCTGTGTCTATATCAAGCTCAACAATGCTTTCTCTTAGCTGCTGACACAATAGGTGATCATGATTGGCATGTGGAAGAGCGGACAATTCTGCCGTTATTACTACAGTGGGGTTTGCCTTATGAGCAAGTGCTTGCTCATGTATATCACTGCCAAGAAATTATGTATTCTATCATTGCTTTCTTCTCTTGCTCCATCTAGATAATATGCATGGGCATGCATCACACATTCTAACTTACTGCGGCCCCTTCCCAGTACCTCCGACAGGTGCTTGCATTCTCTGGTGGCCATCAACATGGGCGCATGCCTGTTCCGCTTGCTGACATGCACAAGGCTGTGCAGCTGGTCAGTTTTATCCGGCTACTAGTTGAAAGTGTCTTCTTAACTCTGTCTGAGGTTGCCCTCAGTGGTGTAGGTCTAGAATCACTTATTTTAGAAAACCTGCTACAATTGAGCGCCTTAACGCATCCGTTACTGCATTTCATCTGAACTCCACCTGACCCTTCAACACAGAAGGCAAGCACACAAACTCTTAAGCCTTATAGTTTTTGCATTTGCATTGATAATTTTGTTAGGAAGGCAACACAGAAGGCAAGCACACAAACTCTTAAGCCTTATAGTTTTTGCATTTGCATTGATAATTTTGTTAGGAAGGCAATTGTGACGCTGGGTATCTGAGGCGCTTGAGTGGGACAAGGCTGGGGCACTGAGGTTAGGCAGCTGTCTCCCCATTTTTTGCGCTGCAGTTGCCCCCAATATTCCCAGGTCCCCTGGCTTCAAGCGGCAGCCGCATAATTTTGTCAGCAGAAGGCTCTGCTGCATGCGTGCGTGCCTGTGAGCTGTTGAGCTGCGTGAGCCAGCATCTTGTGGGCGTCAAGGCAGGCGCACAGGAACTCAGGGGCCTGCAGCTCAGCCTGAGCAAAGCGGCACATGCGTAAGTGAGGCAGATGACAGGTGCCTGGACGATGCTGCGAGGCGGACAGAAGCTAAGGTTGAAACATGGCTGGGTGTCCTGGCTTGGTTACAAAATGCCACTTGTCTTAAGCATCTAAAAGCCAACTTTTTGGGAAGAAATCTTGACGTGTCTTGCAAATTTCCTTATGCACTCTCCTATATTGTGTCATGCAATTTCTAGGATTGACTCGAAAACATGAGTGTGTCCCAGCTCATCATACCGAGTTGGTATAACCGATACAACTTGTGTCTGCTTTCACATCACCTGCTCATATAACAGCCTTATCATGATTTTTCATACATGTGAGGACTAGCTCTTTAGCCTACCAACAAAAAGCGTGGGTAGCTAAAACACTTTCCAAGAGCAAACCGATCCATGCCATGAATGACTGCGTTTTACCATTTCTGCCTGTGATTGTTCCACTCCTTAAAACCTGTTGTTAGGTGCCTCCAAGGCCTGGGTTCTGTTGCAAGTCCCAGCCTGTCCGTTTACCTCGAAGCAGCCTGCAAGGCCCTTGAGCAATACATAATGGCTGCATGTGTGGCTCAACAAGTGCGCTTGGGTCTTACAAAGCTTTCTCGTGAAAGTTTACAAGAGGATCAGCAGGTTGGGATCCTCGAATCTGTCCGTACATTCCTTGTACCAGCCATTATAAGGTGAGGTTGGATTTTGTCTCCTTTTAGGGAAATTGAGGATAAATATATTACTATATCATAGCAGAAATTTACAAGCAGATCTGCAGTTCAAAAAGAGGCAGGAGTCCTCCAGCACTGTTTTGCAAGCTCATGCCCTTTTTCTCTGAGTATTGCAAAGTTAATATGTTGTTAATGTTGTTATGCAGCAAGACCAAGAGGGAATGCAATTTGTGGTGTGCATTACACACAATGTTTTAATGTTATTGCTTCTTGTAGGCATTTCCATGAAGCTGGAGATTGGCAGAGCATGACAGCCGGCTTGCTTGCCATTCTAGCCACAGTGAGGTAGATTTCAGCACAAATCCTCCTGTTGTGCACTGTTGATTAGTTGTCATAAGTTTACCACTCCTTTTCTGACCATACATTGCTTAAGGCCCTTAATGCAAGATAAATTCCGCAAGCAAAATGAGGTCACCAGAAAGCAACTGCAATGCTTGTGGCGGACAAACTGCAATGTGTGTGTGAGCTAAGTCCATAAGGAGCAATTATTGTAGCTTTACAGTGCAAATGAATTTTGAAATGGAGGTGTGCCAACAATTATAAACTTGATCCATTGTTATCATCCAGGAAGACACACACTTGCTGCAAGGAGTGGCAGAATACATAATATCCAACTCTAATTCGCATTTGTTTCAAATTATTCAGGGCCTGCATTAACATCAATGAATTGTATTAAATTGGGCATGTAGGATGATTTCTTATGGAGACACCTCAGCAGAAATTGAAGCAGTGGGGTCTGAAATGTGCCTATATTTACTAGGATTGAGATTTTCCAGGTAGGGTGTTGTGCATAATGTGGTGCTAGAAGCTGAAAAATGTTCAAAACTTTTAAAAATTAAGCAATTGATGAATGACATGTGGGACCATTTTTGTCAATTACCTGTGAAGGCATTCACACGCTCAGGAAGGTCAATTCGTTACACTAGTGTCAACTCTGCAGCCTGCTAAACTGCTAATCTGCATTTTTCTGCTGATAGTACTTCTTTTAACTCAAATTATCCCTTGCGCCTCAGGTAAAGGCTTATGCAAATATGTAAAAATGTATCATGCTTCAGCGCAATTGCTTTCCTTGATCTGGAAGCTGCATGGATCCTGAATGTTGGGTAGATTGGAATTCATCACACTCTTCACAAATTGCTTCAAGCAAATCCATCAAAAGACTGTCAAGCGGTCGACAAGTAGTGACATGCTTATGTATGCATATGCCTCGCAGCATCTGCTGTGAGCTGCTCGCAGTCTTGCCCCCCAGTGATGCCTCCTACAGCAAAGTTTGGGAGCTCTTGCTGTTCTTGTGCCGAGGTGCCCCCTTTGAGTGCCCTGGACCTCTACAGCTTATCTTGTGCAGTGCAGAGCGGGCAGACAAAGGTGAGAAGCAGGCACAACTACAAGTC
>SL_4KL_010_BRINEDRAFT_10001614_pt1 | contig 12505 bp, 7 predicted proteins | sample SodLak_010_BRINE_2_FD_10664 | JGI IMG/M metagenome (IMG submission 10664) | reverse complement strand
GGCCCCTTATATTCCACATGCCTTGCCTAGTCAGACTGTCTTTGATTTTCTTTCTCAACGGCACAATAGACTCTGCCATGTCATTTCGGACATTATGACTATTTTTTGGCTGGCGAAGACCAGCAACAAACCAATCAGCCTAACGATCTGGCTGGCGGTTAACCCTTTTTAACTAACTTTAACTTGTAACTGATCAAGCAGTCAACCTATCTGGCAAACATACATCCTCAATATAAACCTTCATTTTACATGTCGGGTAACTTAATCCAGACTTAGCTGACATCATTGCTGAGGAAGTTCACTTTTTACATTTGGTGCAGACTGTCACGCTGAAAGACTGCTGCACACCAAATAGACTCAGAGGCTCTTGGTATGACCATGACTACCCCTCTTGTCCCGAGCAGAAAGTGAATGATGCGCAGGGACAACAAATAAATGGTCATGTCAGATACTCAGAAATTTGCGATCTAGAACGATTTCCTTACAGATACCAGGGCAGATCAATAGACCTCAATAGTGAATCAGAGCCATCACGATGCCTTCACACAATGATAACTCCCAGGAAACCCCTGTTCCAAGATAATGTAACCAGCTTTAATCCAGCAATAATCAGCAACCCCCCTGATCCACGCTCATGCAGACAAGCAAAAATGATGGCATACAAAAAAAGTGATATAACAACATACCAAATACAGGTATAGCTGAACAGACAAGAGGATCAAATACTCCGCCAACTGATTCTACAAACCTCTGGCCTCGAATGCAGCATAAATCTGGCACTGCAATCAGGCGTAACAAGAGATACAGACCGCCGTCCTTCGTTTTTGACCACTTAAGAATGCAAAAACTCAGCAAAGTAAGCTTCTCCTTGTAATAGCTCTGCCAAGATATCAGATCAAAGACTCAGCCAAAAAGCACTGGAAAGAAGCGAAAAGGAACAGGTTGGAAGGAGGAAGAGATGACAATAAAGAGAAACAAAAAGACTTGGTGCAAGTAATGAAAGGTTGCTATGGATCTCTGGCGCACCCTGCAACTCGCAGAAATGTTTAGATTAAAACTCAACAGCAAGGTAAGCTCCGGATACTCAAGCAGGCGGCGGGGCACCTGCGATGGAAAGTCGACTATTCCCCCTCGCAATCTGTGGGTTCGGGGTTCGAACCTCACTGGAGGTCAACCGGCTAAGCTGCCCTCGTTCGGCGGATCAGGCTGAAAACCTTACCTTAAAACTCAACAGGGGAGCTGCAAAGGTGGCCATCACAGCACCATAAAAGCTCGCACATACTGCATTAAAAATATGGGATGATTACCATGGAAACTCAGGGCTCACTGAACAAGAAGGAAATCCAGAAAGGGCGCGGCCTCCAACGGATGGTACTATTGTTGCAGAGATCTCGGATCTGGCAACTTAAAGGTCTTCTTGGACAAAGCATTTGGATAAACAATTACATGAGCTTCAAAAAAACTCAGAGCAAACAAAAAGCTTTAGCACACTCAATCCAGAGACTCTCAGGTAGCTTGCACTTCCACATCCAAGGACAGTGTATGCTAAAGAAGAGACATCAGAGTACTAGCCATCAGAAAGAGGTAGAGCAAGAATCACACGAAACACTGTCAACCAACCCAAGCCAACAAGGTAGAGGAGAAATTATCCTGAATCAAAAGGCAAGCCTTTCTTGGAAACTGCAAATGCATCCTGGCCTCCTGCTAAAAGCAATCACTCTGGCAATACAAACTCTAAACCCTTGAAAATATGCCAAATACAGGTACAGCTGAATTGACAGCAGGATCAAAAACACTGCCTCAACAAATCTCTGACCTCGAATGCAGCATAAATCTGGCACTGCACCAATCTGGCGTGACAAGACAAACAGAACAACGTCTTTCATTTTCAACAACTTAAGAATGCAAAACTCAGCAACCTGACATTTCCCTGAAAATAGCTCTGCCAAGATATCAGATCAAAGACTCAACGAGAAAGTGGAATGGAGCAAAAAGGAACAGGTTGGAAGGAATTCAGAACAAAAAGAAACAAAAAAACCTTAGTGTAAGTCAGCGAGAGGTTGCTATGCATCTCTGGCGCATCCTGCACCTTGACAGAAATGTTTAGATAAAAAACTTAACAGGGGAGCTGCAAAGGAGGCCAGCACCACGCTGATGCCATGAAAGCTCGCTCATACTGCATTAAAAACATGTGATGATTTCCATGAAAGCTCAGGGCCCACTGCAACAGAAGCAAATTCAGAAAGGGTGCGGCCTCCAACGAATGGTACTATTGTTGCAGAAATCTCGGATCTGGCAACTTGAAGGTCTTCTTGGACAAAGCATTCGGATGATTCACACGAGCTTCTAAAAAGCTCAGAGCAAACAACAAGCTTTCACACATGTTGACCAGACTATCAGGTAGCTTGCACTTCCACCTCCAAAGACGGTGTATGCAAAGGAAGAGTCAAAAAAGTACTAGCCATCAGAGAGAGCTGGAGCAAAAATCACATGAAGTACTGTCAACGAAAGCCATGCCAAGCTAGAGGAAAAATAATCTTGAATCAAAAGGCAAGTCTTTCTTGGACATTGCGGATGCATCCTGACCTCCTCTTCAAGGCAATTACTCTGGCAATAAAAACTCCTTGTTCCCTTTATATGAGAACCCTTGTACCAACTACGCTTGAGTCCAAGTTCATCAAGCACAACACATCATTTTTGCCATAAGCATAGGGAGCAGGTCTTCATCATTGCATAAATTGCAACTGATTCAGACGAGGTTGCCTGCCATGCGGTGATTTATGCAAGGGTGCTCAATACATTGAAGTTGGTGTGTCTACCAACATGCATTGCCGTCAGTTGATGTGGAAAACCATGCTCCTTTGAAGACAGCAAGCAAGAGGCTTTGTGGAGTTGCAAGCAAGCCCCTGCGCATTGTGTTAAAAAGCTCTGGGAATTGGTGGGCATGCAGCCAGGTATGTGCTGCATCAAACGTCTTTAGACTTGCCATGCGCTGCAAAATGGCTATTGTTTTTTTCCAGAATAGGAGCTCGCCTACAGAGTAGTGTGCATTGGACTCATGTGCTGCAACTCCATTTACAAGAAGAACAGCTTCCTCTGAATCCGTCACAGGTGCATAGATGCCCCTGTCCTTGACCCATCGTGCAGCTATAACCATGTCTGCGACCACAGTGTCTACAGCAACCCTGCTGCTAATGTCTGCCTGCTGGGCTGCCTGCCCACCAGAGAATGCGAACATACCCGGCACCACTTTCCCTGCCACCAATGCCCGTGCCAAGCCCCAGCGAGGCTGGCCTGTTGCAATCATGACAAGATGGTCTGGGGTCATGCGGAGGGTGCGGCCACTGGCAAGTTGCAGCTCCACAAAGGACGTTACCACTTCAGCATTTTGGTGGCCCATGAAAAGGAGCTTGGACCAGGTGTACTTGCCATCCCTGGCAATGCACAAGTGCACCTTCAAAATCTCAAATCATTGAATCAAGCACTTTTGTGTGAATCTGTTATCCTGATTCCACCAGCAAAAGCAGTGCTTGGCAATAGACGCTCTCAAGCAAGGCCTGAGCTTTAAAGCGCTAAAAGCAGTGACACACGCATACAGACCATCCTGACCTCTGGATGGTCTGGACAGTATCCCCCGGACGGAGCTGGTCCATGCGCACAAGCTCTGGTTCCAGTCTTCTGGCAGCGCTTTGCAGTCGAAGGACCTGGGCTGCTGCAGGGAAGCACTCCTCTCTTCTAGCCTCCCAAAGCGCTTCTACATAGCATGCCCCTGTCAACGGATGTTGCCAAGATATGAGCAACTTGCCATCAAGCTCTCAGACATGAGGCATGTGTTGATAAAAGGCCACCGGTTTCCATCCAAATTTTCAATGGTGCAAAGATGCTGCAAGTGAGCCAGATGTGCGCTTCATAGAGTGGGCCCTGATCGACAGACCCATGAAGTAATGAATTGTGAACCATCGTAACTGGGTTAAAGGTGTTCAGTTGCGCATAAAATGTGTAGGAATCTGCACGTGAGCTGAGGGAGTTGTATGTTGCTTGCTACCCTGACTTCTCTGGCACACACATACACGCACTTGGGTGTGAACAGCATTTGCTCAGGCACAGGCAACAGGAACCTCACCATTTTCAGGTGACGCTCCCTGTCAACCGCCAAATTGGCGCCAATTGGGACTACCTAGGAATCTGCTACTCCGAGATGTTTCGCATAGGTAAGGCTGCAAGGCAGAGGTAAGGCTGCAGGCGTTGAGCCATGGAATAAGTACAGGTGGGTGGGCAGGAGTTTGCTGCCAGGTTTATGCTGAAATGGATGCACTACACAGATTACAAATAATGCTTTTGGGCCTGTATCAGAGGCTCAGCAACATAAAAAGAGCACCACCAGGGCCAAAGTGCATGACTCTTCATCCCAGTCTACTTACTGGTGAGACCCATCGGACCATCTTAACCTCCCAATTATGATGCACATGGGGGTTCTCAAACTCTCTTGGGATCTGAAAGTCGGGGTGTTGGGTCTGCTGGCCTTGGTACAAACAATGCACGTATCTGTTTGGGGCTCTAAACCTGGAATATTGATCATAAATGAAAGGCACTCTGCAAGGCAGCAGCATGACAGGTAGGCGAAGCTCTTTGGCATTGTTGATGAATTAAGTTTTTAACGCTGAAGCTAGCAAACGGCAGAGGCTTGTGCTTGGGTTTGCAAAGAGAGACAGCAAGCCCAGGCACAGGAGCAATGCAGCTGCAACAAGGTGGTTGTCAAGATTTCAGAGACTTGGTTATGACAGAATATCTCCAGAAAGCAGCAATCAGAGCAAAAGTCCGGCCATGCTCGTTTTGTGACAAAGACCCCATTCATATCATAGATCTTGACTACTGGTGGAGTTTGTGGTGAAACAAATGACTCTGGGGACAGGGTGGGTGATCAGCCTCTGATCTTGGCCTATTTCAGCGTAGACTGTGCACATGTGCACTAATGGACCATTTTGGAGTGTACTGGTGGTGCTTGGGGGGCAAAAAGAGCTCTGATTGGAAAATGCATAAGTGCACATGTGCACAGTCTACGCTGAAATATGCATTTTCCAATCAGAGCTCTTTTTGCCCCCCAAGCACCACCAGTACACTCCAAAATGGTCCATAAGTTGATATCGGACGTTGAAATCCCTTGGCTTGCGGGAAGCAGTTTTCCCACCCATTTAAAAAAATGACCCAAAATGCACACTTTGCTAAGCATTAAGTCTTTTCACTCCATATTTTTGCAATGGTGTTAATGTTTAACAAGGATACTCAAGCACAGAAAAATATGTAATTTAGAGCAGTGTAATGTGATATGCAGATTTGGCTGTGAAAAGCAGGGTTCACGCCATGGTCGTTTAGGCACGTGCGCCTCAACTGGATAATTTCAAGCTCAAGTGCTTTGAAAAGCTTATTACAGGACTACCGCTTGGTGCTTGGCTTGAAAACAGCCAGTCAGCGCGCCCACACCCTGGGAATATGCCAACAGTATACCCATTTTGGGCCTCAATTGACCCTGTCTAAAAGACCTCGAATGTCATACCCTGTTATCCATTGTAACACGCCATAACTTACGATAGAGTAGGCGCAGTGTATTGTATAACAGGGTGTATCCCGGTATACTGGGATACGACTGCAAGATGACGTTCGCGCCAATCTGCAGGACATGTAGGGATTGGGTCGTCACGCGGCGCAGCCAGCGCATCCTGCAGGGCACATGAGATTGGGGACTGGGTTGTTAAGTCAGAAATACTAACTGCGTGAGAAGTACTTGACAATGCTTTATCTCCTCTAACATTTGCTTTTCTATCTATCTAATCTCTGATTCTTTCTCTTTCCTTTACATAATCCTGCACCTGCCCCTGGTCTTGTGCTCTAGGAGTTAAAGTGCCTGAAATTAGATTAGACTAGGGAGCGCACAAGATCATGAGATTTTGCAAAGGTTTTGTCCAATATAAGTTTCTGAAATGTAAAGGCAGCAAAGCAAAACAGCTTGTCATAGTGACATTCAACCCCATAATGGTTCCCTCTTGCACGAGCACCTTACCTTCTGGTTTGGTCCCCTATTCCTAACACCTACGTCTTTTTTTTTACAACAATGGATGTAGCCTCCAAAAAAAAGAGGTTGATACCTATTTTGTCCAAGCAGGGTCAAAATTTGGGGCCCAGGGTTAGGTGGGTTGTGGATCTGAGAGCTGCGCCCCAAAGTTTACACTTGCCTTCCTTGAAAACCATTTTTTACCCTCACAAATCTCATGGTTGCATTATTGTACAAAATGATGTGTTTTTGGTCTTTGGTGTAAATTGGTCATATGCAGGAGCTCTTTGAACCTTACTTGCATGCAAGGCTGCACAGTTTTCGCCAGCTTTCGGTCCGCCTGCCCTGAGCAAGGACGCTTTTCACCAAACTGTGTCTTCAGAGTTGTGTAGAGCGCGGCCACAGGGCACAAGCAAACTTTGAACTCCCTTCCACCTAGAAACACCCACCTTGCAACTTTTTCTTCTAAAATTTCCTAACACCTTGTTGGCATACCAGAAGAATTCTGGCGGTGTTTCTGAGATGAACTGTGACTGTTTGGGGTATGATTGCTCGTCTCAAGAGCATGATGTAAAGGTCCAAGCCAGAGCACAGACGCACGCTCGGTTTTAACCTCTGGCATTCAACATAAATCACCATACTGAAAATGCTGGCACATTCCAATGAAAAAGATGTTGAAATGCAGATGTTGTAAATGCAACACTGCTGCAGCAATGAAAGCAACTCTATTATCACATGAACAAAAGACGAATACTGGTGGCGTGAATGCAAATAATAACCCTAACCCAAAGCTCAGCCAGAATGAAACTTACATATGGTGACCATCCATAGTCTCTGTTGACAGTACTGGGGAAAGACCTCAAAGCAAGATCTCTGTAAAATACTTTGACATAGTCCCCGCCAGGAAGCTGCCTGGCCCGGCGACCGCGTGTATCAGGTTCTCCTGACATATTACATGCAGAAACAAATGTCAAACATGCTTGAAGGCTTATTTGTGTACATGAAATTAAGCTTGAGCAACCAAATGAGGTACCTTTATGCACAAATCAAGGCTTGTCAATTTGCCTCAACAGGGCAACTAGTTCTGCCAAGCCAAAAAAAGTGTTTTTAGAGAGGAAGGCCATATAGATGTTAAGGAGTTACCCTAAGAAGGTGAACTAGCGTGAGCACAAAGCATAAAGAAGCACAAGATTTACATGTCACAAAATCACAAGGGATTGGCGACAATGCACCCTCTCACTACAACGCTTGTGTACAAACTTCACTCTAACAGGCCAAGCATAAGATGCAACTGGAAGAAATGCAACACAAGGAGCCACGATAGATCAAGATTAAGTAAAGAACCCGGTGTACATGTTTGGAAACAGAGACTGTGCATTAATTGATTTCCATGCAAAGTTTAGTGACGCACTGATACCTTCAGGTTGTGTGACATGGCGTCTGACATCAATGAGTGGTGGCTCACTGCAAAAAATTGGCAGTAGAAGCATGGTCGGGGTCTTTCATTTTTCTTACTTAAGGCCGTTGCTGTTCTGCACCAACTTAAGTGTGTAGGGTCAAGGCTCAGCCCACGGCTTATCATCAACTTGCTAAGCTGCAGCCCCCCACTCCACCATATTCAAGAAGCCCTTTTATGCATGAGAATATCCACAAGGCTCAGTATTTGGAAAAGAGCACCCCCAAGTAAGAAACTAGGATCAGGGGCCTGACACTTAAGCGCGCAACATGTTTGCACCCATGCGAGGCTCAACTCAAAGCTGCCCATCTTGTGAGGCCTGCCCTCACAACAGATGCCAGAGGCAGTGCAGGAAACCTGTCTTAGATCATAGATTTATTGCATCAAAATTGTCCAATTAATTTGCGATTCCCTACCTCGAGTCCACTCTGTCCTCCTTAAGAGTTGAGATGTCATTTGGAATGAGCATTTGATTCTGTGCCAGGGCTCTCCCTTGTACCCCAAATATGTCACAGCTGCAACAAAATGACAGCCATTGTCAAGATATAGCACATTTAAGGAAAAGAAGAGTGCCTTGGTTTTGTGGAAACACATGCAAGGAAAGGAGACTGCCTTGCCCCTGTGGCAGAACTCAGAATGTGCGTCCGTACTCTTGTGCATGCTGCTGTTGCCGACACTTTGAAGAATACCAATGCTCACCTGCAATTGGGATCCCCAGCTGCCTCCTGCCCCATCCAATTAGTCTGAGCATCACCATAGGGGCAAACAAGCTTGGCATGCCCCAGGTCCCAATGAATCGCGGACACTTTAAGGTCAGCACTGATCACAAGCTCAGGACCCTGTACAGCAAGGGGTAAAATAGTTGACAAGCAAGGGGGTCAAGGGTCTCTGTTGGTGGCTGTAAATGGCTACATTGCTTGGACATCTTTGGCCGGCTACTGTTCGAACACCTCCAGGAATGCTTTTCCCACTTTCACAATTGAATGAATCCAAGAAACTGGCTCAACAATTCCCAATAAAGCTCTGTTCATGTGCTATTGGCACAACTTCTCATGGGGGAAGGTTCTGCACACTCGTTTGGACATCTATGGCCATCCAAGGTCATTTGCAATGGTGTCTATCAACAATTTGCCAGATGTCCTCACCGCTTTTGCGTCCAGGACATGTGTGCTTGTTATTTTCATGGTGATTGGTAAGTTGAAACCTGTGAAAGGGCATGGATAGGTCAGATGGGACTTGGTCCCATGCCCTTGGCTGCCATGCAGCTTTGCCATAGTGGCGCACGGGATCGTGCCAAGAGGGGGTAGCGCCAGGTGCCCTGATTCGGCTGCTATAAAAGCATCATGGTGCGGGTGAAGGACGGAAGCCAAAAGACGTGACCTGGAAGAGATCAACGCGAGACAGAGCACGATGTTGTAATGGTTGATGTACTTAAGATGGCAGGTACTCAAAAGCATGCTGAATATAAGGCATGAGCAAAAACAAGCTTTGAGACAGCTAGCGAGGCTTTGCAAGCAGGGCTGTCATCAAGGTGCCAGGACAACATCCTAGAGGGGGGTATTGTATGCAGGTGAGTGCCACCAGTCTCATTGGCACTGTACTGTATGTAGGTGAGTGCCACCAGTCTTTATTGGGGGGGCCATATTCCAAAATTTATTTGGTGCACAGGAACGAATAAGTTCAACAAATGGTGTTCGAGGCAGGAGGGCCAAAAGCTGATGGGAGCTGTACACTTTGCATGCAATGCTGCTGCTGCTGCTGCTGCTGCCTCTCCTTGTTTTGTGAATCTAACTCCTCCAAGACAAGCTGCAGGGCTCTTCACCAGCTCATTTGCTTTCCTAACAAATAGGTCATCAGAGTTGGAAGCCCCCAAGGTGCAGGAAGCACTACCTACAAACTTGTGCTCACACTGCGCATGCACTGTGCACAATCATAAGGCTCTGTACTCATGACCAGTCCCACTCCCATTGTAAACCTGGGATTGGAATCAATCAAAGAATACGCGCAGGTGGTAAGGGTAGCTGGTGAGGCAGTTTGGGGCCACAGGCCTGGCCTTACCTCCCCCCGACCTCACCCCTCATGGCTGACCACTACATGCTGATGAATCAACATAGAATACATGCAATGTTTGTATCATTCTTGTGATGCCAATCCTGAATTCATGAAGCCTTCATGTTGCGAGCTGAGTCATATCTCACTAGCACCTTCTTGCAAGTTACACATGTAGAATTTTTAAGGAGCTGATTGTCTTTTAACCCTAAACCCTAATGAGGGTCTGCCAAACCCTTTTTACCCACCCCTAAAAGGACAGCTGCTTTTCCAAAAAAGGCACATGACACGAGTGCAAAATACAAAGTTTGCAACGATGTGCCCTGCAACCTGGGTCTCATTGGCAAACATGCCCAAAGATGCACCTATAGTTTTAGACACTATAGTGTTGATGGCAGCGTCTACAATTTGATTGAAAGTTACGCACGTGGAGGGAGTGGTGGCATCACTGGCATCTGGTGTAGAGGGGTTTGGAGCGGAGCTGTTCACAGATTCAGTGCCTACAAAGAATGGGTCAAATTCACCAAGTCTGCAGGTGTGGCGCGCACAGCTTCTGAAGCTAAAATAGCTCACAAAAGTCATGCTGGTAGGAAGCAGCATTGCTCTACAACCTTGCTGTTCCAGAAAGAGTGCTCAAGCATGAGGACTCAAGCATGGGTAGTCAAGCCTGCACTGCAATTTTCCCACGTGCAAGCACCTTACCCAAGAATATGACCTCGCAGGTGCAGGGCTTCAGGTTGGTCCACTCTTCTGTAAGCGGGCACCTCACTGGCAATATGAGCAGATGAGTACACATGTGGGTAATAAGGAAATGCGCAACAGTGTATGTTCTTGCACCCTCAATGGGTGCATGCGCACCGGTGCAAATCAGTGCCTTGGTATATGCCTAGGATGCAGCCCTGATAGCCAGTGCAGCACAAATAAGTTTGAGCACATCTTGAAGTTCAAAGCCTGGGTCACCTTCATATTGTTGGGGCTTATCCACATGTTCTGGGTCTGTATCATGCCCTGTCACAATTGAAGGGCAGTACATTTCTTAGTGACAGTGGAGTCATTCCAAAATTATTAGAGGCAAGACTCACCTCCCTGCTTGTTGAAATGATTTTCATAGAAAGCCGTGGGTACTTACCAGTTATTGTTAGTGGGTTTTCAGTCCAAGTTTCTGCCCTGATATTGATGACCTCTTTTCTATTTGATGTAAGGTCAAAAATGACGTCACATACAGTGGTTTCTGCACGGAGCATTTCCCGCCATACCTCTGCCTGCACAAGAATACCGAGCATAGATGCATTGCAAACTTAAACAGGGACCTTATAGACAGCTTTTCCTAACTGGGGATAATGTCCGCAATATTCACAGGGAGCCTCAATTAAGCAAAGGACCACCTTTTAAAAAAACAGCGTCCTTAACAAGTTTACTTATCTGGCATGCTTAATGTGCGCAAGGCAGCACCCAGTCCAGGGAGTCTAAAAGAGGACCTGCTTATGTGAGAGCACACAGATCTAAAATATACAAAGGAACGTGCCTGTTTGCAGCTTGCTGTTGCCACAGCACAGAAGCTGCAAGTCATGGCAGTGGAATTAGTGCTCTCTGCAGAGGACTGCAATAAGCCTCGCCGCCGGCGAAGTTGAACTTCTGAGGTCAGAGATGTGTCATTGATAATCTGTACACTCCCACGTGCAGTCCCTGCACATAGATGTTCATGCAGGCAAACAAAAAGCTGAAACAAACTACCTTGACCCTCAGTGGCAGGGATTGCCCTATGTGCTCGCAAGATATTGCAAAATGAGAGGTGGCACAAGCTCTCAGGTAGCGTTGCCCAGTACTTCTAATAAAACATTTATTTTGGGGGCCCACGATAGAAACAGTCTGCGTCCTGCAGGCTGCAATACCAATTCCAATTGATTTCCAGGAGGCAAGTAGAGATGGAAATCTAAGTGCTCTTTCAGGTAGCGCCTTTGCCTCACAAATGAAGTTGATCTCTGCCGACGAGTGTGGTACTTAACCACATATCGACTTGGACACCATGTGAAGAAAATGATTGATTTGAGACAAATGTTAAGCCTAGAATATGTTTTGTGGGCATTAAGAAGGGGATCAAACCATGAAATGTACAACCTGTTCTTTTTAGTGTTCTAAGCTGTCTTAAGTTAGAGGATGTCGACTTAAACAAGTCAAAGGGGGGAAAAGGCATCAATAGGGCTCTCAACGTGTGTAGGACAGCAATAAGCAAACAGAGGTGGAATTTGCCTGGGACCAGCACTTGGGCTGGATCATGAGCACAAGAGTTAGAGTAATTTGTCTTCCAGTTGTGCTAGGCCAGATTAAGCACAACGCCACATCATTGCAAAAGCATAGAACTGCAGCCACTTGCAGCTAAGACCAACAAATCAAATGAAAAAGTTGTGAACCAGCAAAACCCCGGGCTAGGGCTTAAAGCATGCCTGTATTTTAAGCAATGTTTGGCTATTTGTATGCTCTCATGTTGCCAGTAGTCCTGACAAAACCAAGCACTTTTGAGATCGAACTTGGTGAAGGAGATCTGTCCTCATAAAAGACTGGGTATGCTTAAGGAACTCAAAAAGATCTCAAACAGGTCGTCCGCACCAATGGACCCACCCCCAACCTGGCTGATTTCCTGTTCTGTCCCCATACTCACCCCAATGCCAGTGGTCGCCAAACGTGGCCAACTTGCGTTTCCGCCACCATGCTCACCCCACTGCCAGCCCCAACAATGCATTCAATGTATATATGCCGTTGAAAGTCAGGCTGTGTAAAGAAAGGCAAAGTGGGGGCGTGGTGTGCGCACCATTAGCCAATCTGGCACCATTTTGGCTGGAAAATGACACTTGTACAACCTTGCTCGAATCCTGCTGCATTCCAGGATTTAAGCTGCAACTTTATGATGGCTTGTTGCTGCAGAGTCGGACTTGGGGACTCCGCAACCCCTG
>SL_4KL_010_BRINEDRAFT_10001613_pt1 | contig 12507 bp, 12 predicted proteins | sample SodLak_010_BRINE_2_FD_10664 | JGI IMG/M metagenome (IMG submission 10664) | reverse complement strand
CGATCTCGATGCGCTCACGCTCGTCATCGCTCGCCTCGTCCGATTCCGCCTCGTCCGATTCCGCCTCGTCCGATTCCGCCTCGTCTACCCCCGCGTTGTTCGTCGCTACCGCCTCGGTCTCCACGTCATCCGGACCGCCGACATCCGTGGTGCTTCCGTTCGAACTCACCTCTTCTGGCTCGTGGATATCGGAGCCAGTTTCGTTCGTGTGAGATTCACTCTCGTCTGTTTCCTCTGTTTCCTCTACTTCCTCTGTTTCCTCTGCTTCCGGCAGGTGTTCGGAGTCAACTTCTTGTACGAGGACGCCGCGGAACTCGCGGTCCGCCTGTCGGATCGACCACGCCAGATCGATGTTGCCGTTGTCTCGGACGCCTTTCACCTGAACGAACACCTCGTCGCCAGGCTCCCAGTCGAGGCTATCGAGCCGCCGGTCGAGCTCTGAGCGGTGTAACAGTCCGGTCACGCCCGGTGCGAGGTCGATGAACACGCCGAACTCGGCGTAGCCGTCCACGATCCCGCGGTAAAATCGGCTGGGGACGAGTTGATTCGGGGAGTCGCCTCGGAAGTCGAACACGACGTCTTCTTGATGTGGGTCACAGATGCGCCCGCCACCGTCGGCGTCGGCACCACAGATGATACAGGATCCCATTTGAGTACACCGAGTGCCTCGGGCCTAAAACGGTTGTCGAAACCCTCGCGGGAGCGATGCAGTTTCGAGTGGGATGGGTACCGCCTCGAACTCACCACCCAATGAGAGTACGGAACGACTCGACGACTCGGTAGCCGACGCCGTACCCGAGGACTGCGGGCGGCCCGCCGGCGACGAGAGTGCGAAGCAACGTCGTCCCGTGAACTGTCCGAAACCCGAGCAGTAGGAGCGCGGTCGCGTACGCGCCGCAAACGACCCGGAGTTCTGGAACCGGAGGGCCTGCGAGCGCCATCGGCGCGCTCGCGTACGCGACCACTTGCACCGTCTCGCTCACGCCCCCACGGTCGCGAAGCGAGAATCCGTCGGCGAACTCGACGCTGGCGACGATCACCGAGATGGTCGCGACCGCCGCCGTGAGGTGGAGGCCGACCGGCGCCGCAAGCGCGATCACCACGAGAAGCAGAATAACCGCCGAGAGAGACGCAGAGTCGACAATTCCGGGGACTACAGCCGGATCGAACGCGATCCAGCCGACGGTGAACGCCGCCGCAACGGCGATCGCAAACGTCAGCGCCGGTGCCTGATCGCCTCGGCCCACGCCGTTCACGAAGAGGCGTCGCGGTCGGATCAGCGCTTCCACCCACGCGCGGGCCAACCCCCGAGGGCCACGCGCCCGCCCGCCGACCGGATCCTCGATCCACGATGTCACGGATGCGCTTCGGGCGGGTGGAATAACGGAGTTCCGGTTCCGAGCGGAAGGGACGGACGCCGTGAATTCGACCGGCCCACGGTTGCTCGTTATCTCGCGTGATACTCGACGGGAAAACCCTTATACCACCGCTCGCCGAGTGGAATTCGAATGAAGCTGTTTCGGAGCGACGAGCGGGGGTTCACCCCGGTGGCCGGCGGCGGGATGCTCGTCGGTATCGTCGTGTTGCTGTTGGCGGTCGTCGGAGCCGCGGTGTTCGGGCTCATCGACGGCGTCGCTCCGCCTGACGCTGAGTTCGAGGTCGAAGAGGACGACGGCGAACTCAGCATCGTGGCGCTCGGACCGGACCCCGTCCCGGCCGAAGAGCTGTACGTTCGCGGTGAGGACCCGACCGAGAACGTCCAGTTCGGCGCGTGGCCCGGAGAGGGTGTCGTGCAGCCGGGCGATCGCATCGTCGTTCCGAACGCGACCGGGAACGAGCAGGTCGACGTCGTCTGGGAGCCCGTCGCGTTCGACACGCGGGAGACGCTCGGCAGCTACGACGGCGAGGAGACCGAAATCGAGGGGTGGACCGAGAACGGTCCCGGCGGCGATCCGCTCGGAGAGGGTGGCTTCTGAGCGACGACTCCACACTCCCCGGCCGATCGACACCCACTCACCACCGTTCTACTTGACTGATACCCACTCGCCCCGCTCGTCTGACTGCTCGATCCCGTCAAGAACGCGCTGGACCGCATATCCTTCCGCGAACGACGGGGAGAACTGCCCGCCCTCGGCGACCGCCGAGAGAAACTCGTAGCTCTCGTGGACGAACGTGTGCTCCCAGCCGATCACGTGACCCGGCGGCCACCAGTGGTCGACGTACGGATCCGTCTCGTCGGTGACGAGGATCGTCTCGTAGCCGCGGTTTCCTTCTCGTAAGAGCTCCAGCTCGTTCAGCCGCTCCAAGGAGAATTTCAGGCTCCCTTTCGAGCCGTGGACTTCGACGGTGTGATCGTTCTTGTGGCCGGACGCGAACCGGGTGGCCTCGAAGCTCCCCATTGCGCCGGATTCATAGGCGACCTGCGCCGAATACGCGTCGTCGACGGTCACGTCACGGTACTCCTCGATGTCTCCCGTATCACCGTAGACGGGACGCTCGTCGACGAACGTCTCCAGGTGGCCCGAGACGCGCTCGATCCCACCCACTTCGTCACCAACGAGAAAGCTCGCGAGATCGATCGTGTGGGCTCCGAGGTCGCCGAGCGCGCCGGACCCCGCCATGTCGGCGTCCATCCGCCACGCCCACGGGGCGTCGGGGTCGACGAGCCAGTCCTGGAGGTATCGCCCGCGAACCTGTCGGATCTCGCCGATTTCACCGTCTTCGATCAGTCCCTTCGCGTATCGGATCGCCGGGACGAACCGATAATTAAAGGCGGTGCCGGCGGGCACGTCGGCATCGGCCGCGGCGTCTCGCATAGCTGCCGCCCCGTCGAGTGTAGGTGCGAGCGGCTTCTCACAGAGGACGGGAATTCCGGCCTCAAGGGCGGCGATAGACGGCTCCTCGTGGACGTGGTTCGGTCCGAGGTTGTAGAAGACATCGACTTCCTCGAGGGCGGCTTCCCAGTCGGTTTCGGTGTGCGCGAAGCCGAATCGCTCGGCCGCGTCCGCCAGCGCCTCCTCGTCGCGCCCGACGAGCGTGTGTCGCTTGATAGCGGGCGCGTCCGGGAAGAACATCGGGAGTCGCGCCAGCGCGTTCGCGTGTGCCTTGCCCATGAATCGATACCCCAGTACGCCGATTTTGAGTGGTTCGGTGATCATCGTTGGTTCTCTCTCACTCCGCCCAGTACGCGTCGCCGGGTTGCGTCTCGAAAACGGCTCGGCCGAGTACGTCGACCGCCTTCTCTAACCCCTCCCGCGAGGAGGTGAGCGAATCCTCGTGTTCGATCGAGAGCGCGTCCTCGTAGCCGACCATCCGAAGGGTCGAAACGAGGTCTTTCCAATGGGCCTCGTCGTGACCGTAGCCGATCGACCGGAACAGCCACGAGCGGTCGGCCTCTTCGGTGTAGCTCGTCGTGTCGAGTACGCCTTTCACTCGACTGTTCGCCTCGTACACCTTCGTGTCCTTCGCGTGGACGTGGTGGATCGCGTCGCGGTTGCCCAGAAACCGGATCGCCTCGACGACGTCGATCCCCTGCCAGTAGAGATGCGAGGGGTCGAAGTTGGCGCCGATTCGCTCGTTGGTCGCCTCCCGGAGCGCGAGCAGCCCCGTCGGCTCGTAGACGAGCATGTTCGGATGCATCTCGATGGCGACGTTGACACCGTGGTTGGCGGCGTGGTCGGCGAGGTCTCGCCAGTACGGAATCGCCACTTCGTCCCACTGGTAATCAAGCGCCTCCGCGTGCTCGGTCGGCCACGGCGCCGTGACCCAGTTCGGTGTTGAGTCGCCGGGCGCGCCCGCTGGCAACCCCGAAAAGCAGGTGACCACCGAAACGCCGAGCTGGTCGGCGAGTTCGATCGCCTCGCGGAGCTCTCGGTCCGCCTCCTCGGCGCGGTCCTCGTCCGGATGCAACGGATTGTTGTGGGTCGCCAGCGCGGAGATCCGGAGGTCGTAGTCGTCGAGCAGCGCCGCGAGCTCCTCTTGTGCGCGGTCGTCGTCGAGGTACGCTCCGCGGGTGACGTGGTCTTCGCCGGGCCATCCGCCGACGCCGAGTTCGACAGCATCGACGCCGATGTCGTCGAGGTACGCGGCCGCGTCGTCGAGCGATTCGCCGCCCAAGGGAACGGTAAGCACGCCGATATCCATACGCGAAAGTAGTACAACACCCCGAATAAATCTTCAGGTCCGCCGTCCGGTCAACTGTTCGCCCGCTCCCACCGTGACCCGCTCACCGTCCCACTGCCTTCGTCGCCGTGGCTCGTAGTCGCCGTGACCGCAGCCGCTCCGGCGTCGCAAACCACATGAGGTTTTAACGGGTGGAGCGTGTATGACGGGTATGGGAATCCTCTCTCGCGCCTCCTACGTTATCCGCTCGAAGGTGAACGCCCTCCTCAATCGAGCGGAGGATCCGACGGAGACGCTCGACTACTCGTACGAACAGATGCGCGACGAGCTCCAGGACGTCAAACAGGGAATCGCCGATCTGACGACCCAAAAAAAGCGGTTAGAGATTCAACAGCGCAAGCTCGAAGAGAACGTCGAGAAGCATAACCGACAGGCCCGTGAGGCGGTCCAGCAGGACCGTGATGACCTCGCTCGGAAGGCGCTCGAAAAAAAGAAGTCGAAGATGGCACAGATCGAGGAGCTGGAGGGTCAGATCGCCAAGCTGAACGATACCCAAGACCAGCTCGTCGAAAAGAAGAACAAGCTCCAGAGCCGCATCGAGGAGTTCCGCACGAAAAAGGAGACGATGAAGGCCCGCTATCAGGCCGCAGAGGCCTCCTCACGCGTCTCTGAGGCGATGACCGGTGTCGGCGACGAGATGGAGGACGTGGGGCGGTCGATCGAGCGAGCTGAGGAGCGAACGGAGGAGATGGAGGCGCGTGCGGAAGCGATGGACGAGCTCGAAGAATCCGGTGCGTTCGAAGACGCCCTTTCGGACAAGGACAGTATCGACCGGGAGCTCGAGGGGCTCACGACGAACAGCGAGGTCGACGCCGAGTTGGAGACGCTCAAAGGCGAACTCGGGAAAAGCGAGCCGGCAACAGATGACTCCGACGCGAGCATCGACGAGGAGATCGAGGCGGAGCTCGGCGACCTCGAGACGGAGATCGACGCCGCCGATCTCGAAGCGGATCTGGACGATACCGCCGATCTGGACGACATCGAGGTCGACGAGGAGACCGACGAGGAGGCCGACATCGAACTTGAGGAGTCCGAAGTCGACGCCGACGAACCGCGAAACTGAGGTCGCTGCGTCCGCAGTTCGGCTACGGACGCTCGAGGATCCTCACTTAGACCGTTCTTCTGCTCCGGTCCCCGACCGTTTCTGTTCGGCGAGTCGTATGGTTCCGTCCGTCATCTCGATGCCGTCGTACGGATCTTCAGCAAGCAGCAGCGAGCCGTCGAGGTCGGCGTAGTCGAGCAGCGGCGCGAGCTGTGCGGCGGCCGCGATCGAGGCGTTCGACTCGATCATGCAGCCGCACATCACCTCCAGCCCGTGTGCGCGCGCGGTAGCGATCATGCGTCTCGCCTCTAAGAGCCCGCCCGTCTTCATCAGCTTCAGATTTGCGATGTCACACCGGTCGGCTATCGCCGGGATATCCGACAAGGTCACGCAGGACTCATCGGCCGCAATCGGAAGGGCCGACCGCTCGTAGACGAACTTGAGTCCCGCCGGGTCTTCGGCAGGGACAGGCTGTTCGACGAACTCCACGTCTCGATCGGCGAGCCACTCGCTTTTCACGACCGCCTCCCGGGGCGTCCACGCCTCGTTGGCGTCGACCCGAACGCGAGCGTCCGGCGCCGCCTCGCGGACAGCGTCGATGAGTTCGCGGTCGCGGTCGGTTCCGAGCTTGATCTTGAGTACGTCGTACCCCGCCTCGACGGCGGCAGCAGTCTTTTCTCGGACACGGTCCGTCTCGTCGAGGCCGATCGTGTAGGACGTCGCGGGTGTCGTCGACGGATCGAGTCCCCACAGCTGGTGGAGCGGAACGCCGAACCGCTTGGCTGCGAGGTCATGGAGCGCGATCGAGACGGCACAGCGGGCGGCCGGATTATCGTTGACCACGGCCGCCATCCCCGATTCGATCGCATGGAACGCGTGTGGATCGCCGACATCCTCGACGACCGAAAGCAGCTCCGGCAACACTGCCGCAACCGTGTCTGCGGTCTCTCCGTAATGCGCCGCCGGGGCCGCACCACCGATCCCGGTCATGCCACCCTCATCGCTAATCTTGACGATCACGTTCTCGGCTTCGGTCTGGGTCCCCCGAGCGATAGTAAACGAGTCCGCTAACGGGAGCGAGACTCGGTCGAATGTCGCATCGAGCGTCGTCATCTGTTATCAGCCTCCGCCACGTCGGAAGGAGACCCGAGCCCTGCGTCGACGATCCCGTCGACGATCCGACTGGCGCCGTCTCTGACCGGGTCGGCGGCCGGGGTATCGATCTCGTCGGAAAACGACGCGACCGCGTCGGCGGCTGCCGCGTCGGTATCGAGATCCCTCGTGTTGAGCGCGCCGGCGACGACCGCGGTCCCGTGGACGGGGTTTGCAAGCCCCTCGTAGAGGTCGACGTACTCCGGGACCGGCGGGAGGTCGAACGACTCGTAGCCGTGAACGACCTCGCGACCGGCCGCGTGACAGAGGACGAGTCCGTCGGCCATCGAGCCGTGGAGGATTCCGCAGGTGACCGCGGAGTAAGCGGGGTGAATGATACTTCCCTGCCCCTCGACGACGAGGAGGTCGTGCTCGGCGCCGATCTCGAGGAGCATATCCTCTACCGCACCCGCAGTGAAATCGGAGACGACCCGGTCGATCGGGTTCCCCCATCCCGCGATCATGATCCCGGTCTGGCCGGTCGGGACGAAGGCGGCGTCGATCCCGCGCTCTCGAGCGGCCGCGACAATCTCCAGCGAGGCCGTCATCTTCCCGACCGAGCAGTCGGTACCGACCGTGAGCACCACGTCGGCGTCGACGTCGCCGGATGCGCCGGTGGCGACCGTGAGGTCGTCGTCGGGCTCGCGGACGTCGCGGAGCTCGACGCCGTGCTCGTCGGCCAGCGCGACGAGCGCCTCGTCCTCTGTGAGGAAGTAGTGAAGCCCGCTCACCACGTCACAGCCGGCTTCGATCGCGGCCTCGATGTCACTTCGCCACGACTCGTCGAAGCCGCCGCCGATCGGTGCGATACCGATGTACAAGGCGTCGATGTCGCCGGCGGCGGCCGCAGACGCCGCGTCGAACGAGTCGACGATCGGCGCGTCTGCGATACCCGGAACGTGGTCGACGACGCGATCACCGGCACGATCACGGTCGAGGACGGCCCGTACGTCTTGGTCGCCGTAGCGCATCACGCCGAGCGCGGTCTTCGCGCGCTCTGGAAACTTCTCGTGGGCAAGGATAACGATCCGTTCGTCGCTCATGATCGGTCGCTGGCTCCGTGTGCTCTTAAAATGGCCGGGGTTCGTCACAGCAGGCGAGCGGGGCGCTGTTCCGATCGGTCCCGCAGACGGCCGATTGCGATAGCTGTCGACGGGATACGTTATCAATCTGCTGCCGCTCGATCACGCCGTGAGAACGCCGGATAGCAATTATATTACCCCCGACACTATCCGTACGTATGAGTTACCTCGTTGCAACCGACGGCTCCACGGAGAGCGATGAAGCGGTCCGGTACGCCGCGCGACAGGCGGTCGCCTTTTATCAGACGCTCGAGATCGCCCACGTGTTGACGCCGGACTCCGAACTGGTCGACGGGACAATCATTCTGCCGGGTGAGGAGGCCGCCGTCGAGGCCGGTCAGGGCGTTCTTGAGAACGCCCGTACGATTGCTGACAAGGCCGTCGGTGACGAGCCGATCGATATCGAAACGCAGCTGCTCACCGGTCGACCGGCCGACGCGCTCACCGAATACGCTCGCGAAGCCTCCGTAGACGCGATCTACGTTGGCCACCGTGGGCTCTCAGAAGAGCGCCAACAGGTGGTCGGGAGCGTCGCCAAGAGCGTGGTTGATAAGGCGAACGTACCTGTGACCGTGATTCGTTGACATCCTCCCGACGCACGGGTCCTCCGCTCGGTGCCGGCGATAGCTCTTACTCGCAGCGGTCGAACGGTCAAACAGAGTCGACATGGGCGAACAGTATCTGTCCGATTCGGTGCCGAAACAGCGGGCGATCGACGAGTGTACCGAAGCCTGCAGTACCCCCGGAACCGTCGTCTGGCATCGTGAGGACCTTCGAGTCGCGGACAATCCAGCGCTTGCCGCGGCTGTCGCTGCTGAGACGAAAGCGGGGCCGGCCGACGGCGACGGCGCTGTCGAGCGCGATGGCTCGGACGCGCGGATCCTCCCGCTGTTCGTCTTCGATCCGGCGTTTTACGGCGACCGCGGAATGGCCTGTGACGGCCGAATCGAGTTCCTCCACGACTCGCTTCGCGATCTCCACCGCCAGTACAGAGACGTCGGTGCACCGGGGGTGACGTACGCGCACGGCGATCCGGCCGAGGTTCTCGCCCGGTTCACGGACGCCGGCTGGAGCGTCGTCGCGACCGATGGCCCGACCGGACGGTACGGGCTGCGTCGGGATAACCGGGTCCGGGAGCGGTTCGGTGTTCGGTTCGTCGACGGCGACGGACTGGTGCGCGAGGCGAAGCACCCACGACGCGACTGGAAGGAGTCGGTCGAGTCGTGGCTGGCTGCCGAGCCGCACGATTGGGACCCGCGGTCGGTGACCGTCGAGCGACTCGACACCGGGGTGACCCCGCAGACCGTCGCGGCGGCGTACGGCGTGGACTCGTCGAAGTCGAAGGTCCCGGACGGCGGGCGGGCGGTCGGTCGGGAGCGACTGGAATCGTTCGTTTCGCAGATCGGTGACTACCCAGGGCGTATCTCCTCGCCGGTTGACGCCCGCGAGGGGACGAGCGGGCTCTCGCCGTTCCTCCGGTTCGGCTGTCTATCGGTCCGAGAGGTCCATCGCTACGTCGAGGGGCACGCCCCGGACGGCCGCGGGAAGTCGATGTTCGTCTCTCGGCTGTTTTGGAACCTCCATTATCGACAGAAGCTGGTCGACTGGCCGGGGTGGCTCGACGAGGCCGTGAACCCGGTGTACCGTGAGTTCAATCGCGATCTTCACGATCCGGCGCTCGTCGACGCGTGGAAAACCGGACAAACCGGATTTCCGATGGTCGACGCCAGCATGCGCTGTCTCCGCGAGACCGGGTGGCTCAACTTCCGGATGCGCGCGATGTGTGCAAGTTACTACTTTCAGATCCTCCAGCAGCCGTGGCTGATCGGCGCCGACCACTTCCACCGGCACCTGATCGACTCCGTCGCGGCGATCAACTACACGCAGTGGCAGTCGCAGTGCGGGCTCGTCGGTCGACCCGGGCTACGGCTGTACAACCCGCGGAAACAGGTTCGAGACCAAGATCCGGCCGGGGAGTTCATCACTCGATGGGTACCGGAGCTGGAGCCGCTCCCGGCCGCACACCTCGATCGGCCCGAGCGAACGCCCCTCGCAGTCCAGGACGAATGTGGCGTGCGAATCGGCGAGGAGTACCCGTATCCGGTCGTCGACTACGAGGCGGCACGAGACGAGTTCAAACGCCGGTACGGCGCTGTCTACCCGGAAGCGGCGTCCCGACTCAAAGAGGAACGAATTGCCGCACGGGCGTCGCTATCTGGCGGATTCGCCGCCGCCCGGTCTATCGCCGACAAACACGGGATAGAGACCTCGTCCGACTCCGACGCGTCCGCCGGAGGAGGCCGAAGCCGGAGCGAACAGACGGACCTCGGATCGTTCGAGTGAGCTCGGTGAGTTCGCGTGGCGTCGGCAGCTGCCGCGAGCCCGCTACGTCTCCTTTCTGTACGAACGTATATACGGTTGTGCGTAGTATTGTACATATATGACTCAAAACGTCGGGGCAGTTGATAAGCGCGTTCGAGTGACCCTGGGCGCAGTTCTCGGAACCGTCTCGCTAGCCACCCTCGTTGGGGCGCTCTCCCTGCCGGGAACCGTCGCGCTCGTGACCGGCATCGCGGCCGTCATGATGCTCGGAACCGCGGCGACCGGCACGTGCGGTCTCTACTCGCTCCTCGGTGTCGACACCTGCTCGGTGTCGCCGGGCGACTCGCGATAGCGCTCCGGCGAGAGCTGACGAGTAGCAGTAGGAGTGAACTCTCCTTAAGACACATCCTGTAACGGGCGAAGAGCGACGATACTGGCTACCGCCGACCGTACCCTCAAGTGTGCTCAGGCGTAATCGTTCACATGTGTAACCGACCGCGGAGAAAGCGCTCTGAGACGAGTCAGACGAGCGGGAACTCCGGTGTCGTGCGAGGTGTCGCCGCGTGAGCGATTCGCCGACCGTCTTGGTTGTCGGGGGTGGCGCGACGGGAACCGGTATCGCTCGCGACCTCGCCATGCGCGGCGTGGAAACCACCCTCGTCGAACGGGGCGGACTCGGGAGCGGCACGTCCGGCCGCTCGCACGGGCTGCTCCACAGCGGGGCTCGCTACGCCGAGGCGGACGCTCCTGGTGCCACGGAGTGTCTCGCCGAGAACCGGACGCTCCGTGAGATTTCCGGCGCATGCGTCCGTGAAACGGGCGGCCTGTTCGTCAGGCTCAGTGAGGACGACGCGGCGTACTTCGAGGAGAAGCTCGCCGCCTGCGAAGCGATCGGTATCGAGACGGAGCGGATTGACGGGGACACCGCACGCGAGCGAGTATCCGGGCTTTCTGAGGCGGTCGTCGAGGCGTTCACCGTTCCGGACGGCGTCATCTACCCCTCGCGGCTGGTCGCCGCGAATGCGGCCGACGCCGAACGACGCGGTGCGACCGTCCACCCGCACGCGCCGGTCGAAGCGGTTGACGTTACCGACGGCGCAGTCTCGTCCGTCAGGGTCGGCGGCGATGTCGACGCGACGCTGGAGCCGGAGTGCGTGATCAACGCCACGGGCGCGTGGGCCGATCAGCTCGCGGCGCTGGCCGGCGTCGAAGTGGGGATGGCCCCGAGCCGCGGCGTGATGATCTCCGTCGAGCACGAGGGGTTAGACCCAGTGTTGAACCGCTGTCGGGATCCCGACGACGGCGACATCGTCGTCCCGCACGACGGCGAGGTCGTGTTAGGGACGACCAGCGTCCCCGTCTCCGATCCCGACGAGTACGAGACCGCTGACTGGGAGATAGAGCGCTCGGTCGCGGAGTGTGCGGCGATGCTTCCCGAGGTCGCCGACGCGCCGACGATCCGGACGTGGTGGGGCGTACGACCGCTCTACGGCCCGGACGAGTCGGGGTCGAATCGGCGGGGTATCTCTCGCGGCTTCACGCTTATTGACCACGGGGACGATGGCGTCTCGAACCTGTTCAGCGTGGTCGGCGGGAAGCTGACGACCTATCGTGAGATGGCCGAGGTGACGACCGACCGGATCTGCGATCGGCTAGGCGTCGACGAGCCCTGTGAGACGGCGTCGTCACGGTTGCCGGGCGCTGACGACCCCGAGAAGCTCGATGCGTTCGTTGAGCGGTACGGCGGATCGAACCCGACTGACGCCGACGTTGTGGGTGCGACTACTGAGTGAAAACGAGTATCGAAGGCCGATAGCGTTCGGCCGCGTCAGGGTGCTTAGTCGTCGTCGATCAGGCCGCCGAACACCGCGCTCGCGGTGTCCGGAACGTCGAAGTCGTGATAGTGCTCGCCCTTCTCGTTCGAGAGGATGTTGAGCGCGGCGGCCGCGCCGTCGCCGGCCGCGATGACGGCCTGCCACTCCTCGGCGCGGACCATCCCGCCCGTCGCGTACGCGCCTTCGACGCTCGTCTCCATCGAGACGCCGACGTCGACGGTGTCGTCCTCGCCGAACGCACAGCCGAGCGACTCCGCGAGGTCGCGGTTCGCGCCCGTCGCCAACACGACGTAGTCCGCCTCGTACTCTTCGTCGTCGGTCGCCAGTGTGAAACCGTCGTCGGTCGACTCGATCGCGGTGACCGCCTCGTCTTGGTGCCGATCAACGCCGAAGTCGTCGACCTGCTGGCGGGCGGTCGCCATGAACTCGCTGCCGCCAACGGAGCCGATCCCGAGATAATTGAAGAGATGTGCTTTTGATACTCCCGAACATTCAATAAGTAGACTCTCATTTGCTGTAGTATGGCTACAAAGCCCGAAGAGGAATACACCCGTATGAGAAAGAGAATCGATAAAGCCGAAGATAAACAGCATATCTCTCCCGAAGAGGCTGAATATATCCGTGAGTGGTTAGACNCCAAGGACAAAGATAAAATCAGTACCCCGGATCCCGATGGGAATGAACTTGAGAAACAAAGTCTCAACTCATACGGTGATAACGTCCGTCTGACTGCTAAGAGGTTAGATCAATCTCTCCTTGAGGCTGATACGGACCAAATAAATCATTTCATGGAAGAGCAACTTGAGAGAGTATCAAAAACCACGGTTCAACTATACCAATGTGCCATAGTCTCGTTCTACAGGTATCATCGGGATTTGAATGTAGATCCTGA
>SL_4KL_010_BRINEDRAFT_10001611_pt1 | contig 12516 bp, 10 predicted proteins | sample SodLak_010_BRINE_2_FD_10664 | JGI IMG/M metagenome (IMG submission 10664) | reverse complement strand
GAAAATCCCGATCGATATTTTTGCTAAGTACTCTAGCCACCCCATCAGAGCCCACGGCTTGAGGAGTGTTGTTCTTCCTCGACGGCCAGCGAGTCGCGCAATCCGTCACCGAGGAGATTGAATCCAATAACAGTGACCATGATCGCTAACCCGGGAATAGTCACCACCCACCACGCGCTCTGGATATAGGCCTGCCCATTGGAAACCATCCGACCCCACTCCGCTGTAGGTGGTTGAGCACCTAGACCGATAAACGAGAGACCGGCAATTCCTAAGATCACACCGCCACTGTTCAGGGTGGCAAGCACGACGACAGGGGCGATTGTGTTCGGCAGCAAGACTCTCAATAGAATCCGATGTCTAGGTGTGCCGGCGAGTTTTGAGGCTTCAACGAACGGGCGTTCTTTGAGCGACAGCACTGATCCTCTCACTACCCGCGCATAGGATGCCCAGCCGACCACTGCGAGTGCGATCATGATATTAGTGAGACTCGGGCCGAGCATCCCGGCGATTACGAGTGCGAGTACGATCCCCGGGAACGCAAGTTGAACGTCGACCAGACGCATCAGTGCTGCATCAACTAGACCACCAAGGTAGCCCGCAACCAATCCGACACTCAGTCCGATAACTAATCTGATACCCGTGACGATAGCAGCAAGTCCGAGTGACAGCCGTGCCCCATGGACGACTCTGGCAAGTATATCTCGTCCGTGGGGATCAGTTCCAAACGGATGAGTCGAGGATGGTGCTGCCAATCGATTTTCGAGATTCTGGTCGATAGGCGAATGTGGGGTCAGTTCTGGACCGACTATTGCGATCAACACGAGTGCGAGCACGATTCCGCCACCGACAAGGTTCGTCGTGGAGAGTCGACCGTTGACACGTAGTCCATCTCGAATTGCCGTGAGCAACGTCTCACCATCGGCGCCTTGGCCGCTCATGATGGCTCTCCTCCCATCTGTACTCGCGGATCAATAACTGCGTAGGTAACATCCACCAAAAAATTGAGTAGCACGAACGTGACCGCAGCAAAAAGTGTCACTCCTTGGATAAGGGGGTAATCTCGCGCAAAGACGGCATCAACTAGCAAAGCACCGATTCCCGGCCGTTGGAACACAATCTCTACGACAATTGCTCCGTTGAGTACGTACCCATACTGAAGTCCGAGGACTGTAATAATGGGAATCATCGCGGTTCGGAGTGCATGGCGGAACACCACAACGTGTTCTTTGAGGCCCTTGGCCTGAGCAGTTCTGATGTATGGTTCTGAGAGTGTCTCCAAGACGGCGACTCTGACCAGTCTGGTGAGCACTGCGGCACTTCCAAGAGCAAGTGTGATCGTCGGTAATACCAGATGAGAAAGACTGCCAGTCCCTGAGACGGGGAGGAGATCGAGTGTCAGTGCAAACAGAATTATTAGAAGATACCCAAACCAGAAATTTGGCATCGATAGGCCAAAGAGCGCGAAGAGCCGACCCACCGAATCGATCGGTGTTCCCTTGTAGACGGCACTGATGATCCCTGCTGGGACTCCGATGAGCATCGAGAGTATCATCGCCGAGGTCGCAAGCATCAATGTTGCCGGGAGTTGTTCGACGATCAGATCGGTCACCGGTCTGTCGATAGTAAATGCTGTTCCAAGATCGCCTCGTACAGCGCCTCGTATCCAGTCTATGTATTGGATGTAGAGCGGTTGGTCAAGTCCCTGTTCAGCTCGAAATTCATCGACCGCCTCCGGTGGTGGAACATCTCCATCGTACTGGGCTGCTAGTGCCGTTCTCGCTGGATCTCCTGGTGTCAGTCCAATCAGTCCATACGTAACGAGTGATACCGTTAGCAGGACGAATAGCAGCGACAGCGTTCGCGTGACCAGATAGGAGAGACGCATCAATCACTACAGCTGAACGTCTTCAAAATTGAACCGATACTCGGTTGGGTGTGGTTCGTGTTCCTCGGCTCGCTGCTGGAGCCCAATTACGTTCTCTTGATACGTAAGCGGCGCAACCGGCAGTTCCTCGTGTGCAATGGTCTGAATCTCATCGTAGATGGGTTTTCGATGGTCATCGTTGAGTTCCCGCTGACCGTCGGCGAGTAGGTCGTCGATTTCTGTATTTTCATATCCAACTGGTTTTCCATCTTCAGTGTGGACAAAGAACTCAAGTCGGTCGGGATCGGATGGATCACCAAAGACGGTGGTCGACTCGAGTGTCATGCTCGCCTCGCCGCTCTCTTTTGCATCGTCCATCGTTCCCCAGTCTGTATTTCTAACCTCGGTGTCGAAGCCGACTTCTGCGAGGTTATCTTGGATTACCTCCGCGATCGGGGGTAACTCAGGCCGCGAATCGTAGGTCCACAGCGTAATTTCGAGCGGTTCGCCATCGCGTTCTCGGGAGCCATCATCGATTGCCTCCCAGCCAGCCTCTTCGAGGAGCTCTCTCGCTCGCTCTGGATCGTGGTGATATGGTTCGAGACCGTCGTTGAACCACTGTCCGGTAAGCGGTGGCAGCAAGCCGGCTGCTGGTTGCCCGTATCCCTCGAGGAGTTCGTCAATAATGAGTTGCGTGTTTATCCCGTACATGAACGCCTGTCTGACTCTGACGTCGTCGACGGGTGGTTCCGTGAGGTTGAACGAACAGTATCGGAGCCGAGGGGTCTCATAGGACTGCACGATGGTGTCATCGTCTTCCTCGAGTCGAGGTACGGCACCGGGGTCGAGTTGGGTGGCGAGATCGATCTCGTTGTTTCTGAGCTTGAGTTCGCGAGTCTCACCACTATCGACGTTTTCGTACTCGATTTCAGGAACGTGAGCCCCGTCATCGTAGTAGTTCTCGTTCCTCGTCAGAGTAATGTCACCGGCTTCAGACCGCCATGATTCGAATTTGAATGGGCCAGTGCCGACTGGCTCTTCGATCGTCTCATTCTCGATCGTTGCCGGACTCATTGCCACTGCACCACGACGGGTTAGATGCGAAAGCAGTGGAGCAAACGGTTCGTCAGTCGCAATCTCGAGTTCGTGTTCCGCAGTCGCTTCGATCGAGTCGATTTGAACGGCGCTCAGCCCCTCCTCAAGTGCTCGCTCAAGCGAGAGTGCCATCGATTCAGCATCGAACGGTTCACCGTCATGGAATTCGATGTCTTCTCGGAGTGTAAACGTCCAAACAAGTCCATCTGAACTGGTTTCCCATGACTCGGCTAGCTGCGGCTGAACACTCGCATCCCAATCCAAGCTGACCAGCGATTCGAAGATTCCAACACGTTGTAGCTGCGTCGATCCCTCCATCGGATCTAGCGACTCGATCCCCCATTGTGAACCCACTCGAAGGGTTTCTGTGGGTTCATCGTCCGCGGTCAGGTCCGCACAACCCGCGAGTGCTGCAACTGAGCCAGCCCCAATACTGCTCAGAACACAACGTCGGGTAGGTTTGTCTTCAAACACGATTACTAACAGACTGTTAAGTATTAATAATTCTTGTGAAAATAGGCTCTCTATATATTATAACCAGATGATACACGCAGCATGCTTCGCCACTCCGCTATTTTTTGGATTAGAATGTCGGTGCTGCATCACGAATTGCGCCGGTGTGCTCACTCGACGGATGAGCGAAACATTCCTCAGTCGGACCGGTATCGACTATGGAGCCATCTTCGAGCACGATCACCCGTTCGGCTAGTCGCTTGACTATCCGGATGTCGTGTGTTACTGTAATGAGGGTTAGATCACGGTCATGTCGCAGCTGATCGACAAGGTCACAGACGTTGCCTGTTGCCAGTGTGTCGAGGGCGCTGGTGGCCTCATCGAGAATCAACAAATCAGGATCGGTCGCCAACGCTCTAGCGAGTCCGACACGCTGGGCTTCACCACCAGAGAGTTCTCGAGGGTACCGTGTTTCGTAGCCGACGAGGCCCACGTCTCTGAGTAATTGGTTCACTCGCTGCTTACGCGCCTCGGGACCTAATCCAGCAGATCGGAGTGGCTCTGCAATACTCGAGGCGATACGTCGCCGCGGATCGAGACTCTCTCGTGGAGATTGGAAAACATAGCCAATAGCTGCTTTTGTTTCGGGTGTACGATCGGTGATGGGCCCAACGGATTCACCGTCAACTCTGACAGTGCCTGTTGTAGGAGTTTCTAGACCTGCGATCAACCGTGCGATCGTGGTTTTCCCGGCACCTGACCGGCCAATTATAGCGACAGATTCACCCGTTTGAACCGCCAGTGAAACAGTAGTTAGTGCATCGGTGCCGTCTGCCGATCGCTGGAGTAGTCTGCGAAGCCCACTGGGACCATAGCGCTTCGAGACGTTTTTCAGTTCAGCCATTGTACCGTCGTGAGGATTTGAAAACGTGAACTGATCGCGCGCTGTTGGGCGGGAAGCGATCAGTTTTCGCGTGTATGGGTGTGATGGATCAGCAAGCAGCGTTTCCGTCTCACCGCTGTCGACGATTACCCCCTCACGCATTACGAGAGTTCGCTCACACGTTTCAGCGACGATATCCAAATCATGTGTAATAAGCAGGATCGAAAGTGTTCGCTCACGAGAAAGCGATTCAAGCACGTCGAGAATTCGAGACTGCGTAATCGTATCGAGTCCGGTAGTTGGTTCATCGGCGACCAGCAGCTTCGGACCACCAGCCAGACTCACTGCAAGTAGCGCTCGCTGGCTCTGACCGCCAGAGAGTTCGTGTGGATACCGGTGGGCGATTTCCGATGGTAACTCGACATCCTCAAGAAGTCGATCAATTGTGTCGCCACAGCGGCGCTTCCAAGCCCGACGACGTCCATCAATGCTTTCTGCAATCTGTTCACCAATGGTATAGGTTGGATGAAGCGCCTGCGCAGCGTCCTGAAACACTATTGCAATCTCGCTTCCCCGAATCTTTCTGAGTGTTTCTTTGGATGCGTCAACCAGTTCGGTTCCATCGAACAGGATAGAACCAGTAGCGTCTCCACCCAACCCAACCAATGAACGCCCTACTGTAGATTTCCCGGCACCTGATGCTCCGACAAGGCCCACGAAGTCGCCACGTCCAATTTCTATATTGATGTCCTCGGCTACCAGTGATGATCCATACCGAACATTGAGATCAGTTGTCGTTAACATCACATGCAGTTACGTGATTCTATAGAGTTGGCACCCGTAGTTGATTGATCCTGCTGAATGAACGTGTGATGTGGACGTTTCGTTCCATTTCCTGTGCATCTACTATCGCCGGTTCTACTTCTGTTGAATTTCATTTTTGAGTGACTCGCGGTCATTATATAGTTCCGTTCTCAATAATAATTATTTATAAATCATACATCAGCGGACGACATAATCGCAGTTGTCTGAACCACTGTTTGGCTCCCCTTCCGACTATTAATAAGTTAGTGTTTCGGTTTAACAACCAATTCGACATGATAGGCACCGTCTAGTTGACCGTCTTCTATATTACTCGTTGACCATCGAAAGATTGATTCAGTCGATCGTAGTTGTAATGGTGTCAACACTATCTGAGCCAGCAGCGTGTGCTATCTGCAAGGCGCTTGGCGAGACTTTCTTCGGCACCGGCGGGACTTCGAAGATCCATCTGATCGTCATTTCATGCCCGCCCAGCAGCTGCTCGTTGGCTGAGAAACGCCAACGGCCTCACCTGCCTGCTGTTGGGCCTTCCCGTCGTACAAGTTTGTGACGACGTTCTGAACTGTCGCCAGCCATCCACGACACCACACAAAACTATGCCATCCACGCCTCGCATCACCATCGGAGATCGCGAATCAGTTCGTGAAGACGCTCTTAACGTTGTAAACGCAACCGGTAGCGCCGACTCACCAGATCAGATCGAATATTCGGTACCGCATCATCTCAACGGCCGGTCTGTCTTACAGTTTGGGAGTTATGATGACCGCCACGAGCATCTCTTGCCTCTCCGCCTCGAACTCATCTAGACGATCGTCCAGAGACCCATCTATATCCGCGAGACCGCTCGTGCCGTCGTGACGTCTCAGATGTCCATGCAGACCTGCAATGGCTTGAGATGCCCGAGGTTGTTGAATTCGAAATTAGCTGCCACGAGCGTGTCATAGAATCGATCACAGGCTGTTTGACTCCATAGTGATTGTTCAGTGTGGGCGAGTGTAGAGAGCGATCGGTCACCCCTCGGGATCAATATTCATCTCAGCGTACAAGTACGATGAGTGAGTATCAGTTGTATGAAAATCGCCCTTATTTCCGATATTCATGCAAACCTTCCGGCAGTAGAAGCGGTCCTCGACGATCTTCCCCCCGTAGACAACATCGTCTGTGCGGGCGACATCATCGGGTACAATCCGTGGCCTGCCGAATGCCTCGAACGAGTCCGCGACGTTGCCTCGATCACAGTTCAAGGCAATCACGATCGCGCCGTTGAAAACCCACTTCGATACAGACACAACGAGATGGCGAGAGCAGGACTTGAATATGCTCAATCGGAGCTCACTGACGAACAGATTGACTGGCTCGTAACACGACCACAGCGGACCGAGTTCGCAGATGGGACGTACCAACTTGTCCACAGTCACCCCGACCCGGAGAAGCTCGGTACATACGTCCGTCCGGCCGGGTTTCCGAAGATGCGTCCGTATCTCGACGAGCACGACGGAATCGTTCTCGGACACACGCATATTCAACACGAGGCAATGATCGATGGCCGTCTCATCGTCAATCCGGGAAGCGTCGGCCAGCCCAGAGATGGCGACTCGGGTGCCGCATACGCGATCCTCGATACTAAAACACAGACCGTCGACTTCCGACGGGTCGACTACGATATCAATCGGGTGATCTCGAAGGTGGAACAGACCGATCTTCCGATACAAACTGGGACCCGGTTACTCGATGGGAGCTGACGGTATTCCGATTTTCGCTCCAACCGTTCGGATATCCACTTCGTGGATTCCCGCGTATTTAGCCGCGGGAGGATGTCAAGAATCGCTCCGAATACACTCCCAATCGAGGTATTCGAAGATCGCGCTGTCACCTGTCGCATCCGACAGCGATAGGTGTAGCGTGGCAAATCGGTCTTCTGTCGGGGTTTTCGTCAGAGACGACGGACTCCTCGTTACGGTGGGTATCGACTGCTCCAGCGACCGTCGCGAAGTTGCCGAGGACGTACTGCATCCACACCGAGTGTACGTACAGCCGATGGTATTAGCATGTCCGGGCTGGCCAGATTCAGTGAGAGGAGCTCAACGCAGCGACACCCACTCCTCACCGGTGCTTGCGCCGACCATCCGTCCGGGGGTGAGTTTGTGCAGTACGTCATTGTTGCCGCTGGCGTAGACGTTCCCGTCAGCCCACGCGATGGCCATAACGCTACCGCCGATATCGTAAGAGTCGACAGGGCCGGCGTTCAGATCGTCCGGATCAAGTTTGCGCACATTGTTTTCAGGACCGCCGGCGTAGACGAAGCCGTCGTCACTCCATGTGATGGCACTCATCCTCGACCCGTCGTCGTAGGAGTCGATGGGGCCGCCACTCAGATCGTCCGGATCGAGTTTGTACAGCTCGTTCGCGAAAACACCGACATAGAGATACCCGTCGCCGCCCCACGCGATGGCACGGATCGACTCCACAGCCTCGTAGGAGTCGATGGGGCCGCCGCTCAGGTCGTTCGGATCGAGTTTATGCAACTCGTTTCCGGAACCACCGGCATAGAGATACCCATCAGTACCCCACACGATGGCCATAATCCCACTATCGTCACCGTAAGAGTCGATTGGGCCGCCACTCAGGTCGTTCGGATCGAATTTGTGTACCTTGCTTGCGTGACCGCCAGCGTAAACGAATCCGTCGTCACCTCCCGTGATGGACAGAATATTATGCCCGTCGTCGTAGGAGTCAAGAGGACCGCTGCTCAGGTCGTCCGGGTCGAGTCTGTGTAACTCGTTTGCGGAACCACCGGCGTAAACGAATCCGTCGTCATCTATCGAAGTGGACAGAATACTATCTCCGTAATCGTAGGAGTCGACGGGGCCGCCGCTCAGGTCGTCTGGATCGAGTTTGTACAGCTCGTTCCCCATACCGCCAGCGTAAACGAACCCGTCATCGGCCAGCACAATAGCGCGAATCGTCGTTCCGTCGTGGTAGGAATCGAGAACGTTGAACGATGGCGAGATCCAGAGTGTGCCGGTGTTGTCGACTGGTGGCCGCTCGGACTGGATGAACGCAGTCGTCAGTGCACCGTCGTCGACGGTCACGCCGGTTCCGAGGAGGGTTGTGAGTCGCTGGCCATCGGTCAACGATTCGCCTTCGAGTGCGCCGTCGAGGCGAGTGTCGTCAGGTGTCACCAGCCCGTACCCGTCACCAGTGACCTCTCCGCGCACGCCATTGCCATCACCGTCGACTTTTCCGAGGACGCCAGTGGTTTGGTCGCCAGTGATCTCGCCGACGATTTTTACGTCGCCACCGTCCGCAACAACACCCGAATGTCCACGGTGTCGCTCTAACCGATCGAGCTGGTGTCGCTGTTCATCGAGTTTTCGACGTTGGTGTTCGATGAGTTCCTGTTGTTGCTGCAGTTGCGATTCGAGTTGGTCGAGTCTTTCCCGGATTGAGTCAGTCATCTTTAGTTGCCTCTATGTTCGGCGAGACAGTGTCTCTCACTCCTTGCTCTTGAGCAATGATAAGCTATCCGGCGATAATACGCTTAAAGACGCTGTATGCTTAAAGACGCTGTGTCGCTGTTCAAGATCGGTTTGAGAGTCACGTCCGAATAAATCTAAGTGTTGTATTACCTACATGATGTTCCCGAGTGGAGCGATACTGTATTGAGTTACGCCATCATACATCCCGATACGAATAGAGAATGGAAAAAAGCGGTGACACAGACACCACTACTGAGGAATTCGATCCGATCGGAGATCGATCGGACACTGTATACGAAACGATATTCCGTGCGATCGGTGATGCCGTCTTCTTAGTCGATGTCGAATGCGCGAACGGAGAGTACACGTTCACCTACCGCCGAAACAATACGTCTCATCAGCAGCAGACCGGCCTTTCCGAGGACGAACTACGGGGCCAGACTCCTCGCGAACTCCTCGGAGATGAGCAAGCTGTGGACGTAATTGAGAACTATTGTCGGTGTGTCGAACAGGGTGAATTGATCGAGTACGAAGAGACGCTCACCCTCCCCACAGGGACGAGCCACTGGCAGACGAAACTGACGCCGATTACAGAGGATAGCGAGGTTACCGGGATCGTCGGTGTGGCCAGAGAGAGTACCGAACCCAAAGAGTACGAGCGGACGCTCGAACGCCAGCGGGACAATCTTGAAGTCCTCAATAAAATGGTCCGTCACGATATCCGTAACGAACTCCAGTTGGTACTTGCGTATGCCGAAATGCTGGAAGACTACGTCGAGCCGGATGGGAAAGAATACGTTCGGCAGGTCCTAGACGCATCTCGCGAGGCTGTCAATATCACTGAGACAGCCCGCGACGTCACTCAAGTACTGCTCTACTCGGATGTCGACCGATCCACGGTCCGACTCCGGTACGTCGTCGAAAGTCAAGTCGATGCAGTCCGATCGAATCACGAACGCGCTCTCATCACTGTCGGCAGTCCGATTCCGGATGTCACTGTATTGGCCGATGATATGTTAGAGTCGGTCTTCCGGAACCTGCTGAACAACGCGATCGTCCACAATCACAACGACATCCCGGAGGTTGTCGTTTCGGGGACGGCAACCGACGAGATCGTCCAGATTCGAATCGCGGACAACGGTCCGGGCATTCCAGATGATCACAAGCGGCAAATTTTTGAGGAAGGTGAGACAGGACTCGGTAGCGAGGGAACGGGGCTCGGACTGTATCTGGTCCAGACACTCGTCGATCGTTACGGCGGCCAGGTCTGGGTTGAGGACAACGATCCCGAAGGAAGCGTATTTACCGTCGAGTTGCCACGCGACGACTGATGCATAGTTAGTCGTTCGACACTGGAAGCAGTACCGTTACCTTGGTGCCCCGCGGCTCAACCGTCGTCACGTCGATCGAACCGTCAGATCGATTGATCGCCCAGTACACGAGCCACAGGCCGAGGCCACTCCCGTGATACAGCGCGTCGGTCGCCAGTCCAATTTTCAGAACGTCCCGATCCATCTCCGATATTCCCGGGCCGTTATCGATGACATGTATTCGTGCGGTGTCTCCATCGGTCGTTACGCGGAGTTCGACCGCAGGCTCCTCAAGATCGTTATGGATGATAGCGTTGCGGACCAACTCCTCGATCGCCGTCTCAACAGTAGTTGTTGCCGAGACAACGACGTGCTCCGGAGCCTCAACCGTCAACTCTACATCGAGATACGAGGCGTCGATCTTGTTGGCGACGGATCGGGCTGTTTTCGTGATATCGACCTGCTGCGTCTCCGGTTCGTCGCTGAGCAGGTCTGTGATCGCCCGTGACTTTGTCCCCGTTGTCATCAACGAGTCTGCCCGCGTAACGATCGTGTCGGCCGTCGAAGCGGTTTCCCCGGAGGTCTGCGAGCGGATCTGCTCGGCCAGTCCGCGAATCAGCGTGAGGTCGTTCCGGAGATTGTGCCGGAGTACGTTATCCATCACGCGCAACTGTCGTGTGCGCTCTTTGAGGGCTGTCACATCCCGGCAGATTGCGATTGTTCCGGAGAGTTCGCCGTCCTCGTCGTAGTACGGATACCGTCTCGTATCGAAGATTGCGTCCTTGCCGGAACGTTCGAACTCTGGCGCAATCGAGTAGCCGATCGGTGATTCGGTTTCCATCGTCTCTCGTTTTCTCCGTCTAATCCGCTTCGCCGCGTCTGTACCCATAAACACAAACTCGTCAGTGCCGAGCAGTTCCTCCTCGGGGAGACCCGCAAACTCCGTCAGTGCCTCGTTTACCAACTGGAACTGTCCGGCCTCGTCCTGTATCATGATCGGATCCTCTAGTCGATGGACGATATCGCGATGTTTCTTGAGCCGGTCCCGCAGCTCTTTACGTTCGGTTACGTCCGTCTGCACCGCGACGTATGCCATGATCTCGCCCTCGTCGGTGATCGGGGCGATCGTCTGGTAGGCGGTGTACTGGCCCCCGTCCTTGCAGCGGTTGACAACCTCGGCCTCCCAGATCTCGCCCGCTTCGATCGTCTCGTGCATCCGATCGTAGTATCTATCTGACATTTCACCCGACCGGAGGATATCGGGCGTTTTCCCGAGTATCTCTGCCTGTTCGTAGCCGGTAATCTCCTCGAAGGCGGGGTTGACGTACTCGATTACCCGGTCCGGGTCGGTAATAAATATCCCGTGAGCGGACGCTTCGACGGCCTTTTTGAACCAGTGGAGTTTCTCGGTTTTCGACGTCACCTCCAGCGACTGGTTGCGGAGCCGAAGAAGTGCCTGAATACGCCACTCAAGTTCAATCTGCTGGATCGGGAGAGACACAAGTTCGTCGACCGTCGTTCGAATGACATTGTCAGCGACTTTTCCCCGATCGGCCTCGATAATTCCCTTACGAGTCTCTGGCACCAGCAGCAACACCGGCAACAGCACCGGTCTAGCGTCTGATTTGGCCGCCAGAAGTTCGTCCGCGGACGCTTCGAGACCAGGTTGATCGACGATACAGAGATCGAACTCCCCTGACGTCACCGGTTTATCCTCGTCGGCGAGTCGGTAGGTCTCTTGTGCCACGAGCCACTCTTTGAGGACGCGTTCGTTGCCGCTGTCGCCGACGAGCGGATAGATGCGTGCCGGTTCCGATCGTGAGTCCTGTATTTCGGTCATCTGTATTGGTTCGCTAGGACCCATCTGTTTGCCAGTCGGGCGTTCCAGTCAAGACACCACGCAGATCGGAAAGTTCCTCGCCGATACGCAGTCCATCGTCCGTGATGTCGAGGGTCCGGAGCCTCGTTTCGACATCGCGAGACCGCATCTTGAGCACACCGATGACTTTCTGTAACTCACCTCTGTATTCGACGTGCCGAAGAATAATGATACCGTCTGCGAGATGGCTCACCTGCTGTTCTGTTGCCCGGAGCTCGCCGGTAATCTGGTGGACCTCGTTGGTGATTATTCCAGTTACGTTCATGTTCCGGAGATAGCGCCCGATCTTGATCAACTGGCGTGTGGTATCGGTTTCAGGTTCCTGAAATGCGCGTTCATAGCCGCTGATACTATCGATCATAACGATCTCGGCACCTTCCTCCTCAACCGCAGTTCGGAGTCGCTGGGTGAATTCGTCGACCGAGAGTTCGTCCGGGCCGATCTCCTCGACCACCAGTGTCCCGTCGTCGATCATGTTCTCGATGGGTATCTCGACGGCTGCTGCCCGATCGCGCATCGTCTGCTGGCCTTCCTCGAAGCTATACAGCACGGAACGGTTGTCGTTGCTCGCGGCCTCACTGATGAACTGCAGCCCTGTCGTCGTCTTTCCGGAACCGGGCGGTCCACTGAAGAACGTCACGGTACCCGTTGCTATCCCACCGTCGAGGAGGCGATCGAGTTCGGCAACACCCGTCGAGAGGGTGTCGGCCTCCCCATCCCGTCGATGA
>SL_4KL_010_BRINEDRAFT_10001610_pt1 | contig 12517 bp, 9 predicted proteins | sample SodLak_010_BRINE_2_FD_10664 | JGI IMG/M metagenome (IMG submission 10664) | reverse complement strand
GGCGGGCGGGGCGCGAACGTTCTCGATGAGACGTATGACCGCCGATCCAATGAGGTCATCTACTGGAATCTACTGGCCGAGCAAGTCATCACACTCAACGACCAGATCACCGAGGACAACGTCGACAAATTCCTCACCTCTCTGAAGCGCGATCTCGACCACGACAATCTGCTGGAAGCCAACCAGGAATTTCACCAACTACTCACCAAGGGCAAGACCTTCAGCGTCCAGACCGACGAGGGAAGCGAGACGATCTACGTCGACTTGATTAATTTTGAGGAGCTGGATGCCAACCGCTTCCACGCAATCAACCAGTTTTCTGTCTCTCGTGGCCAACCATCCGGCCCGATGTGACGCTCTTTGTCAACGGGATTCCGCTGGTAACGATGGAACTCAAAAGTCAGACGCAGGACAACAACTACTACGACGCGATCAGTGACTCCACGACTACGAGGGCGATGTCCCCCGACCTGTTCAACGTCGCCGCCGACACGCAGGAGTTCCGCTACGGCTCTGTCGGCGAATCCACCGAGTTCTACGAGTCATGGAACACGTCACCGAAGTTTACGACGACGAGACTCTCATAGACAAGCAGGCCATCGGACTTACCAACCATCCAACCAAAAACACCCTCAACCACTTTCGTCCCGGGCAGTCGGTTTCGATCTGCTGACTGGCTCGTAAGGCACAACGATGCTCGAATCCGTGTGAGGTCGATCACTCCTGATCTGTTTCCAACTGTTCAAGCACGAACCGCACTTGAGCCACGTCTTTCTCGAATGCGTCAGGTGCCTGTTTGTTGAGTACCTCTAACGGCCAGACATCGCGGTGAATGCGACGATCACGAAACCGCGTCTGGGTTGCATCGTCATCCCAGCGACTCCATTGGCCAAACGGCAACGGTGTCCAGCGACGAAGGAACTTTTCAGCACACCACCGGCGGTGTTCGAGTCGAGCCAGCCGATTGTGAACCTCCGCATCGGTGTTCGATTCCGAGACGTGAGCTACAAGACGGCGTTTGATACGTGCGTGGTCGGCAGCATGCCGATTCGAGTCCCGATACTCCTCAGAGAGTTCTCCCCAGCACACCGTCTCAAGTCGTCGACGATTCTCATCGGACAGTTCGTCCCACGTCGCCAATGCTTCGTCGATGGTCTGGATGGAGTCGACACCCAGCTGCAATAAAATCGTGTCGACTGCTGTTGTGGGCGTCTGTCTATCATAACTGTAGAGGAGGTGGTAGAACAATGCGATTTGCCGAGCGTCGGTATCCCGAGGCTCACCCTGAATACTTTCTGGGTCGATCCCATCCCAGAAGTCCGTGAACGGTTTGATACACACTGATTCGGAGTCGACTGGATTTACACCGACGGATGTCTGAGATGCTCGGTAGTCTGCCTTGTTGTAGTACAGCACGTGCGTATCCATACCGAACTCCCGTTCATACTGTTCGAGATGAGATTTCATAAGAGAGACTGCCGAACTGGAATGCTGCTCTTCGGCAGCATCGACAACAACCGTCAGGACGTCGTTTTGTTTGAACTCATCCGCAATACCTGTCGACCCAGTCACAACACGTTCGTCGCTGGCAGCTAACTCCTGAAACGAAATCGGAGGGAAGAGATCTGCAACGAACTCCTGTATTTGTTCGTCAGTCCACTCGGTTGGGTTGATCCCGGGATATTGGTTTAGGAACTCCGCTTCGGCTTGCGCCGGTGATTCACATATGACGGTGATCGACCGATCAAGACGGGGGCCGTAATGCATTGTATGGCAGAGTTCCGAGAGCACTGCCTGGATGTACTCTGTCCACCCAACGAGCACGACCGATACACGTTGGGCCTCAGGATTTCGGTCGAGACGGTCGACTGGAACGGACTGTAGGAGTTCTCGGGCTGTCGCCGTCGCAACATCGTATGAGTACAACCGAAACCCGTCGATAGCGTCTATCTGGTTATGTAAGTGGTGTCGGTACTCACGACCAGTTAGATCAACAAAACATCGAATTGGTGTTTCCAAAGATCGGTCTCGCTCATCCATAGAGATGCAATCAGCAATCGATTGGACGACTTCCGCATTCGTCTCGTCGCTCCCGCAAGTAATATACACATCAGAGGCCAACTCGATTTTAGCCCTTTTCCGAAGAGAGCTTCGCTTTGTCGCATCATCTTCAAAAACGATAACTCCCGCAGATCGGGCTCTTGCAACAACAGGTGCACTAAATGAGTGTTCAACTGCGACGACACGCTCGCCACGATTGGCTAACGCAAGTGCAAGTTCTATCCCGGTGTCTCCGAGTCCACAGATGACAATATGGCCCGGATGTTCTCTATCACTGAAGAGCCGTTTGAAATGATATCGAGCAGTGAGTTCTATCGGTCGCCAATGGCTCGCAAACAGTATCCAAAGACCGGCTATCACCGCATAAAACACCAGCAACGCAGCCGCTCCTCGTGCTATCCATACCATTATCGGAAATGTTGAACTCGTGGCCGGAAACGTGCCTGTATTCAGTCCAAAAAATGCAACGGTCATCAGGACCGATTCGACCAATTTCTCTCCAGTAGTTAAATGACTGTACGCTGGATTAATCGAAAGATACCGATATGTTCCCCATGTACCAGTTATAAATGTGATAAGAAACAGAAAACCGAGAGATAAAAAATGCTTCTTTCTTTTCCTGGGCGATAAATTGTGTGTGGTAATATCATCAAACATGATTATCAATGTCTAGTGGATATTGGTTGGTTTGAGTCAGTCACCACTAAAATACACATGTTTAATCTATCAACATAGTGTACAAATATGCTCCGAAAGACATCATACCACAGACGATCAACGGATTCCTCAAAGCAGATTGATTAGGATACATTTTTATCACCTTGAACATCCTATAGAAATACAACTTGGACAGATAAATGTCAAAAGACGTGTTTATAAGCTATTCGTCTAAAAACGAAGATATCGCTTACGATATTTGCCATCAACTTGAAGACGCTGGAGTTGATGTATGGATAGCTGACAGAGAAATTTCATTTGGCCAAAAGTGGGATGTAGCCATTGTAGAAGGAATTAAGCAGTGTAGTGATGTATTGCTACTACTCAGCGAGTCTGCCAACCAATCGAAGTATGTGAAAAGAGAAGTTGATCTTGCCGACGATTTTGACAAGAATATCATCCCAGTAACTTTTGATAGGACCGAGATTTCTGAAAAATTTAAATTTTCGCTCATACGCGTGCAGAGAGTTTTCGTAGATAATCCACCGACTAGTAGAGACATTGAACGGATCTGTGATTCACTTTCGGTAAATAGTGATTTCAGTTCTGATGTGGGTGTCGAGACTACACACGTCGAACCTGAGCAGCCGGATTACCAATTAACAGAGACTGTGAGTATCCCCAACGAGGGTGGCGTCGAACGGTCACTCCTTGCGTGGCTAGACACTATTGGGTGGGAAACCCACGGCATGGATGGCGGACAGGGTGCGAACGTCCTCGATTCGACCTACGACCGAAGTACCAACGAGGTAATTTACTGGGATCTCCTGACCGAGCAAGTCATCGCACTCAACGACCAGATCACCAAGGATAATGCAAAGAGGTTCCTCGACTCTCTCAAACGAGATCTTAATCACGATAATCTTCTTGAAGCCAACCAGGAATTTCACACGCTCCTGACCAAGGGCAAGACCTTCAACATCCAGACCGAGGACGGCAGCGAGACAATTTATGTAGACCTCATTGATTTTGATGAGCTGGATGCCAACCGCTTCCATGCAGTCAATCAGTTCTCAGTGAGTCGAGGCACAACCATCCGGCCCGATGTGTCGCTGTTCGTCAATGGGATCCCATTGGTGACGATGGAACTCAAAGGCCAGACCCAAAATAACGACTACTACGATGCGATCAGTGACCTCCACAATTACGAGAATGGCGTCCCCCGGCTGTTCGTCCCCGGTCTGTTCAATGTCGCTGCTGACACGTTTCAGTTCCGCTATGGGGCCGTTGGCGCACCCACCGAGTTCTACAGCCCATGGAATGACGCCCCCGAAGTCTACGTCGACCCGGACAACGAAATGAAGCAGGCCACCCGCGCACTCTGCAATCCCACGACACTACTGAATATATTAAAAAACTTCGTGTTTTTTGAGGATCGCGCTGGCGGTGATGCGAAAATCATCCCTCGGTATATGCAGTACTATGCAGTCAACAAAATCCTTGACCGCGTGGCCAACGACAAACACGATCGCGGACTTATTTGGCACACGCAGGGATCGGGCAAATCGTTCACGATGTTGTATGCAGCCGCCAACTTACTTTACGGGAACGCCGCCCAAAACCCGCAAGTCTTCATCATCGTTGACACGGACAAACTCAACAGCCAGATGCACGACCAACTAGCGAATCTCTCCTTCTCACGTTGGACCACCGCAGAAAGCATCACACACTTAGAAGAACTCATTGAGGAAGGCAGTAGCCAACTCGTTCTCACGACAATCCAGAAATTCCAGGACGTAAATCCTGACCAGCAGGGCAACGATGAGGTAATCGTCATGTCTGACGAGGCTCACCGGTTCATGGAGGCAGAACTCGGCAGTCAACTCAAAGCCGCCCTTCCCGACTGTACACATTTCGGCTTTACCGGAACGCCCGTGAGAGAGGGAGAACGTCACAAAGACCGGAATACATTCCGCGAGTTTAGTCCCGAAGGCGAAGACTACCTCCACCGCTACTCAGTCAGACAAGGCATTGACGATGGACTCATCCTTCCTGTTTATTTCACACTCCGTCACGAAATGGAGTGGAAAGTCTCTGAGGAAGCCCTTGATGAACAGTTTGAACACGAGTTTCGAGGAATGTCGACCGAGGAGAAACAGGAGTCCATCAAAGACGCCGTCACCAGCACGACCATCGCTGAAATTGAGCCACGGGTCGACCGAATCGTCGAAGAGATCACCACGCATTACTCCGAGAACGTCGCGCCCAACAACTGGAAGGGGATGGTCGTTACACCTAGTCGCCGATCCGCCGCGATGTACGGCCAGCGACTCATCAACCAACTCGGTGAGGACGCTGTCGAGGTGATGTACACGACAACCAAAGACGACCCTGACCTTATTCAGCAGTTCCACACAGACTCAGACGAACGTGAGAAAATTATCAAGGAGTTCAAAAACGACGACAACCCTGCCCTGCTCGTGGTTCACAATATGCTTCTGACGGGTTTCGACGCCCCAGTCCTCAAGACGATGTATCTTGACCGGAACCTCAAGAACCACAATCTCATGCAGGCGATTGCCCGAACTAATCGGCCGGCCAACAGTAAAGAGAACGGCGAGATTGTTGACTTCCAGGGTGTGTTTGAAAACATTGACGAAGCCCTCGATTACGACGCTGAAACCAAGGCCTACGCCGCCCGTGACAAAGAAGAGCTGTTCGATGATCTCGTGATCCAACTGGAGAGTATTCTGTCGATCTTCGATGGCATTCCAAAGGATGACTCACAGGAAGCCGCTAATGAAGCCGTTGGACGCGTTAGCAAACATCCTGAACGCCGTGAGTTCAAGCAAGGATTCCGTCGGCTTCAGAACCTCTACGAATCGGTAGCTCCCGACGCACGGCTCATAGAGTCAAAAATAGAGGACAACTACGAATGGCTTAGTCGGATTCACGTCGCCTTCCAGCGTACTACTTCGGGAAGCGAGGCCCCCGAAGACGACATGCAAGAGAAAACCCGGACGCTCCTCAATGAGAATGTTGACGTCGGCAAGATTCGCGACGACTTCCCGACCTACAAGCTTGGCGAGGAGTTCCTCGAAAGTGCCGAGGGGTTAGACAATCCAGGCGTGAAAGCCTCACAGATTGCCCACGCAACCCAGGACCATCTGCATCCACGGATGGGCCAGAACCCCCGATATAAGCGACTGAGTGAACGAGTCAACGACATCGTCGAAGGATGGCAGGCGGGCAACCTTGCTGATCCGGAGGCAGTTGACGCTCTCAAAGCCGTTGAATCAGACATTCTCAGCGTCGACAACGAGGCTGGAGATAATCCGGCTGAACGCGCAAAGTCCGCTATATACACTTACCTCACCGAAGAACTGGATGGTAAAATCGAAACTGACGAGAAGGCGGCTGATATCGCTGATTCGCTGGTGTCGACCTTTGAAGAGAAGGTTGACACCAGCTATTCAGGATGGAAGACCAACAGCAACACTGAACAGGATATCGAGATTCTGATTCTTGACGTTCTCTCCGTAGAATACGATTGCGGTAATCTTATCGACGATACGCTCGCAGAGGCTATTCGGGACTACCTGATCAATAACTATGCCTGAAACCTCCTCCGACAAAACGACCCTCCTTGGCACGACTGTCCCCTACGAAGCCCGACGAAGCACAGAGGTCACTGAGCCACGCATTGATGTGGACATTCAGGGTGTTCGTGTGGTCCTACCAGAAACGTCCACAGAAGATCCCGAAGAGCTATTAATCGAAAACGCCTCGTGGGTCATCGAAAAGAAACAAAAATACGACTCCTTTCGAGAACAGGTCCCCGACCGTGAATTTAAAGTCGGTGAGACGTTCCCATATCATAGCAAGCCACATGAGATCGTTGTCGAACAGCGATCATCCTCAGATGTTGTCGATCAGGAGTTTCGGTTAGCGGAGCATCACGTCGACCAGACGTCGATCCAACGCGCCCTCGAAACACTATACCGACGAAAGGCCCGTGAGTGGTTCGAGGAGCGAGCCGATCAGTTAGCCCAGGAGATGGGCGTCGGATATGATGAAATTGAGATTCGAAATCAGCGAACGAAATGGGGGAGTTGTTCTACCTCCGGAACGCTCGGACTCAACTGGCGGTTGATGATGGCTCCACCAGAGATTGGTGAATATATAGTCATTCATGAGTTGGCTCATCTACGAGAACAAAATCATTCAGATGAATTCTGGAATTTCGTCGGCGAGCACGATCCAAAGTACAAAACTCACGCTCAATGGTTACAAAAAAACAGTACACAATTAGTTTTTTCAATGGCTGATCTTTGATTGCTCGACATATTGATTTTATATACCAATCTTTGGTAGAGCTTGAACCAGACTGAGCAGATCAAGGGGTGGGGTTCTTGACAGTTACCCCTTTTTCAATCGATTATGGTCACAGATATTATCAAATGAATATTATATTGAAAAATAAAATGTTTCTCTCGATGTCGACTCATGTTTCAGCTCGATTATGAAATCGGTCCAGTCGAGTATTCTGAGACAGCCTGAGAGTTATTCCGCTTCCAGTTGTTTCGTATAATGTACCAGAAAATACAACACATCCGTCACAACGGCCATCATACAAAATATGGCCAGAATTTAGCGAAAAGTTCACACAGACAGATAGTGATAACAGACTAATGGACACACGCTGGCTAACGATTGCAAGCCCAACGACTGAAGCTGTCGCCAACCCGCTTATTGCGGCCTGCGACGAGGGGATTATCCCGGACGAAATCCAGTTACTCTCAAATCCTGGTATGGATGATGCTGTTTCGGTAATTCGACCGTTGCTTGTGGATATCGTCGCCCAATACGACGTTGAGACAAGTGTTGCTGTCCACTCACTCAATGCCGAAACACAGTACCACGAGATTGCCTCCTTTTTTATTGACGGAATAAAAGACGCACGGAACCAATCAGCGTCCGTCGCTGTCGATTTTACGCCCGGCAGAAAATTCATGTCTGCAATCGCCTTCCAAGCAGGGTTACAACACAACGCCGACCACGTGTTTTATTTCCACTTGCAAGCCGAAGATTACGGACATAGCTATCCCGATATTCCACGGACAAACGCTGAATTAGTCGATTTTACCGAGGTGATCTGAGATGCTTATCGCCCGAGAGTACCTGTTGACTGTATTAAATACCCTCTACGACACCGGGACCACAACCGTCACAGTGAAGCACCCCTCTGAAGAAATCGGTGAACTACTACGGTTCGAACTTGCAGATGCGGGCACTGCAACCGTCCGATTCACTCAGGGAGCGAACACATATCGGGACAATCGAGAAACCGTCGAGTTCGAATATGGCAAAGCAGCGTTCGAAGACCTGCCAGACGCCAACAGCTATGTTCGAGGTGTCGTTGCTGGGGGCTTACTTCCGCCCGAAAACAAAGCTGATCTCGATGCATTCGTCAGTCGGTACGGATATCCAGATCTTGAAGCAGGACATGACCCAATAATGATTGGGCTTGACGCAAACCTGCTGGGTTTTCGTATCCCGGACATCTTAGATATTGATCCGCTCACCGGCCAGCAGAACGCAGCTGGTCGACACGCAACAACTGGCTTTGCGTTATCAAAAGGTGTCAAAAAAGAGCTTGACTGGCACTACAAACACTACAATACGACAGATGTCACGACGGCTTTCGGAGAGGAGTTCAGGAAACTCCAGAATCAACCAGCTGGTGCTAACCGTGAAGGCTTCCTTGGCTTGTACGAATTCCGTCAGTACGCATCTCGGCGAACAGCCGACCTCGTTCCTGGTGAAGCGATCGAAGTCGAAACAGGCGACCCAGCAATTATCGAAGCCTATCGCCAGTATGACGATGGGAACCGAAAGAGGGTACTCCTGTTCAGCAATGATTATGAGTTCATCGAAAACGCACAGGACAGAGGAATCTGGGCACATCACGTCTCGTTCCCGGTCGACATGCCTCGGCGAACGACAGTTTCGTGGCGAACACTTGCGACAGCACTGTATATTCTCACAATCCAATTTGCGGTGTTGAAACTACCTAAATTAACTCTCTATGGGGTCTGGGGCGGCAAAACTGGAAAACACTGGCAAGACGAAAAGCTCCGGATTGAATGTCGAAGCCCGGTTGTCGAACCAAAGCTCCAGCGTGCCGTCTCAATTGTCGAACGGTTCGACCAAACTCCATGAATTAGAGGGTATCATGGAATCCTAATTTCAATCGTCGTATATCGCATATTGGCAGGGTATTTTCACGTAATTGCGGTACGGAATTGCCAAATTGAATGTACGACTAACTGTAGAAAAGTCGACTGACCACTGCATATGAGCCGAAAACGACTGTTGGCCAGGCGCAGACAGACAAGACAACAATAGCAGCCGAAATTGACGCTGGCGGGTTACCATGGAGTGCCCATATCGTGTTGCCGGATAGTGACCACCAAGTCAACCCAAGGATTGGTGTGGCAGCAAATAGCTCCCAGACAGTGGTATGAATATCTGGGCGACTACCGTCTCGCAATAAATTTGTGAATCCGACAACAAGGAAAAAGAGCCCCAATATAACAGAGATGAATAGAAGCATTCCCAGTGTCATGTTCACTGCCCAGCCGAGCGTATAGCCGGTAGGCGGTCCGACAGCAAACCAAGGAGCGATCGTACTAGCTGGCTCATCTGTGATTGCCCCGAACGGGAACCACCAACGGAGGGGTGTAAACTCGATCACATAGAAGAGTATTGCAACAATACCCCCGGTGATCGAACCAGCCAGAACACTGCGTGTCAACACTCCCACAACGACGGACGCCATTACTCCAATGACGACCATGAGTAGCAGTACGAAACCACCGACGAACCGACCGAGGAGTAGCCCACCATTCAGCGATCCTCTAGCAACGGCAATAAGCAGTAGTAGCGTACCGACACCACATATTGTGGTAATCAGTACTGCTGACTCCGTCAATAATTGCGGTCCACTGGTAGTTGAACGAGTTCGCGTTACCCATATGTCGCGACCATACACGACTCCGGATCCAACAAGGACGGCTATGCCTGCGGTAATTGTCGACTGTCCATTAGCAACCGACGCCAGTATCGCAGAGAGTCCTACCGAGAAAACAAGCGCCATCAGTAGTCGTGGTGCAGACGACCAATCGCCAGTTACTGAATAGGACCTCCACGAGGATGGACCCGTCCACCCCATCGATGACGACCGTGTATGATCACCAAAGTCAGTCGATTGGTTCGACCGTCTACTATTTTTGTTAGTCGATGATCGTCTGTTCCTCGATCCCGACCGCGTTGAATGTGACTGCGACGTATATTGGTGACTGCCACCGGTGGAGGATGAACTATCATTTCGTCGCCCGTCCCTTGTTTGGCCACCGTTTGTCGTCGACTCGGACGATCTGTCGTCTGATTTCGACGTATTATCACGCTGGTCGTTGTTTCCGTGGTTTGTTTTCTTCCGCTCGGATTGAGCTTGTGTAGACCTACCCGAATTGGTGCTTTCACTTTGTCCGGCAGTTGGTGACGTATGCCATCCACTGCATCGCGTTATTTCGACGTAGGACGTGTGTCCGACTCGATCGTATCGTCGACGCTTAGTCGCACTCGTCAACGTCTCTTTCGCACTCTGGAGTTTTTTGAACTCTTTGTCAGTTCCTCCCTGGTCAGGATGGTACTCTTTGACCAGCTTTCGATACTGGCCCGTTATTTCCTCACGATCTGCGTCCGTGTCGACCTCCAACATCGCATAAAACGGCGGTACGTCATCACTCATAGTCGAACCCCTCCCACTCAAACGAGGGCGTCTTTGTATACACGTCGTGGTAAATGCGTTTGTCAAGTTCAGCGTATGTCAGCGTCAATGCTCTTGACACAGACAGCCCAGAGTGTCCATGAGCAAAGAGGTAGACTCCAATCGATCCAATACCCTGCCGAGCGACGCGAACCGGCACACGAGGGCGGCAGGCCCCTGGAACCATATACATCGCTGCACGCTCGACATCCGGTCGGTATCGAAGTGGACCGACGAGCTCTTCGATCTGTGCCCAGTCAGTAGCTGTATTGACAGCGGTCGCTCGGTCTCCTGTGAACGTCAGCAGTCCGTCAATTTTCAGAAGCTCTGGAGACGTCACGTCGACTGTGCTTTCGAGACGATCGGGCAGTTCCAAGACTGTCTCCCGAGCAAGTTCTGGGAGGTCTTCGGTTGGAGCCGGAGCCTGAACCTGCCACGAAGGTGTCTTAGTCGGCACGTAGTAGACTCTACTCTCGGCTGCAAGGACGGCTCCGTACTCTGCGTTCACGACAAGCTCCATTATCGATCTCCCCCAATTGAAACTAGGCTCCACACCAGGTTGAGTGTGAAAACGGGCGATATGCTGTCGAGACTGTTCCAACCGATGACAACTGAACTGTTGCCAGCAGTTAGTCTACGAATAAAGCACAGGCTTGTCGGCCCCGTGTGGTGTGTCGACGATTTTGTTTTTCGGTACCAGTTAGCCACGGAAAGTGGCGAGGTTGTATTCCCCATGAGATAAGCGTCGATGACACCTGAGGATGCTAACAGTCGTGATATAGGACTAAGTACTTATTTTTAGTAACTATACCATATAATAAACTTTTGATCGAATGTCACATTGAACCATATTCAATTTTACAATTAATATCAAATAAAAATAAATACACGAACGCCAACATTTTTCCAATGCAGTTGCGGCAACACGCAATCGTATACAAAGCGAGGGAACTGTCCTTGTCAACTGTTATAGTTCGAATGCTTATGGTCACTGGTCTTACAAAATCCCAGACTACGGTTTGGAACTGATAGAAGAAATAATCGAAAATCCTTCGAATTTCGGCATTTACCACACTAAACCAAAAAAGTCCACACTCCGAGATGTGGTCAACAATAAACAGAGTCAGGAGTTCTTGAGATGGATGAACGGTTCTAGCAAGTACGTCCATACATATAATGAGGAGGAAAACATCAAAAATGAACTAGAAAATGAAGATATAAATCTAACATTCGAAGAGTTTATTGAGATCAGAGAAGATCTCATTCAGAAGGGAAATTTATTCATCGACTACAGTCCACATCGAAGCAGTACTGGAAACCGTAGCAGCCGGCCAGCTCGGTGGGCGTACAAGCTGACAAAACCAGCCTTAGACAAAATGCCAAACATCCTCTTGGAGAACGGTATCCCAATGAATGAATATCATAATTTATACTATTCAGACCAATTATTCTTAAGATTGTCGACATATAGCGGATTCACTCAGGTATTCAATATCGGACTGGTAAGTAATCATTCCCTGTAACTGACTTCAAATATAGTGCGTATCACCTCCAGTCGGTCCAGCTGAGCAACTGACATCCAAGAAATGCTCCAGTCTCTACCGAATCACAATAAGCTCAAGCGCACGCGTGTAGAACGATTTCGAGGCGTACCGATACCCGATGAGGAGATAGTGCTCAACGGGTTCGTTGACGACCGAGAGCCAGTAAGTCATCACAAATTAGCCGACGAGAGCGGGGTAAAAATTACAAAGAAGTATTCTATGATCATCCCTAATACACGAAAGTGTATAGAAACAATTGTGATATTGGGATATAAAATATCAATATGAGCGATACACCATCTGGTCGGTGTGGGTTTATATGGCCAGAAGACCATACACCTGACGAGGATCCTGCCCAACAGAGCTGCTGTTATCGTGAGACTGCCCCAGGGTCTAATCGGTGTGCGTGGCATACTGACGATGA
>SL_4KL_010_BRINEDRAFT_10001609_pt1 | contig 12518 bp, 12 predicted proteins | sample SodLak_010_BRINE_2_FD_10664 | JGI IMG/M metagenome (IMG submission 10664) | reverse complement strand
AAGCCGGTACACAGCAGATCGACGACGACCGTGTTACCGTGCTGAGCGGCTCGCAGCAGAGCTCTGACATGGCTGTTTTCGTTACGAGCGAGCAAACATCGCACCAGGCAGAGTGAGTGATTGTGGTGAAACAGAGCGGCGATGTTCTTGTAACTGCAGCCAAAGGCGAGAGCAGAGGCCCCGTCGATGGCGGCCGTGTGAACAAGGAGTTCCTCCAACAGGTGATCGGGCAGATACAGCATCGAGTGATTTATACTTCACTGGTTCTCAAAATAAATTCCTTTATACTTAGGGCTGTTGCGGGACTTGTATGCGATGGAATTCCCGTCGACATATCGCATGTCAGCGACGGGAAGGCCGCTCGCACCGCCTTATCCCGAAAATATCGTGCGTGCCTTCGAACAGCGCAACGACGTCACCTTACACCCTCTGCTTCGACAGTACCTGACAAAAGTGTCGAGTGATGCGTTCACCAGCGCGTACAGAGTGCACCTCGACATGTCTGGCAAGTGCGAGGGGACGAACCCTATAACCGAGCCCGATGTCTATGTGTATTCAGACCAAGACGAAGAGGAAGAAAACGCCGACCCCTACAACGGGGCGCTCTATTTTGCCGAGGGAGGGTGCACGTTCGACGGTTACGTCATCATCAGGGGACCTCTGAAAGGATGGGTCGTCGAGTGCACAGACGAAGACTGTGAGATTTTTCAATGTCTCGCCTCTGTGGCAACATCTTTTCAAGCCGTTTTTGCGGGCATAAACACAGTAAATATAGATATAAAGAATGGACAAGAGGAGACAACACACAGCACTAAAATGGGAAAGGTAGATCAGGCTACCGAGTTGTTGGCGCCGCGAGGACAGCGTGACGTTCTGCCGAGCCGCTTCCAGCACGTTGCCAAGGTCGGGCTGCATGATGGCAAGGGTATTTCATTTTTGAGGCGTCTGAACATTTACTATCCGCAAGAAGTCGGAGGGTGCCTCTCGCTCTCCTCGCACGACTTCTTGTGCGTGCCCTTCACCGGCCCCGTGCGGTACCCTTTGAATCACGTCATAAGGGGCGCCGATGTAAAAGACAACGTGGTATCCGCATATATCCACAACCAAGAGAAGCAGGGCATGGTGTACATCGGTTTCGAAAGCAGGCAGGACTTCGAAGACCTGCTGGACGATATGGAGCGTAGGCTAGCGGCCGAAAAGCCTGCGGATCACAAACTGTTTAAGCAGGATGCTATGGGACGGTGGTGCGACACGGGATCCTACTCGGAGCGTATCCCTGCGGCGTTTGTGGGGTACAATCACTTTCTGGACCGCATCACTAAGGACGTCCAAACCTTTCGCCGCAACAGGGCGATTTTGGCCAAGATGGGCGAGACCAACAAAAGCCTGAACTATCTGCTGTACGGACCACCCGGCACCGGCAAGACGACGCTGGTCATGACGTTTGCGAGCATGCACAACTATCCGGTGTATGTAGTAAACAGGAACACGCGCGAAGCGGTGTCCCTGTCGCCCAAGAACCCCATGTCGCCCGTGACCGTGCTTCTGTTCGAGGATTTTGACCGTTGTCTCACTCAGCGGCTCAAGGACAACGACATGAAGGGCGAGGGTTCGTCTTACATGTCCGACGTCCTCAACACGCTCGACGGAGTCAACAGCGGCGAAGGCATTGTGCGTTTCTTCACCGGCAACGACTGCGCCACCATCTTCGACACGCCGGCGCTCGTAAACCGCATGTCAGCGTGCTTTCACCTAGATTTCCCGACACGTGAAATGCTCGGCAATAAACTTGACTTCATGATGAAGGGAGCGGAGGAGGCGATCACGCAGGACGACTCTGAAGCCGCCATAGACGCACAGCGAATGCTTCGCGATAGGCTTCTGGATGCCGTCAAAGACAAGGTCACGCTCCGGCCCTTTTCCAACTTTGTGGCCCGTCACATATTTGATCACAATCCGCTTACGTGCATGCTGAAGAACGTCGAGGATGAGCTTCTACATGGCCATGTCCGTCGTGTCGACAACGTCGTGAACCTCCATATATAATTTGCATGGCCAGGATCAGCACCCTATGAATTTATCAACTTTTGATCGCACGGCATGGAGTTTTAGAGACGGCAGCTCCTTGGAGCTGATAAGTAGGCGTTCAAGTCGGTCGGCACCGTTCTTACAAGAAACATCCGTGTATAGGGTTTACGGTGCTCACCTGGGTCATCGATAAACGTCTACGCTCTCGAGGACGTCGGCTTCAGCGCCGAAGCTGTCGCACAGCATCTTGATCACGGACGCGTGACCGTTTGCAAACGCCTGACGCAGCGCAGCGTCGTCATCGGCATGGACGTCCGCACCGAAGCGCTCACACAGCATCATTACTACGGCAACATGTCCATTCTTTGCCGCGCAACTTAGAGCGCTGTCTCGACCTGCATGGACATCGGCGCCGAAGCGTGTGCACAGCATTTCGACCACTGACGCTCGGCCGTTTAAGGCCGCAACACTGAGTGCGGCGTCTTGAGCGTCATGTACGTCCGCGCCAAAGTGCGTGCACAGCATCTCGACCACGTGTGGATGACCGTTTGCACACGCTAAACACAGCGCATGGTTGCCGGAGGCATGGACATTCGCGCCGAAGCGCGCGCACAGCATCTCGACAACGGGCGCATGTCCATTCGCGGACGCCCAACGAAGAGCATAATCCTCCAGAGCGTGGACGTCTGCGCCGAAACGAGTGCATAGCATATCGACTACGGCTACATGACCGCAAGCTGCCGCCCAACGAAGTGCATAGTCCTCTATAGCGTGGACGTCCGCGCCGAAACGAGTGCATAGCATATCGACTACGGCTACATGACCGCAAGCTGCCGCCCAACGAAGTGCATAGTCCTCTATAGCGTGGACGTCCGCGCCGAATCGCGCGCACAGCATTTTGACCACGGGTGCATGGCCGTTTTCGGCGGCATAACGTAGCGCGAAGTCGTTAAGAGCATGAACGTCCGCACCAAAACGGGTACACAGCATTTCAACGACGGGCGCGTTACCGTTGGCTGCAGTCATTCGCAGCGCGTAGTCGTCAAGGGCGTGGACGTCCGCGCCGAAGCGTGCACACAGCAGCTCGACCATGTCAGGGTGGTCATTTATAGCTGCCCAACGCAGCGCGGAGTCGCCATCGGCATGGACGTCCGCACCAAAGCGCGTGCACAGCAGCTCGACGACCCCTACGAACCTGTCACCACGACCGTATTGACCGTCGCAGTCATTCCATATGCACGCTTGTATGAGAGCATCTTCGGGCGTACCGTACAAAGCGATGAGGACGCGGGCTGCGTTTAGTCGGCTATGCTCAGGGAGCATGTAACGGTATACAGACTTGCTCGTCGAGATCAGGTTCAAAAAGCTGCGCGTGTCGAGACCGGCCAACACTAAGGCTATCTCGAAGATGATATCGTATGGCAATACCGCCATCGTTTCACCAAAAGTATTGTCGCGGAAAGAAAAATGAAACGCCGTTATTTTGTTATTTTTATACGTTTGTATACACCGTATCGCCGTCTATCCGTCTATAGAACACCGACACTCACGTCATCTCTCGAAGGCTGTTCGAACGGCTCTTCGCTTCGCACGCGGTTCCTGGGAATCTCCGACAGCACCACGTGCACGGCCGAAACGTCGCGCCATGTCGCTCTCTTGCACCAGGGCGCCTGCTCCCACCAGGTCGACGGGGCGGCTCGCCATCGTTCCCCGGGAATCACGTACGTTTCCGGCGCGCCCGGCTCCAGCACAAAGTCCAGCGTGTCCATGCCGAGCCACCGCCTGCTGTAAGGGCGCACGTACGTGTGGCAAGCGTCTTTCCAGACGCCCGGCGGCAACGCGTCCCAACCCATTTCCGAAGGCAGCTTTTCCCATGACCCGTTCTCGTGATTGTTATTGTTTACGCTTACCTCTCTCTCCTCGATCTCCCAAGGCATCAGGTGGCCCATGTCCGAAAATATCGTAAGTCGCAGCTCTCTCGTCATCTTTCTTATCCCTGTTACCATTGTTTGTGACGATAAATTTCAGCGACGTAACGCGCACTGACGCATGAAGACATTGACGGACGAACAAACTTACGCAAACGCGTTGTAGAGGACTCGATGACACAATTTTCTTGGATGCACCAAACAAAATGCTTTGCTTTTCATGCGACGGACAAGAATTCTAAAACAAACGACATGTCCGACATTCTGGAGCACGTTGAGCGATTGTCACAAAGCATCAGACGTCAGCATGATCGGGACGTGTTCGATGATCCTTACGTGCGCCTGATCGAGACGTGCTTTCGACGGCACCCGTCTTCTCGTGCGACTGCAATGCAGTGGGGAGACGTGCGCGTTTGTCGTGGAGATGGGCATCATGGACCTCGCGTGTGCTTGAACACGATCGGCACGACTCCCGCGCCTCCGGGTCATCACACGATAAGTCTCTTCATTCAGAACGTGGTGCCGATCGAGGGACACGTGCGTGACCCCTCGGAATTCTTCGGCTTTGGGTCCGTCTCCATGTACTTAGAGCTGCCTGATGGGGCGCGTCTAACCACACATGATGCCAAGATGGCGGAGACCGCTCTACTGCAAAACCTGGAACAGGTAGAAGAAGAGGACAAAGGCGCCAGCCGGCTGCGCTACCCGGGCACGGTGGCGAACATTCATACTCTCGGTGTATCCTCACGCCCGGAGTACGCGGTGTTGAACGGGCGCGTGTATCCGGGACGCGATCCCGACTACGAAGACGTGGACGGGACCAGGGCGCTCCCTGAATCCGCGCTGCTATAGGCACCCAGTTTTACCTCCTTCTGGTTAAAAATGTGCGAAAATGAAGTTGTGTGTGCCGGCAACTTCGTCAGGAGATCCGTGACGGATTCTGAGACAAACACGCCCATTTCTGATGCGTTGGTTTTTGTCGCGCGAGTTTTTGTCCATCTTGGCACTACCTGTCATAGACAGTAATTGCGGGTGGACAAAACACCGGTGGATGCGGTATACAGTATACGTTTTCTATGTGATCCGTGTCGAAAATGCCACACATATCTTCGTCGTGACAATACAGATATATTTCGTTGACTTTTAGTGATGTGGGCCACTGCTCTTCAGGGACGTTGCGGACCTTTACGCGCTCAGATTTCTGGATGCAGTGTACCGGATGGTAACTAAAGTAATCGAACACGAAATCACCCGCCATGCTTCTCAAGATTTCAAGCCTTTTCTCGGGACATTCATGACTCAGAAAGAAAGCAACGGGGTCCAGAGCAAATGCAAGCTTTTGCGCTTTGTATCTGTAGAATACCCTCATTTTTCTTGTCACTCTATACGGTGTCCTTATAGCAATGTAATCGCTGGTGACGAACAGTTACGCATTATTTTATTTCCAAACGCGCTTATTCCGATGTTTCCCGGAAACCGGCGACCGGGAAGCGTGCAGTGTACCTGTTTTCACGCCTGCTTCAGCAGTTGTACTGGAACAGGCATGAAAACAGGCACTGGTCCTGGCGTTGCGTATCGACAGATGGCCATTCCACTTCATGATGGTTCATAGTTAGAGCGCGCGGCGGTATATATATATATGAAGGGAAACTTGGCATTGAATCCATATCCACATTGCTCATTTTTTTGGAATAACGAAATTCGATCGTACGAGCGAGCGCCTCACTCCCTCGTCTATCATGGCATCCGACATGGCCGAAGCGATCCTGTCTCAAGCACGATCCTATCACCAAGAAGATTTGGCGAGGAGGCGCGCGGAGATCACGATTTACGTTCCTTTTTCCGACAAAGAATCCAACCCCCAAAATTACTATTCGATCGGTATAGAATTCAGCTTCGTCGAGCCTCACTTTACGCGGGCCAGGGTGAAGGAGTATGACGCACGCGCTCGTTGCACGGGGACTACTGAGAGCTCGGGAAGCGCGACAAAAGAGTTCGACGATAAGCTCCGTCTCGAGTTCAACCGAGAACACGTAGCCGTGAACACCGTGCTCCGAAGCACGTGCTCGACGCTGCTCCGGGTGGCCGTCACGAACGCAAAAAAACGCTTGCATCAGACCTTGCTGGATTTCGGAGAAGATCCGTTAGTGCCGGGCGCTATCCACAGGATCCCCGAGTGGGCGCAGAGCGTCGTGTCCGTCACGGGTTTCAGAAACGTTTCGTTGATGAAAGACGTCGGTGATCCGGATATCATGGCTGAAACGGGAGACTTGTGGAACTGGTGCACAGCCTTCTTGACTTCGATCTGAACGCGGTCCGATCGATCCGATTGCATTCAGCATATAATCTCATTTCAAATTCAAAGTCGAGTATATGTGGCTAGAAGTGAAAGACGTCGTCTATCGCCTATCTTGTTACTGTATTCGTCAAAACTGTCAAAACAGTCAAAACGACCACTACGACGACGAGATCAAGGACGTGCTCAACCTGGCTTCGAGTTGCGCCTCGGTTTGGGGAGCAAACGAAAAGGTGAACTTTCTGGCCGCTTGGTCAACGAACGATAACGACGTCGTTTACAGGCTCGAGCGCCTCGCTTATCTGGCCGCCAAAAACAACGACATCCACGTTTTGGAGTTCGTGCTCGCGAGACCCGAGTACATCGCGCACTTGAGACGGCTGTTCCCGGGTCCGCTCAAAAAGGACGCGTCGTTCTTGAAAGGCTGGGTCGAAAGGGTCTCGGCTCCGTTGGGGGTGGCAGCATCCGAAGGCAATTTGGAATCCGTCCGTATATTGCACACGTTCATCAAGAAGAACGTCTCCGTTTTTTACCCGATCGGCCAAGGGGTGTTTTGCCTTGTCTGCCATCTGTACAACGCCTTACAAAACGCCGCAATAAATGGCAGGCTTGACGTCGTTCGTTTTTTGGTGATGGAAGCCAAAACTCCGGTATCGGAATATGACGACAGGTGCATCAGGATCGCGCGACGGGCGGGTCATGTCCAAGTCGTTCGCTTTTTGATAGAAGATGCTACGAACGGGCGCGCGTACTCCCACACGCAGACCAATCTGGCCGCATACATTCAAGCGGTCTCAGACGACCACGACGACGTGATGCGCTATTTCGCACGGCGCTCTATCGAGAGGATGTCTCCCCAGGATCTCGCCATCAACAGGGCGCGAGCCAAAAAGCTCGGGCACACAACGATCGAAGAGCTGTTCATGGACAAAGCGTTGTTCAGATCATTTGTAGGGTTGGCCGATTCCGTATATTTCGACGACTAGGGTAAAAAGCTAAACCCTAATCATTTGTCAATATTTGACCATACCCAAGCCCGCCATATCATACACGCTCCACAATAGCGAAATCGCGGCTTCCTTCGACCCCGGGTCGTCGTATCCCATGAACAGTTGCGGATCGTCCAGCCTGTGCTTGTCGACAAAGTGGACGTAACGAATGGCGCCCCCTTTTTCGCTCAAGTCGTCCGCCGCCGCATCTTCGTAACACACCATGCTCAAAGACGAGCCTCTGCTCCACAGCATGAACGTGATCAACGCCGATATGCGCGCCGGATGGGTGCTTCCGAGCACGAAGTGCGCGCGATCTTTGACCGCGATGGGCCATACCCACGACGGTGGCTTAGGAACAACAACGTTCGTCTCGTTATCATCTTCGCTCTTCTGCTCGCTCTCCCCCTGCTCGCTATCCTCCTCTTCGACGGCGCTTTCGTATTGACTGTCAGATTCAGTTGATTCCGTTCTTTCGCTGGAGCTTCCGCTTCCGATCTCACCATCGCCGCCTTCGTATTCGTCTTCATCCTCTTCTTCATCTTCATCTTCGTCTTCGTCTTCGTCCTCGTCTCCGTATGGAATAGGGACAATCGCCTGACGGATGCGTTCGGGAAGGTTCGGTACCATGATGTCGTCGTCTCGATCAACAGTGGACGAAGTTGAATCACACGATTTAGGAGCAGGTCGAGACAGTGGACCGTCGTGAGACACGACCATCGCCCACCCCCGGGTGCCCAGCTGTTTCAGGGCGGCATGTATGATGTCGGGAAGCTCGAAAGAATACGGGGGCAAGTACTCTATAGGCCGCGCAAATTCGCGGTCAGCGACAGCGCACGTGATCGTAAACATGTTGTCGTCGTGCCACGCCTCCTTGGGCAACTGCACCAATTGTTCCGTGCTTTGATCCGAATCTTGAAGAGAACGAAGCACAAAAACGGACCCGTTTACGGGATTTCTCGGATGATATCCCGGCGGATCTCGTCCTCTCCGGCGGATCGATAAAGAAGCAGAGCACGATGAAGAACAGTTCAGGCAGTCCAGGTCGTAGACGTATATGAGGAGCGGCGGTTTCGGAACACGATCACGATAGGGTACATCGATATCTTGTTCTTTGTGATACTCATTGGAGCACGGTCCTTCGCACATCTTTTCGCACTTCTTCTCGCACGTTGCATCGTAATGTTCTTCAAACGTTGCATTCAACGCCTTTTGCATCTCGTCGCGCAAGCCGCGCAGCCTGGACTCGCGACGCTCATCATTTTTCGGCAAATAGCATCGGTGAAAATAGTCTCCCGCTCGGAGACATACCGCCGCTCGTCCGGAGAGCTTGGCGAGTACATCGTGGAATAACGTATCCATCGTACAATTTGTACAAATTCGTACACTTTGTATAGATAAAAGCCTTTTATGCGTAAGATTCCTCTTTGCCGTGCACACATTCGACGATGAATTTGGCGACAGAAATGGGGCACCTACACGTCTTCCAGCGGCTGCATCAGCACTCAGTCGATTCTTTCTTATAGTACAATGGAGCCTACTACTCAACTAGTAGTAGTACCGCGCTGAGTACGCCTGTGGGTGTTTCTGGAGCACGTGAAAAAAATTGAAGATGTTTCTTGATCACATGGACAAACAACATATGCCGATGTTCACAATATCCTTCGAAGAGTACGGTTCAACCGTGTTGCACTTGGCCGCCGAAATAGGGAACGAGGATTTAGTGCGCCAGCTGCTTCAAACTCCTGGACTGGACGTGAATGCACGTGATCCTCGTTACGGTAAGGGCGGTTGCACTGCGCTCCATAATGCAGCACTTTATGGACATTGTAATGTGGTTTCCATGCTACTCCAAATGCCCGGAATATGTGTCAATGTAACGGATTCGAATGACAATAATCCATTAGATTACGCGATCATGGGAGGGAGTCTAGAAGTCGTGCGCTTATTGCTTCAGGTGCCTGAAATTGACGTCAATAATATGTCTGAAGTATCCACCCTTATTGGAGCGATATCATATTGGTATCACGAGGAACACGGGGATCACGGGGAACACGGAGAACACGGAGAACACGGGCACCAAAGTTGTGGTCACGAACGAAAAGTCAGGGAAGAGATATTGTCATTGCTTATATGCGATGAAAGAACAGACTTGAATGATCTTTTGGACGATCGCCAGATGTGTAATAGGATTCTGCGAACCCTTGCACGCAATCGGATAACGTTCGTCGAAAACACAACAGCAACAACCAGTAACAAGCGACGGCGCATGGGTCCTAGAGATCAACAGATATGCGACAAACATGAAAAACAACAAATACAGGTATTCACGTTATCCTTCGAAGAATACGGTTCGGCTAAGTGCAATGAAGACTTGTTACACTTGGCCGCGGAAAAAGGAAACGAGGATTTGGTACGTCAGCTGCTTCAAACTCCTGGACTGGACGTGAATGCTCGTGATCTTCGTTACGGTTATGGCGGTTGCACTGCGCTCCATCATGCAGCATATCAGGGACATTGTAATGTGGTTTCCATGCTACTCCAAATGCCCGGAATATGTGTCAATGTAACGGATTCGGATGACAATAATCCATTAGATTGCGCGGTCATGGGAGGGAGTCTAGAAGTCGTGCGCTTATTGCTTCAGGTGCCTGAAATCGACGTCAATAATATGTCTGATGTCTCCACCCTTATCGGAGCGATATCACATATCACCTACCAAGGGAACCACGAACGAGAGGCCAAGGAGGAAATCTTGTCATTGCTTATATGCGACGAAAGAACAGACTTGAATGATCTTTTGGACGATCAGGATACGTGTCATATGCTGCTCCGAACCTTGGCACGCAATCGGAGAATGTTTGTTGAAAATACGACAACCAGTAACAAGCGACGACGTGTAGGTCCACAGATAGATGCAGAACCAATGGAAGTCCAAATGTTGGCCTGCTAATTTTGAGCCCCGCTCTACACCATTTTTTTTTCGAAACCACCTCGGCTCTAACACATTTGAATTATTCCGTTTTTACTACTGCATCCCCGATTCGCTGTTCGTGCAGCATTCTTATGATGAATTCAGTGACGCTCTCGCGACCCATCGAAGCGATGAGACTTTGCGCCCGATCTTCCACCGTGTCCTTTTCTATGTCTGTATCTGTTTCTGACGCGTTGGCAGGAGCGCGACACATCGCCTCGCGATACATCACTTCACGATACATCGCCTCGCGAAACGCCTGGATCAGCCTCCCCAATTCCACTCCGGACAATCCCGTCCGCTCTGCGACATCCTTTCCGGAAATGCAGGCTTTCGCCCGGCGCGTCAATTCGGCTTTTTTCGAGACACGGGCGCACATGTCATCGTACTGCCGCGTCTTTCCGAAATAATGCAGAGCGTCGTTCCTCGCACATCCATCGTCTCCGAAGCCACCGATACAGCTGATGCCGCGATTTACCTTGAGCCACTCTACGATGACGGACATATACGGCCTCGTAGCCGATTGGACGCGCTTTCTGTGGTTGGGCGCCAGGATGGACGCTGCGAGCGCCTGCAACGGCGCGTCTCCGTAACGTGTTCCTGTGCACAAGTACGTGCACATATCGTGCACGGAAATCATCGCGTCGTTCGAGCGCGATGGGAGTCCCAAAAACGTCGTCACGTCGCTCGCGGACGTAGTCAATAGCAGGTCCATCTTTTCTGCCGCACTCTCTTCCGACACCCGCGGTCTCGCGTAAAAGCCGGTGCTGGTGAGTTTCAGCCCGTTCTTACGCATCCAGGGGCCCAAAATGGCGGCGGTGTCAAATGCGGTTTCGAACAGCATCAGATCCCACAACTCCGTCCTCGTAGGGATGATGTCGACCTGAACGTCGCGAAACTCGAACGATAGGATTTCGCCGTTGCGCACGCATCCGCGGGATTGAATGAGCTCGTCGCGCGTCGGATCGAACATCTGGCCATCCTGCTTGTACGTCGCGAGCACGTCGATATCACCAAAGTCCTTCTTCTCGCGAAAATGCGGAACGCGTTCCGCTCTGTCGCAGTATCGAGACAGCAACGGTCGCAGCGCCTGCCACAACGCGTCGTACTCGGCCACCGAAGAGATGCGCCGGATGCCGTGCACGTGTTTCAGAGCTTTTCCGCCCATGGATATGATTGTGATGATGTGTGATAAGGCTGACGCCGTTATATACAGAATTTCACTAGAAATGTACGGCAACTCGCCATCTACACCTTTCGTTACAGCACTTTTTTCTTTTCTCAATATGACAAACATATGTTCGTTTGTATAAAAGTCGCATACGGTTGGTTCAGCGAAGTTTGCTCCTGGTGGATACGGAAGGGTGAGCGCACCGACGACGACTGCTTTTCGTTCTTGCCAGAGCCGTTTTCCGACGAGAGTGATAGACGAATTTCGTACGACGATGGTAGTGTTGAAACAAGTTTTTAATAAAAAGACACGAGAGACTCCGGACACCTGCTGTTGTTGTTTTTTGTTTAGTAAAGGTGGATTGCTCACGTGCAATAAATAAGCTGGCGGAACAACACCATTTTTAGGGTTTACCGAAAAAGGGTATAAGGACAAGAGATCCCATTATACCGATATAATCCAACCCTAACCATTTTCTATTGGAACGCTGCCCCACCCCCCAATGAATGTTGTTGACAAACAAAATGGACAGAGTGAAAGAGCAGCTAGACCGGGCGTCTTGCTACTACAATCATGGCCTGCAGACGTGCAACGAGGGCATGGTTGCAGAGAAAAGGCTCCAAGAAGTAAAGGATAAAGGAGATGAGCTGATGATGCGACACTATGAAGAGCTGCTCACTTTCCTGGATAAAGTTGCCTGCCATGACACGAACATGGTGCAACAGTGCGTGCGAGCTGCAGAAGAGCTGGCATATATACAAGATTCCCAAAGAGAGTGAGTAGCGGTGTCGTGTGCTGCATTGTCTCCTGTTCACACACACACCACCATCGTGTCCTCCATGTTCACCCTTGCTTTGGAGGAAAGAATTTGTGGATGCCTCTCCTGCTCCTGAGAGAAAGAATGTAAGGGGCTTGCTCTGGTGCGAATCCACCACAAGCAAGAGCAAGCGCTTCGTAAACCGCGATTTCAATGCAACGATGAACATCAGTCGGTGTTTTACAGGAGTGCGTCCGAAACAACTGACGCGTATCCGAGGAGGCGGATGTCTCAGTAAGACGATAGGTGTTCGAATAGCAGCTTGAAAAAAAAAGTCCTAGACAGTATGTTGCCGGAACGGAAGGTGTAGATGAC
>SL_4KL_010_BRINEDRAFT_10001607_pt1 | contig 12522 bp, 14 predicted proteins | sample SodLak_010_BRINE_2_FD_10664 | JGI IMG/M metagenome (IMG submission 10664) | reverse complement strand
CTGCTGCTGCTGCTGCTCTAGCTGTTAAGCTGGCTGTTGGGGGTGAATGCTTCCACCCGCTATCCAGAAGCACCCGTGTTACCTCCAGCAGCATGGCCAAACAGCTGAGCCAATTGACCGGGCTGACAGCCACGGCTAAGTGCGAGTTATGATGTCATGTCAGATGACATCATAACTCGCAGAAACAAAGATGTGCACCCTTTAACTAATGGGGGATTGAAGACGGAAGTGAAAAAGCTGGGCATCTTCTTGCCTGACTTGTGCTGAGTCTGCCTGCTTGAGTGCAAGTTGCTGGGCGCCTACATGAGCATCAAGGAGGAGCTCCCTGATGTCATTAAGAAGCAGGGTGAGTGTGAGGTATCCTTGCTGTAGGCAAAGTCTTCGTTTCCCAAGAGGTAGTTACACACATACACAAACAAACATGTACGCACGCAAGCACGCATGCACGCATGCATGCAACTACACTTTACACGAAGTAGTTTGTGCGGCATCAATGATTGCCTGTTTCCGATTAAATGGCACTTTCTGCCTTGGTCAAGGCTCTCCTATGTGTGGCGCCGAAGTTTAGCAGTCATCACAGATTGTGTCTGCTGCCACTTGTTTTCACACAATGTGTGTCCTATCACCAACTGCACTTTCCAAGCAATCTTAACTTCATCTGGTACCAGGCATTCCAGCACTGCAGACAATCTGTAAAGAGAACAAGGAACATGATCTTTGTTTGTTTATGCTCAACTCCCTGCCGCTTGCTGATCTTAGTGCCGGACGCCCGCACCGTAGCACTGAACCCAAGCAGGCTGCGCTCTACCCTCAATCGCTGCTGCACTCAAAGGCACTGCAAAGAACAGGCAAAATTGCAAAGAGCAGCCTACTCTGCAGCTTTTTTTTGCCTTTGGTGCCGCCTTATAGCAGCATGAGCAAGTGATCCTAGACACATCACAACATGCCATGCTTTAGGTTCTTTTGGCGGTGTCCTCACTCCATTGAAGAGTTCACTGCTGAACACCAGCATTACCCTGCCTTGCAGCCATTGCAACATCACACATAAACGCCTTGGCCTGTCCTAGAGCTACCACAGCCTTTGCTATTTCTTGATTTGTCTGCCACCGCCGTAGCCGCTGCTGGTGCTGCTGCTGCTGCTGCAGAACATGGTATCGTGTCCCAGCTTGTCCTTCCAAATCGAGCCTTTCTGCTCATGCCCTCCCTCTCTTTTTGTCTCTCCCTCACGCATGCTCAAATTTAGATGGAAAGGCTCCTCCCTGGGCTGCAGGTGGCACTGTTTTTCAATGGGGCCAAGCGGATTGGCAGCTTCACAGCTCGGTAACAGACTAACAGTGTGGGAAGCGAGGTGCTGACCTCCTGGAGCATCTACCAGCAGCGCAAAACATCATGTCAGATGTGTGACGTGCACCTGCCAAGAGCCTGGAGTTGGTTGATGAGTTACAGGCCCTTTGCTCATGATAGGTTAGCTAACATGGCTGTATGCTGAACGAGGGTAGCTGAGCTAACCTAGAAGGCCTGCAACCTGGATCTAATCTGAGGCGCATACATGAGAAAAAAGGTAGTGTCTGAAAGCTAGAGGTCAGAGGTTTGCTCATGGTAGGCACATGCGTATTTTGTGCATACAGTGCACTTTGCTGTCTTTTGCTAGCAATTATTGCATCCTACTGTACTACACAGGACAGAGTATGGAGTAGAGTATGTACAGTAGTATATGTGTGTGTACAATATGTGTGACTTCTTTTTGGTCAATTGTTTAACTTGTAGCACATTTAGCACTTAAGTATTTTTGGCGTTAAGGTTTTTGAGACAACACTATCATTTCGTTCATGCTTGCGTTGTAGACATATCTCTTTTTCCTTCTTTGCTAGCCTCGCTTAGTTGCCTATTATCCTTATCATCTGTTCAGCTGCATTCTATTGACCTTCTACAGGTTGTACATTATACCAACAGCAACCAAGGAATCCAGGCGAAACCAATCACCCAAATACACATGTACACCTTCAATGTAATGGGCTTGCACAAGAGCCGTTTGGACTTCCAACAAGCTCTACGCTGTCACAAACCAGACGTATTGGTTCTGACAGAGGCAAAACTTCAAGATGTTCAGTTAACAACTTGAGAAAAAGGTTAGTTTAGGTGTTACATAGCAGTATCTGCCAAATGAGGGCAGCTGAGCTGAAACCTGGAAGGCCTGCAACCTGGACATTTGAAATATTTCAGGCTGACTGAAGCTGAATGAATGTAATTTTAATCGAAATCATTTGAAGTTACATTTCAATCAGTTTCCAACTTATCTTGATTGAATATAATTAGCACCATTTCAATCAGGTTTCAATTGCTGCTTTTCTGAGCCCATCAAAGGTTCAGCAGACCACAGGCTTAAATCACGAGTTTGTGTCGCAGTTTGAGTACTACTTAAGTATCTGGTGGTGGACCCTTCATCAAAGATTATTTGAATGATAGCATATGTCCATGAAATTTTATTCGGTTGTTTGCATTGATCCCTGCTTTTTTTCATCCTTGTGCTTTGTCTTGTATTACTTGGAGTCTGGCTGTACAGCTGAAGGTTATCCAGTGGCCTTTTGTTTTTCATCTGAAAATGCTCAGTGCTTATACCTCTTGAGTTTGTCTGGTTTGTCTGGTTTGTCTCTCCCTGGAGGAATGATTGTTGCTGGTGGCTAATTATTACCAACAGAAGTGGTATTTTATGCCAGGGGGGGGTATCTGAGGCCCAAAATGGGTAATATTTTGGCATGCTCCCAGGGTACGGGGCCCATGACGGGCAGCTTTCAAGCTTAGTATTAAATGGTTGCCCTGGTTTCATGCTGCCCACAGCACCTGAGCTTGAAAGCTGCCCGTCACGGGCCCCATGTCTAATCAGCTGCGGCGTGAACCCTACTCTTCACAGCCAGATGTCCCCACCAGATCACCCACTGCGCCGAACTGTATGGCTTTTGCGTCAGACATTTCCAGGCCCCGGCTGAGAGCGGCTGATGCGGCTAATAAGCGGCTGAATGACATCAGTGGTGTCTTGGTGTTCTTGTAATAAACAGGCATCTTTGCAAAAGAATTGGAGTGGAAAGACCTAGCGGTTGGCGAGATGTGCATTTTGGGGCATTCCCATTTAAAATAGTTTTAAAAATGGGTTCCAAAATGAGTCAAAAGCTGACCCCTTTCAGAACTGGGTTGCAACATCCAATATCAATTTACATAATTATAACAGAAGTGTACTGGTGGGGTTCTGGGGGTAAATGGAGCTCTGATGGACTTGTAGAGAGGGCGCACGTGCACTATCTATGCCAAGATAGGCCAAAAACAGAGGCCGAGCACCCACCCAGGCCACCTGGGTCAATTTCTTCACCCCAAATTTTGTCAGCAGCCTAGCTATATGATAAAATTCACGTTCAAGTCAAAAGAGGATCATGCCCGGACTTTTGGTCTGAAGTCCCCCTCTGGTGTGAGTGTATCACAATTTTCTGGACTCTGGTTGGTTGTGCTTTTTGTCACACGAAAAGCAGTGACCAGGCCGAGGATAGATGAGGTCTCCCTAGTTAATTGTGCAGATGTATGGTTTGTCACAAGAGTCGATAAGTTTTAAGTTCTGCTTGGCCTGAAGATGGTTCTAGCTATTTCAGATGTTATATCCTGAGTGAGTGGGCTGCTGAGTGGAGCAACCAAGCAGTTCAATGCTTGCTCATGTTCCTTCTTCCGGATTTTTCTGTATTTGTCGTCTGGCTGCTGTCACTCTCTTTTTACAGTTATGTAAGGCAGTTTACTCCTAGACATTTGAGGGGACCAATGCCTAGAAAGACAAGGCTGTTTACTCCTAGACATTTGATCAACACCTTGAAATCAAAAGTTCTGAACAGTAAAAATACTAGTTCTTGTTAAGCTATTTTGTCAAGCTTGTTTGTTAGATCTTGTTGGTTTCCAGTAAGATAAGTAGTCCTGATCTTTGTATGCTTAGCAGCTGGCGCACTCTCAGATTACAGTCCAACCGTCTCTGCCCGGGGTGAAGAAGGTTTTGTTGGCTACGATAAGTGTATCAGCTACCAGGTTCAGGCTTGTATTTTGTTTGAGCAGAGGTGCCTTGGTTCTTTTTGCATGTCTTGGAGTTGTACAATTCAGACTGTTTCGTATCGATGCCTTGGTGCAGCGCGTATGATGTTCCACACTCACAGAAGGGCATTCCAGTCCAAATGAGTGTGTGTGCGCGTGTTCTCTGATGATAGCTGTGAAGGGGTTGATCCTGTCCATACCACACTTTTTTTAAACTCAGTGTCCTATTTTTTGATCCCGTTTGTATATAAAATTCAATCTGATACTCTCAAGTTTAGAGTGCATGGTACTACAGGGAAGGAGTAAGCTAAGCTTGGTATGATGGCGGTTCTAATGATATGCTTTAGTTTGGGATGGGACGCATATGGTTTATTCACGGCGTTAAATTTATGGGTAAGATTGTCTTCACACGTTTGTGTTGGTAGCTCCAATCAAGGCTCATGGTGAGTGACACCTAGCTAATTCTAAGGTTCTGTCTGTCTCTTGTGAATTATGCACACTGCCCTTGAATTTCATCATTGTAGAGTGTGGCGTCCAGATCCCCTAAGATGATGGGGACTGCAGTCTTGGCGCGTGCTTTGCTATTGTTTTTGGAGTTGCGTTCAACTTACAGTTATTTCCTTGGTTAAAGAGCCTCTGCGCTTCTGCCCGATGGCCAGCACATGCCCAAGAGTGAGATGGGTATGCTTTGAGCATTTATTTTTACAGCCACATATCGTCCATTAGTATCCATCTCTATGAGGCTAGTGGGATTAAGGAAATGAAAACTAAGTAGGCAGTGAAACCAATGCTTGCATCGATTAAGGAAAAGGAGACACATTGACCCAAAGAGCCGTGAGTCTCCTCCACCAGGGAAAAGGAAGAATTTGTGAGGATCTGGAGGGTGACTAGCCGCCCCCTGCTCAAGACCAAGACCTTGGGAGCAACTGGATTTTTCAAGAGCGCGTCTAGTTTTTATTTGTTTGTGAAGACCATGTCTTCGTCAGACATTTCTCATGAGCTGATCAGCTTGGTTGAGGAGCAGTTGGTGCAGTTGATAAGCGGCTGAGACACTTTCAGTCGCATTTCAGATACATGCGGCCGCGGCTGATCATGATATCAGCAATCAGGCGCATTCATCTGCGGGTCTCCTGAAGCACGTTCTCGCACTTAGTGTATTAGACACACTGGCAGGCCTTCTTTCATGAATTATAGATCACCTATCGGCCCTTTTCAGTTAACCTATGCATGTCATCTCAAAACGAATATATTTATTGGATCCTCACCAAACCATTTTCTGAAAGCAAGTGGCATGTGTCATGCTGGATGGACGTGGATTGGTGAACTGAGTGAAGAAAGGCACCTATTTTGCTTCGTGACATTTCTCAAAATCATGGTCGCCAGCCACACACTGCCTCGTCCGGGCTCGCACCACCCCTTCTAAATACAGCCTGAAAGGGCAAAATATAAGCCACCCAACGCACTTCGCAGATCCTATAATGGTGGAATGAGCAAGTCCGAGCAAGTCTGACATGATTCATGGGGTTGCAAAGTTGCTGACATTGTTTGCCCAGACAAAGGGGGGTCCAGCTATGGGGGCAACCAGCATGGCAAGTTTCCTGTTGCCAACTTGGAATATTGAATATTCATATCGAAACCAATTGGGAAAAACATATAATTTAGGATACGGCGCCTTATATTGCATGTCATCTGACACAAGGAGCTGGTCATCTTCCCATTCTTGCAAAGGATGATGCCAATATATTTGAATGCCTGCCGACTCTCAAGTCAAGCGCCATTGTCCAGAAAGGTCAGGGGGCTGGAGCTGGAGTTTGCCGTGACTTTTTCTTGGTTGTCTCCAATGCCAGTTAAGTGTGATCATAGAATTTGTCTGGCTGATGTTGGAGGCGTGTGGCATAAAGGTAGGTGTACATGTTTGTTTGAGGCATTTGTGTATGACATCACTGATAGTTGGCCTGTCCATGCCTAGACGTAGAAGCAGGCATTTTGTTTAATAGAATGAAAGGCTAGAGCCTAGTTGCCCATTAAACCCATGATGTCAATCCATCTGGCTGTAAGCTTCAGTCGGTAGTATTTCTCCATACTAGGCTTGAGCCTAACGTCATCAAATAATTAGCCAGTATGTAGTCCTCCCATAAGCTTTCACCGACCAACAGTTCTTAGAGAACCATGACGTTGAAATTTTCATTAACAACTGTCTTGTTGAGAAAAGTGATTATCTTCCATGTAAAATCATGCCTAACTTTGTGCTTAATATCTTATGGCATTGAACTTGATTTGTGCTTTCAAAGCAAGATCTGAATTGTTACATTAGAATTGCAGTTACTGTTCTGCGTATAAGTTGCACACAAAACTTAAATCAACTGCAAATGTGCAAGCATGTTGCTCTTTGGACATGGGGAAGCAAGGTAAGGATTGCACGCCAATTAGCAAAACGTAGGCAAGAACTAAGGAAAGTTACATGAAGTACATGTCTATACCTACCAGATAACTGGCACCGTGCGTGAAGGAGAGGTTCACAAAGAAAACAAAAATTTTAAACTAGGAACTCCAGAGGAATTACACCACTCAAAGACGAGCTTACAAAGTGTACGGTAAAAATTTGCACAAGTATCAATGGAAGATGGAATGAAGTCCATTGCTAAGGGTTCCTTTTTGCTATGCTTTCTTGCATCAGGCATATGTAAAGCAGGTACCAAGGCAAACTTGCTTGCCTGTTCACGCAGGAAGAATTGATTCCTCTAAAGATGCACTTGCAGAAAGGTATGACTTGGAACTCAAACAAACCATGTATACAGGATATTTACAAGACATCTAGACCGCAACACTGGCAAAGGCGTGAAATATGCCAGTGGATGGCAGACATTTGTGAACCTGATGGCCCAGCTTCGTAGAGGTAGGCTATTACAATGCGTAAAAAACAATTCAGGCTCAAATGCCTTTTTTGGAGCCTTAAAAAGCAAAGCTGCAAAAAAATATGCATTGCTGTGAAAGAAAGAAGTATGTTATGGATAAACACCTGGTTATCAAATAATCCTCAAATGATTAAAGCTTAACTGAAATGGCAATACCGTTGTGCATCAATTTTAACAGCACCGCGTATTGAGCCATGTTTGGCAGGTCAGTGCAGCTATGACAACTCTGTTCACCTTGGGCTAATCGAGCACATTCATCTGCATTGGGCACCTCTGCCCGTATGCATGCTGAATCTATGCAAATGGCAAATCAGCCTCAGAATTAGAAAGAACATACCCTCTCATGTGCTTACGCGGTAGACTTTTTCAGGGCTGCCCATAAGCATCAAATAGCAAAGTCTGGTGCACAACTCGCTCAATTGTGTGCAAGTTATGGCTGTGAGATTCATAAGTAGACACTTACTATCCCTCACAACTCCAAAGGCAGGTGGAAGCGGTCATATATTACACATGTTGTTTCAGAGTGGGAGCGCCTGATTGCCTCGGCTTGAAAGGAGAACGAGGCCTGTGAGTCTTCTGAGAGCTGAGGTGTCCCCTGAATTACGTTTTGGAAGGATGGAGGCACGTGAACAGTGCTGCAAGTGTAAGCTCCAATTGGTAGAGCGCACCCTGAGATTCAAAAACGGCTCCTCAATATGCTTGGGACATTGGTACATAGGAATATGCCCGGATTTATGAAATTATGACTTTAAATGTTCACAGCAGGCAAAGCATAGGAATACTCACTAAGGCCTGTAGATCTGATGTGAGGAAGTGGTCATAACCAAATGAGAAAGACTTTGCTGCTGCTGTAAGCTCTGTAGATATGGATGAGGCCAAGGCATGAACACTGGGAAGGTTGGGCCCATAAGCTTGGGCTTGCACATCTTGGGCCTGCTCCCTGGCTTGCTGCTGCTGCTGCTGCTGCTGCTGCTGCTGCTGCTGCTGCTGCTGGATTACGTGCATTGGAGTCGCATTGGCACAGCTGTAGGGCGCCAGCAAACGATCCAGGCTAGCCTCATCCAGGCATAAGCCCCCAATCAAGCAAGACCGAGATCCAAAGCCTGCACGTGTCAGGCATTGCCCAAAAAGGTGAAATAGGTGATCAAACAGATTTGAGCTTGTCATGCATGCAAGATCTTGCTTACAGCTCCCCCCTAAATGTACACCTTTCCCAGTCTGTGCTGCAAGCCCAGCTCATGCTACGTATGGAAATCTGTACACATGTGCGTCACCAGCAGGGGTTGTAATTTTGTCATCGTGGTCGTGTGTCTTCTGCAAGCTGCAAGTTGCTCAGACAAAAAACACAGTAATGGAGCCGTCTTCCATAGCTACACACTGGTAAGCAATGATGCTCCCGTTCATCATAATCTTACCTGATGAGTCAAAATCCAGAGGCGTGGGTGCCACTCTGGAGGGAAGCACAGATGACAGGGATCGTTGCCCCACGGCACCATAGCCCATCTGTCCCTGCAAGTCTGCCATATGCTGCATGCCCAGAAGAGCTTGCTGATGGGCATATTGATGCGCAGCCAGGTACTGCTGTTGCATGTGCTGCTGCAGCTTTTGTTGTTGTTGAAAGTGGTGGTGCTGTTGCAGGAGTGGCAGTGTGAAAGTGTGGAGCAGGATGAAAGCACGGTGAAGCTCGCTGCGCTCACTGGTCCCCCAGCCAGAAATAATGTGTGGTTTTGCCAGCAGCACCTTGGCAAGCTTGGACAAAAATGTCCAGGGCTGGGCCACTGAGGAGTGCGCAGCACGGAGGAGGGTGCACAACTCCTGTGATTGAGCATTTGTTTTAAGCAGGACTTGTATAAACGGATTTGTAAGCCTTTTGGGTATGGTGATCACAACATTAGGTCAAACGTGGTGCTTAAAACACAACGGTGTGCATTACATTTCTTTCCTCACATCGTGCACCTTAACTTAAAAAGTCGGCTTTCATGGAAGCCTTATCCAAACAGCACAGAGTATGGCAATCAAAACCAGCTAGCGGCCTTTGTTCAACAATATCAGCTTGTAAGGCTTTTTTTGGCGTCTGCACCCTTTTAAATTTGCCTGCTGTAATGGAATTGATATTGATCTAGATCTGATGTAGACACTTGTGATATATTCTGGATGTTACCTGGGGCTTGAAGCTGAAGTGAGGACTGCCTATGAGCTCCATGTGGTCAAGCCGAAATGCAGCCACATTGAAGACCCACTGCAGCAGCTCTCTGTCAAGCAGCTCTGCTCTTTCATATGCATACACAATATTGGACAGCGCCTGCGCAGACCAAGCATGCCAGGCATCAACTAACTGCCAATAATAAGCCAAGAGCGTGGCCAATCATGGTCTGACTGAAGGCCGTTATGATGACAGTGATATCCACAATTTCCGGTCAGATAAGAGTGTTCCTCCCGCACCACAGGATGATATGTATGCTGTTTGGCAGTAGCAAGAAATCTGAATCAACTGAGTTATCCTCTACCTGCTCATTCAGGCCTCCTGGCAGCTTGTGGGCCCACATCTGGTTTTGTTGCAAGGCAGAGGATGTAGCATGGAGCCTGCATGGCTCATGAAGAAATGTGAGAGTATGAAAGCGATAAGGGAGGTGCAAAACCAACCTGACAGCATGCATGCATGTAGGATTCATCTAAAATAAACAAACAGTCTGTGTCACTATTCTGTGTACCGGGGTAGTGTGAAAAGACATGACTTCAACCTACCTGATGATAGATTCATGCCTGATGTCCATAAACATAGCATGTATGTGCTGATTAGATGAACATTCGCTCCCCAGCACTGATGCATAGCTCCAAACCAGGTTGACCATGGCCTGAAAGGCAATAAGGCAGTTTGGACATTATGCCTGGCAGTGGTAGATTTCTGAGGCAGATCTGCTTCAGGCTAATCTATATGCCATCATAGCACAAGACTGCAATCTTTCAGGATCATTTCTCACCTGGCATGAAAACTTCCGCTCTCCCTCGGCCATGTAAGCCTGGAGCTTCTCTGCACTTATCTTAAGTGAGCATAGCATGGTGCTTGCTGCATCTGCCACTGCTTCAAGGAAAGCCATGACAGATCCAGGGCTGCCAGTCACACTGTCCAGCTCCTGTTCGTATTGCACAAGAAGTTGAAGTACTCAAAGCTTTTGCATGTATGTACGTGCGTCATGATAATCTATAGCCCGTAAATGTATAAAGCCCCAAGATTGTCCTGATGAAGTTTCTGTCTGTATGACAGGCTTTTTTCAGTTTAAAGGTCGGTGGCATTCACAAGCTGATTTAAAGGAGAGTGAGGAAAGAGAGATACGTCAGGTTTGCTTCTGACAACTTGAATTGGATCGTGGCAGAGGCATTTGCTCACCTCAAGCTTGGCACGGGGGTCTGAAACCTTAGTACGAATGTGTGCCAATGCCCAAATGCTATTGGACAAGGCCTACACACCGAGGCAGAAGTAAGTGCAGGTTGCAGTTGTGTTAGACAGTAGATAAAGAGTAAGGCACCATTACCATGTTCACACTTCTCTTTGGGCAACAAACGACAATCAAAGAATGGGGGAGAGTGAGAGAGGAGGGGGGGGAAGCTCTGCAAGTTTCTTCAGAAGCCATTCTTGAGGCACTAACAAGATAAAAGTTACTTACTTGAGCATCAAAGGAAGGTGCAGTTGCAGGGTCTCTGAGCAAGCTTGTCATCCTGTAAAAGCAATCGTGGCGCACAGTCACGTTGTCTTGGTGCTTGCTCATGAATGCTGAATGACATGGACCATAGCATATAATGGGACATTGCTCGTTGTCAGGCTTATAGCCCTATCACATAATCCAGCAAATGGTCAACATATGTTTCAGTTCTGAATTACCTTGTCACTATGACCATCATGGTGTCATAAGGTGGAAGGCACATTTTTGCCAGTGCCCAAAGGAGGTTTGCCAGACCCTGCTCATACAAAAGTTAATGCAATGACCAGATTTTCAAAATGATACTTACAAATATGGTTGTCTGAAGTATGTAGCCTGATGTGCAGACTCAGCACGGCAGAGGATACACTACACACGTCTTAGCCACTGTCCTCTCTCTACAGCTTCCTTTTATCTTTCAAGCACAGCAAATTACAGGCCCATATGTCTACCATCACCACACATGCATGAAATCAGTTGAGAAAAAAGATCTTGGTACCTGGCTGGAAGACTGCGGCAAGAAGTACACAATCAGGGGCGATGCTGCCTCCACAATCTTGTTCCCCTCTGTGCAGCCTTCTGAGTGATCTGCAACTTCAAGCTTGACCAGAGCCCAGACGAGGTTGCTCACACAACGCGCATCTAGGCCTTTTGCAGAGCTACTTTGCAGCAGCATGAGCTGGGCGTTAAGCAAGTGAGATTGGATGCCCCCTGTTGGCACAAACACCAGGAGAGCGCCATTACCTTGGTTAGAAAAATGCCATACCATGTACTTCATGTGATGCAGTATGTTTGACAAGGTAGCGTAAGCAGTTGCAGGTCAGGAGTGCATTAAAAATTGTAAAGCAAGGCAAATTTGAGAAAAACAGAAGTAAATGTCACCTAAGAGCAGATGGAAAGCAGGACTAGTAATCAGTTCCTGTCTCCACATGCTTCGGCTCTCAGGGGAGCGGATGAAGGAAAACATCCTTGCCAGGCGGTAGACACAGGTCACCAAATTGATAGAATCAAGGTGGCTGTGGTACTGCAGGACATAGGCCAGGAGCTCTTCCTGCAGTTTGAACAACAAATTGAGGCAACCTGTCACTGCCGTGATTGACAGGCTAGAAGACTCAGGTATGCTCGTGGTCCACAGCAAAGGATACGCAGCCTTTTCCCTGATCTTGGCTAAAAGAGCATGGCATTTCAGCGCATTATATTTCTGGGATGAGTATGTTTCTGCTCTTAAGTGTGCGGCCAGAAGTTTGTGCTTTTCTGCTCGGTCTGCGCAGCAAAAAGCTTGTGCTTTGACCAATCAGCATTCATCTTGCGTCAAGCGCTAGCACTCACTTTTGTAGCAATGGCATTGATAGCCCGCAGGAGCCTGGGTTGTAAAAGTACAACACTTTCAGGAGTGTCAGTGTTTGAGGTCTGCACCTCACTAGCTGGCTTCTCGANGAATGGTGGACCTGCGCAGCAAATACACGTTAACAGAGGCCGCTGGTCAAACTTGTGCGCTCAGCAGTGGCACCTGTGAATTCCTTGCTCTCCAACAGTCAACACGCTTACAGTTTTTTTCATAGGGTTCCAGGTTAACCATTCCTGGGACGCAACACACATGCCACCAGCGTGCTTGCACATGCAAGCACGCTTGCGAGCAAGCCACATTCCCCCAGCTCCATCCCCGACCACCAAAATTCAGGCATTAATACTCCTCTTATTTTTTTCATGGCTCTTTATCTCATACAAGGGCCTTACAAGCCCTCCCCAAAGCCTCTCACACTGCAATTACCTTGCTGCAGCAGCTGCTGCCCTTCGGGAGAGACGATGAAGGCATTGGCGCAGAAGGTTACACTCTGCAAAGTTCA
>SL_4KL_010_BRINEDRAFT_10001606_pt1 | contig 12526 bp, 12 predicted proteins | sample SodLak_010_BRINE_2_FD_10664 | JGI IMG/M metagenome (IMG submission 10664) | reverse complement strand
TCCCCTCGTTCGTTACGTTCGCGTCGATCGAACCGTCGTGGCTAGTGATTATCCAGTGACATAGCCACAATCCGAGTCCGGATCCGTGAGTTAGTGACGTTTCGGTTCCTGTTTCAAGCACTTCCGTTTCATGAGTGGCCAGTCCGGGACCGGTATCCCCGATTTGGATCTCGACGGCATGTGGTACGGCGTCCACAGAGACGGTAACAGCGGGAGCATCTCCACCGTGTTTAGCAGCGTTTTCGATCAACTCTTTGAGCGCCAGTTCGAAACTCGGTAAGACTGCTGCGGTGACCGGTTCGTCGTATTCGGCACTGATTGATGCGTTCGGGTATTGGCGTGAAACACGCTTGATAATTCGATCAACGAGTGCTGTAATGGTGGTTGATTCATCCTCGAAATCAGCGGCGACGGTGCGATCTAACTCCCGAGCTTTATCAGCCAACTTAATGATATCATCAATGTGCTCGAGTACAGTCTCACTATAGGGATTCTCACCTAATCTATCAGCCATTAATTCGGTGAATCCACGAACAACAGACAGGTCGTTGCGAAGATTGTGTCGTAGCACCCGATTGAGGACGATGGCGAGGTTCGTTTGTCTCGTGAGTTCGGCCTCATGCTGCTGACGTTCGAGTTCACGTTCGAGCAGTTTAGCGATGAGTTCAGCGAACATCGTTTCGCCGTCGGTAAACTCCGCACGTGGACCCTCGGCAACGAAACAGACTGTCCCGTAAGTGGTGTTATCGACGATGAGTGATGTGCCGTGGTAACAGTGCAGACCGTGGGTTTCGAAGGCCGGGTCGTCATCCCATCCCTGATTGGGCGCATCGTGGAGGGCTATCGACGAGGTGGCTTCGATCGTCCGGCGACAATACGTCGAGTCAAGATCGAGTTCCAGTCCTGGTGGAAAGCGACCATCCGGTGGGTCAGTACTGACGGTGGCCTCCCAGTGGTCGGTTTCTTGGTCGATACGAGTAAGATGAGCATTGTCTGCACCAAGATACTGCATGCCGAGTTCGAGGGCGTTACGTGCCTTCTGCTCAAAGGGGACCTCTTCCCGGATAATGTCGTACAACTTGTCTCTGGCTTTTTTAATTGAAACCGTGGTGTCTTTCATATTCCCACTCTGATTGATTCGGATCTTTCGTTATCTGTGTGCCAGACCATGCTATTGCCACACTGTCAGGCCATGAACTCATTCGGCGCAAGCCAGATGAGAAACCCATCGTCATCGTCCTTTTTGACGACTCCTTTAAACATCGGTGAATCAGTAATGCCTTCAGCCTCGGATTTTTCAATTGGAATCTCGGTCACTTGGGAAACCGTTGAAACTAACCAACCCACGGTTCCATCACTGTCGGTAACTGAGGAATCAAGCATGATGATACGGTTTGATACCTCGCCCCCATCTGTGAGTAAATCAGTAGTGTCGATACCGCCATTTTCCATCACCATCAGTGGGTTAATAATTGTCGTTGTCTGCCCTCGGAGGTTCATTACACCCTCGATGTACTCTGCAGTGCTTGGGACTGGCGTTACTTCTCCACCGTCAATAATCTCTGTGACGTACTCTAACTCGATGCAGTATTCTTGTTCACCGATTCCGAATGTAAGGACCTGTGCAGTGGCTTCGGAACCTGGGTTTGCTGTGTTCTGTGTTGCAGTCATGGTTCAGGTAACTCCGTGATAGTTTGGTTGAATTAATTGTGGGCCGTATCTCTCCTCATCAGTCCTCATCTGCCATCATGTCCTGGTCTAGGTCACTGACTAACTCTCCCAACTCTTCATCGATCTCAGCAATCTGGTCGGTCTGAGTTGACACAGCGTCAACAATATCGGCTGATTCGGTAGCAATCTGTTCAGCAGCGGCGACTGATTGGTCAACCATGCTGGCAACTTCTTCGTTGGAAGCAGCCTGTTGGTCGGTCGCTTTAGCGACTTCGGCAATCCCCTCTGACACCTCTTCAACAACCCCATGAATGTCTTCGAGAATTGTCACTGACTCTTCAACTGAATCAATTCCCTGTTCAATGCGGTCATTGTTAGTTTCGAGGCTGTCGACAGCCACTTCCGTATCAGCTTGAATTTGGTCAATCATCTCCTCGATGCGACCTGCCTGGTCCTGAGATTCCTCGGCGAGACTTTTGACTTCCTCTGCGACGACGGCAAACCCTTCACCCGCTTCGCCAGCGCGAGCAGCCTCAATAGAGGCGTTCAGAGCCAGCATATTCGTCTGGTCTGCGATATCGTTGATGACCTCGACAATCTCGTCAATTTCCTCAACCCTCTCCTGGATTGTTCGGACATCTCCTGCAACCTCGTCGGCTGCATCACCGATATCTTCCATCGACTCGCTGACTTCGCTGGCCGTTTCCTGTCCCTCCTTGGCTAGCTCAAGGGCTTCGTTTCCGGCCGAAGACACTTCCTCGGAGGAGGAGGCAATCTCCTCAACTGAGGCCGAAAGGTTCGATACCTCATCAGCAATGTGCTGGATACCCTCATACTGTTCGTGAGTCCCCTCGCGGATTTCTTCGATTCCGCCCACAATGTCCTCTGCTGATTCCTGTAATTCCGCCAGAGAATCTTGAATCTCACTGGCCCCGTCGTGGTCGTACTCGTTGGTTGTATCGATTGATTGTGAAATGTCCTCTTCCACATTGGTGTCGAGTTCTTCTTCCAAAGAATCAGTTTGGCTTGACATAATCCCCACAAAAACAGCAGTTTATTTAAAGTGGGACTTTATATTGATTAACAGAACCTTCTTATCGAATTATGTATGTAAGGGGCAGGTTAGTATCGTCTTAGTCTGTAAATATCTGATGTTTACCACCCACTTCCGGGATGCCCTGAGACTCTTAAATGAGATGTCGAAGAACCGGCTATATGGTTTCAGTAGAAGATGGCTGATGTCATGTGTTTGGCTATTCAGACAAAGGTTGGAGAGGGTATCTTTGAGGATTACCTAGTGGAATTCGAGTTCCCATTACGACTGCTATTGACAGTCAACGACTGCACAGATTAGAAATGTCAACTTCCTACCAATTGTGATAAGAGCAGACGTATAGACAAGTAAGTATTAAATGATGGTTTTGCGGATAGTAGCGATTCTATAGGCGGATACAGGGTACTACTCTGGTAAAAAAGCCGTGTAATTGGGATGTTTTCGACTACTCAGTGGAAGAGAAAAGTGTACTAGTAGGAAAAATTTATACTAACAACTGAAACGATTTACACACCGATCTCACAGCATTCGTACAATCGGGTGTGCATTGACCTTCAGTGGCTACTATATTCGGCAGGTTCGACACTGGTAAATTCGAAGCGTGCCCCACCATCCTCGCTCTCAGTAACTGTTATTTCCCAGTCGTGGGCTTCAACAACCCCCTTGACAATCGCCAGCCCGAATCCTGTGCCATCCCTCGTTGTAGAGTAGCCACTTTCAAACACGCTTTCTCGTTCCTCAGGGGCGATTCCTGGGCCATCGTCTGCGATAAAGAACCCATCGGGAAGTAAACCAACCCGGACAGTAACCTTCTCGTCACCGTGCTCGACCGCGTTACGGAACACATTCTCCAGGAGTTGTTGGAGCCGCGTTCGGTCTGCCCGAATTGGTCGGTCAATATCGCGCTCAAGCGTCGCTGCTTCAGTGACGACATTTCCCCAACACTGCTCGGCCAATTCTCCCAAACAAACAGATTCGAGTTCGCGGACTGTTTGGCCGGTGTGAGCAACTGTTAACAGATCTTCGATCAGCTTCTCCATTCGGTCATGTTGCTGTTTAACAGTCGCTAGATGTTCGCTATTCCAGTCCTCTGTAGCCAGTTCTAAATGTAACTCTGCGACATTCAGTGGGTTCCGAAGATCGTGGGAAACAAAGTTAGCAAACTCCTCTAATCTTTTGTTCTGGCGAGCAAGTTCCTGTTCCCGACTTCGGAGTTGTTCGGAATGCTCCACTTGTTCGAACGCTGCAGTAATGGTGCCTGCCAAGATCTCTCCAAGGATACGGTCCTGCTCATCAAAAGCCTGAGGCTCTTTCGAGGCTGCTAAGAAGATCCCATGTTCCCCGAGAGGTAAATATAGCTCACTCTGAACAGCCGTCTCAGGATTGTAAACATCTGGATCGTTCTTGACATCGTCGAGGGCGAGCGTCTCACCCGATGTGTAGACACGCCAAGCGATACTGTGATTTTCCGTAAGAGTCGGTGGACTTCCGACGAGGGTGTTGCCCTCCTCGGTTTGAGCAGTCGGTACGAGGCCGTTCTGTTCATCGTCATACAAATGGACCGCATTCGCGTTAAGTCCTAGAACATCACGAGCTGCATGAATTGCTATTTCGGCAACTTCTTGGCGTGTGTCGGTAGTCATCACATCTTGAGCAGTCTCGTTAAGTGCTGTGAGCTGCTGCTCCAGTTTCTTTCGATCTGTAATATTTCGCCCAATTCCTGTTATCCCCTGAAGTTCACCAGTTGAGTTTACAAGTGGACCACCAGTCAGTTCAAAGAGTATAGAATTATCTTCTTTTGTCTTAATAGGACTCTCTACTGTCACAGGGCGCTGTTCTTCGAGAATTGTTTGAAAGCTCGTAATGGTCGTTTCATGCTCTTCCTCGGGAGTGAATTCGGTTAAGTGCTTACCTTTAATCTCATCAGAGGTATATCCTGTAATTTCCTCTAATTGGTCATTCCAGCGAATGAGCTGACCTTCTGTGTCGAACGCGTAAAGTGGATCTGGCAGAGCTTCGAAAATACTTTGGACGAACTGTTGTTCTTCTTGGAGTTGTTTCTCGTAAGCTTTCTGTTCGGAGATGTCCACGTTAACGGCGACAAAGTGAGTAATTTTACCTGTCTTATTTGTTACGGGTGCGATCGTCTGGTCGATAAAGTATTGAGTGCCATCTTTCCGTTCATTGAACACTTCGTTTCGCCAGACATCACCGTCGAGAATCGTCGTCCAGAGGTCGGCGTAAAACTCAGGATCGTGTTCACCCGATTGGAGAATCTGAGGTGTCCGTCCAATCGCCTCTTCGGCGGTGTATCCGGTCATCTCCTCAAAGGCCTCGTTAACGTATTCGATAACACCGTTCTGGTCTGTGAAATAAATCGAGTGACCCGACGATTCAATTACCCGCCTGAACAGCCGTAGTTGCTGTTCACGTTTCTTACGCTCGGTAATCTCGGTTGTAATGCCAACGATTCGAGCGACTCCATCGTCATCGTTGAGAACTGGTTGAGCCCGGACGTATACCCAGCGTGAATCGTCATTACGGCCGTTTACTCGATGTTGGATTTCCGCACTTTGTCCGGCTTGGAGACGTTCGATTGTCTGCTCAACTTGCGTTCTGTCATCGGGATGAACTACCTCCAAGAACTGCTGTGGATTCTCTCGCAATTGTTCTGTGGGGATGCCGAAAAGATCCTCAAAGGTGGAGTTAACAAAGATAACCTCATCCATGTCCCCAGAAAAAATCCAGAGTACGTTTTTTGTTTCTTCAGCGAGTTCTCGAAGCCAACGTTCTATCTGTTGAGCGCGTTGGCTTGCTCTGTGCTGCTCAACGGCGTTACGGATACGATTGGCCAGTAGCTCGTATTGTTCTGCTCCAGTTTGCTTTTGGAGATAGTCGGTTACTCCCTTTGAGATGGCTTCGCTAGCGATTTGTTCGGACCCCTTCCCGGTGTAAAGAATAAACGGGAGATTGGGATATCGCTCCCGCACCAGTTGAAGTAATTCGAGCCCATTTTTCCTTGGCATGTCGTAATCAGAGACGATACAATCAACATTGTTTTCCTCTAAATACTCAAGAGCGTCTGAGGGGCTCAGTTCAGTATCTACCGACAGGAAGTCATTTTGTTGCTCAAGGAAATCCGCACTCACTTCTACTAAGCTCTTATCATCGTCCACATGGAGTACATCTATTTGTTCATCAGTTCGTGAAAGGGTTTGAGAGTAGTTGGTTTCGTGCGGTGGCATATTAAGTAAGAGTGATCAGTCAAGCGATGGAGAGTGGTATTGATTTCTTTTACTGTGGTGTGTTGTCATCGGTATCAGCAGTCACCTGTTCTCAACAAGTGTTCTTGAATTTGATATTTCCGTGAGTTTCAGTCATGGCTTCTGCCTCCACGCAATTTTGATATCATCATTTCCGTTGATGATAACCTGATAACCATTATATGGGAACGACAGGATAACCTGGTTGCCTGCTGGAGAGTCGAACAACCGATTCAAACTGTCCGGATCAATCCAGTCCGATATTGGTGTTAGGTCAACTGGCTTGATATCTTCAATTGTCGCTACCGCCCAAAGAACCGAAACGAGGGGATTCTCCGCTGGTGCGGTGGCTTGTATGAAACTATACGTTTCGGTTTCTTCGTCGTATTCGATCCTTTCGAATGGCGGGTTAATATGACTCATATACGCAATATTCTCTGATATGATATTTACATGAGCAGCAAAGGTTTTAAAAAAGCAGTTTATATTGATTAGAAACATGAATGAACAAGGTAATACAAATAAGGAATCTTCAAGTGACGTGTTAAGCTGCACAGATACAAGGTGTGTTTCCCATTATCAGGATGCCCTTGGACTCCTCGAGGTAGGCAGCTGGTGTTTCGACTTTGAGCGAGAGACACTTTATTGCTCCCAAAACCTCCGGAGGCTCCTTGGAAGAGATGTCGAAGAAACAGGATTGGACCGGCAGGATATTCACAGATTGATTGATCACCGTGACCGTAATTCAGTCAAGCGCCGGTGGGACGGACTCCACAATGGGGAATCATTTGATAAAGAGTATCGTCTCTTTGTTGACGAGGAATCGATTTGGGTGCGAGAACGGGCGACTGTTAAAGTCGATGATGATGGCAAGCCCCTAACTGCTACCGGCGTTGTACAGGATGTCACTGACTACAAAAAACGCGAACAGGAATTGGAGTTTTTCAGAACAGTTGCTGACTACGCAAGGGACGGTTTCTATATAATTGATCGAGACACGAGTAATATTCTGGATGTTAATGAGACTGCCTGTGAAATGCTCGATTACGAGCGAAAAGAACTACTGTCCTTCTCGGTAGTTGACATTAATCCGGAGTTCTCTATGGCTCAGTGGGAAGAGCTCATTGAAACTGTTCGTGAACAAGGCTCGATAACCATCAACACTACCCACCGTCGAAAGGATGGCTCGACACTCCCCGTCGAGATCCAAGTTGCATATGTTTCCTTGGATCAGGAGTATCACGTCGCGACTGTACGGGACATTACCGAACGGCAAACGCGCGAGCAAGAAGTCGAAAGAGCTCGTAAACGGTACCAAACACTTATTTCAGAGGCTCCCAATCCGATCTTTGTCGCGGACGCTGAAACTGGGGAGATTGTCGAAGCGAATATTGCTGCTGCTGAACTGATGAACCGACCGCAACAGGAACTTGTTGGTCTCCACCAGACCGAACTTCATCCTGAAGATAAAGCAGACCGATACCAGGAGTTATTCGAACGGTGTACAGATGAGTCCACCACTGTAAAATCATTCGACGATGGGTCTCCACTTTTCGTCAGCTCGAGTGACGGAGAGAAGGTCCCAGTTTCAATCAGTATCGCACCAGTAACAATCGATGGTAGAACGCTCGTTCACGGCATCTTCCAAGAAATTTCGGTCCAGAGACGGTATGAAGAGGCACTTTGTCGAGTAAACCAGACGGCACGGCAGCTTTTAACGACTGAAACTGATGTTGAAGTTGCAATTACAGCGGTTCAAAATGCGACCGAGTTGACCAACGCTGCTGGCAGTGCAGTCTATTTCTACGAAGAACAGACCGGCGAACTGGTCCCAGCAGCCGTTTCGGATGGACTCGAATCACTCGTCGGTAATCTACCCAGATTTTCGCCAGGTGATAACATTGCTTGGCGTATCTTTGCAGAACAAGAGCTAGCCCACTTTGACGATGTCCGAACAACAGACGACGTATACAACGCTGGCACTCCAATTCGGAGCGAGATTATTGCCCCACTCAATGATCACGGCGTGTTGATTATCAGCGACAATTCTGTTGGGACTTTTGATAATCTTGATATCGAAATTGTAGAAACGTTCGCTGCGACGATTGAAGCAGCACTCGACCGCGCCGAACGAAGTCACCAACTCCGTGAACAAGAACGCGAAGCCAAGATTCAGGCCCAACGACTTAATCGTCTCCAGCAGATTAATGACCAGATCAGAGCGATGAATGAGACGTTGGTAAACGCTCAATCTCACGAAGCGATCACTCAACAAGCATGTAACTCGCTTGTTTCGACTGACCAGTTCGATCACGTCTGGATTGGCAAACCCAACCTTACGACCGACGACCTTGAGGTTATCGCGGAGGTTGGTACGTTGGGGGGCTACCTTGAGTCTGTACCTCTGGATTTGGATGCGGACACCAGTCAGCCAGCACTTCAGGTAATAGATGACCGCAGCCCAATCAGTAGTGACACGGCTAGTGTGGATGCACGGCAAGAGCAGTGGCGCGAATCTGCACTCCTTCATGGAATACGATCCGTTGTGAGCGTTCCACTCCAGTACGAAGGGATTCTATACGGTGTGCTAACCGCCTACAGTACCAACGTAGAAAACGATAACCAGCTGACGACCATTCTCGCAGAACTTGGTGAATGTATTGGTTATGCGCTTAACGCAGTTGATCAGCGGAGCGCGCTACTTGGTGAAAACACAGTGAATTTTTCGATTGATGCCACGACCTCTGACGACGCTCTCCTCAAGCTTGCTGAACATCTCTCAACTGAACTTCATATCGAAAATATCATCCAACAATCGGAAGAGCAGTATCTTGTCCATATTCTCGTCGAAGAAGCGGATTGCGAGAAAATCCAATCAGCAGCCGAGAAACACCCATCTATTCACAGGATACGAAAGTTCTCTTCGGCAACATCAAGGTTGTACGAACTTGTCTTGATAGGCGATTGTCTGGCAACGACGGCAACGGAGTTTGGGGTAGACCTCCAAACAGTCACTGTCGAAGCGAACCGCTACTTGCTCAGTGGCACACTCCCGGAGACAAGCGATACACGTGCATTCGCGACCCGTTTAAAAGAGGAATATCCCGAGATCGAGATTTTTGTACAGAAAGACACAGAACCGTCTGCTTCGGCTTCATGCCGACATTTGATTACCGATGCCCTCACCGACCGGCAACAAGATGTTCTGCTTATGGCCTACTATAGCGGATACTTCAACCAGCCACGAGACCGAACCGGTGCCGAAATTGCCGAGGAACTTGGAATGTCACAGCCATCGTTTTCAATGCAGCTGCGGACTGCACAATCGAATCTTCTCGAGAAACTTACTGGAGATTGATATTCTTCTCCGCGTAAATACGGAGGCATCTCATGGGGCCGTTTGATTGGTAGATTATTTTGCCCATAAGTGAAGCGTTCGAAGAGGGATGCATGTTAACCAATAATTTCTGCCACCTTGACCTATTGTTGGTTAATAATTCAGTCTTCGATGTCTATACAGATGTAGCGACTCTGTACACTCGCTTAAATCTAATATAAGCCAATACAATAGATTTAGATGGGTGTGGAAACAACGCTAACTCAGGATGGATGCCGACGAGTTCTCTCTGTAACCACCGGCCGAGTAGGCGTCTTTACAAGTGACAGTGCTGACGTATGCTCTTCCATATGCTGAGGGTAACCTGTCAGAGCGGGTTGGCGCTCGTAAACTTGACTTACAGTATGCGTTTGCAATTGCTGTCCTGCACGCCCTCCGAGAGATTGTTCTGGAGATGGAATCCACAGATCCATACATTGGGAAGATTCGAAGCCAGCGTGAGCAGCCACCAACTGGGGAGTGAGTAATTCTACTCGAAGAGATTCTTCGCTTTTCTGTAGATCGGTGATTCAAGCCAATCTCTGTTTTCTGCGGCTTCTTCCAATTTTTCCATGGCGTCTTCTTGTTCGAGGATATCTCGCTTGACCAGTGCTTTGAGCAAGATGGGGGAAATCACAACGGTGGAGTCAGCAACCGCTTGTAGTTCAGGAAGTGCCCGTAGATCGTCTGTAATCAGGAACTCAGCCTGTTTGTTGTTTGTAAGTGTGAGTGTCGAGCCTTCACCGTCGTCGATTCTGGATGATTGGAACTGTTGTGTATTGGTTCTGTGAACCTCGATTCGGTCTACTTGGTCTAATACGGTTTGAGCGGCTTCTCCGTGCACATCTTCGTATTCCGCTGTCTCGTTGAGTTCCTCGATTACTGTCTCTGTGGTGTGGACATCGTATTCGGTTAGAACGGGGTCAAGGAGGTTAATAGAGGCTATCGTAATGAGAGCGCTGGTATCGAGTATAATCATTCTCAAGTCCTGGAAACCGGATTGTTAGAGATTTGCAAGTTCATCTGCGAGTTCGTCGCCTCGATCGAGAAGAGATTTTGAGGCTTTGACTGCTTGTGCGTCTTGTCGTCCGACGAATTCTTTGAGCACGCTAAATTCGATTTGGTCGTCAAGATAGAGTTCGACCACTGCTTCTCTGAATTTTTCATCGTCTTCAACNTCGTCCAGGTATTCTTGGAGTGCNTCTTTGAGTATTTCTGTGCGGTTTTTGTGCGNGATTTCAGCTGCTACGTCGGTTTTCTGGATGAGGTCTTCTGGTAGTCTGAAGTTGACTCGTGTGGTTCCCATTGGTACAACCCTCTTGTACATACATTGTACCCACAACATTAAATAGGTAACCCCTCTAGAATCGCCCAGGAGTAGTTGCACATGTTGAATAACCGCGGCAGTACTTCAGCATCTCTATAAGACGGTAAGTGGCTCTCGCAACCGTACCTGGTCAATTTATCAAGTAGCTCGTAAAGATAGTGTCCACCCCTTGCAAACCAGTATGGGGTCGAAGCGATTGTAGCCGAACTGTACGCGTATCTAAAAACAAGCGGTGACGAGCGAGGAAACCGTCTGCCGACGTGGAGCGAGTTCAGCAACCTCGCTGATGAGTATGGAGTAACCGTATGAGAGCGCGCTTTGACAGTGCGTACATCGAGGACGAATTGGAACGACTCGGTGACTCAATGGAGACGCCGCTAACTGTCTACCTAATCGGTGGCGGTGCAATGGCGCTTCGAGATCTCAAGGACACCACAAAAGACATCGATCTCATTGTCACGAACGCCGAGAATCTCAAACAGTTGCAGACTACACTCTTGTCGAGCGGTTACGGGATTGTCAAGAATCCTGGGGAAGAATACGATGAGCTCGGAGCACAGTGAATTTTCGAGAACGGTGACAACTGCCGAATTGACGTGTTCACCCAGCAAGTGGTCGATAAACTCATCTTCTCTGATGGAATGTGCAATCGGAGTGAGGGGTATCTTGAGGCCGGTGGGTTGTCTGTTGAACTCGTCAGTCCCGAAGATATCTTTCTATTCAAAGCGGTCGCTGGGCGAACAGACGATATCGAGGACATGTTCGCGTTGGTACAGACAGACCTCAATTTCGACGTTATCGAGGAAGAACTGAAGCGCCAGATCGATCTTCTTGGGCAGGAACTGTTCGTTTCGTACATTAACGAGGCTCTTTTCGACCTTGAAAAGCAGTATAACATCACAACACCATTGGATGAAATTGTTTCTGATATCACCGAGCGTATCTACCGGGAATTAGAGGTATTGCAGGCGATTGGCGACTCGATCCATCGTTCAGAATTGGAAGCAGCGCTTGACCTTCCCTCGAAAGAAATCGTCAAAATTCTCCAGAGCCTCGATAGAAAGGACGTGATAACGGTGGATGCTCAACGGATTACGAGAGAAACAACAATTCTATAAACGAATTGAGCCTGCTTGGAATATCTTATTCGAATACCTCACCCAATCTTTGAGCCATAAACTGCCTTCGAAGTGATCGTTTTTCTTTCTCAGAAAGATAATCATCCCAGACAACTTGAGCGGATGCACTGCCCTGTTCGCTAGCGATATCGGAAACGTGCGAAAGTACGTCCGGCATCGTTGAAGAATAGGTTGTATACCAGAATCGATATTCCTATCCGTTAATCCAATCGGTAGCGACCGTTGAGGCTGACTGAATTAATACAGTAATGTCGCCAGGGGGATTGAGAACTACCTCTGTTTCCGGGTCATTCTCGAGACCGTCGATGACATGTTGCACTGACTGCTTGTTTTCTGGAAGGTCTTTCCACAGCTCTACACAAAAGAGCGATACACTGTCTTACGGGGAAGCAAGGGAAATCCCCGTGCTTGAGTGAGGGGATAATTTCATTCCTCGACATACTGCTCTGGAGACATGAGATTCTTCGATAACGTCTCTAGGAACCGTGCAGCATTGGCCCCATCGACAACCCGGTGATCAAAACTCAAATCTAACGTCATCTCTGTCTGGAACGTGACACCGTCCTCGTCTGGAACTGCACGTTCAGTGGATCGTCCGATACCGAGAATGGCGATTTCAGGTGGATTGATAACCGGTGTAAATGAATCTATGCCAAGCACTCCAAGATTCGATACGGTAAACGTTCCANCCTGAAA
>SL_4KL_010_BRINEDRAFT_10001599_pt1 | contig 12543 bp, 11 predicted proteins | sample SodLak_010_BRINE_2_FD_10664 | JGI IMG/M metagenome (IMG submission 10664) | reverse complement strand
CCACGCGGGCGCGCCCGAACCCGAACTCCACTTCGAGCGCGGCTCGATGGGCGACGCCGGCGTCACCGTCGTCGCCAGCGATAACCCGGTCGGCGAGGAGGGCTACGAGGTGATCTGTGGAGCCGACGACGCCGAAATCGTCTACGATACGCTGCTCAACCACGGGCTCAACGCCGCGCCGTTCGGCTACCGGACCTACGAGTCACTCACCTGCGAAGCCGGCACACCGCTGTTCGAGACCGAACTCGACGGTCGCATACCGAACATCCTCGGAGTGCGCCACGCCCTGGATTTCGAGAAAGGCTGTTTCATCGGTCAGGAGGTCGTCTCGAAAGTCGAAAACCTCGGCCAGCCGAGTTCCCACCTGGTCGGACTCACAACGGACGAACTCGTTGAGACAGGCCAGACAGTAACGGCTGGCGACAGCGCGGTCGGTGAGATCTCCCGCGCCGTCGAGAGCCCCTCGCTGGACGAGCCAATCGCGTTGGCGATGGTCGAATACGAGACCACACTCTCGGATATCGCAGTCGAGACCGACGACGGCACTGTTCCAGCAACCGGAAGCGACCTTCCCTTCGTGGCGGGAAGTGCCGACTCACTCCGGCTGCCGAGCTACCGTCCCGAACGCGCTGCGGAGTAGTCTGGCCGTCGCTGGCTCCCCTACCGCGCGACCGCCAACGACCTTTCAGGAGAGCAGCCGCTTGAGATGTGTTCTCGAGAAGAACGACGAGGGTTTGTCCATATGAACGCCGATCTCGCCAGCCAACGCGGTGAGTCCGATCCGTTGGACCGGTTCGGGCAGCGAGTAGGCCCGCCGGATGAGATGGCCCAGCCGGATTTCGGTCGACAGCGTCTGTCGCCAGGCGGATTCGTAAATCCCGAGCGACTTGGGTCGATGCGGTTGGATGTGGCGAGCCGCACAGTCGGCAGCGGTCATCCCATACAGAATGCCACCGCCAGTGAACGGTTTGGTCTGCGAGGCGGCATCGCCGAGCAGAAAGATCCGGTCGGTCGTCACAGTCTCTGGCGGGCCTATCGGGATCGCCCCCGAACAGAATCGATCGGTTTCGACGCCGTAGGCACTGGTTAACTCCTGGAAGCGGTCGGTTACGTCATCTCCTGGTGGGGCGGCCAGTCCGTACTCAACGCCGGCCTCGCCGCGCGGAATCCGCCAGGCGAAAAAGCCAGGGACGGTCAGGTGGACGTCGACGTGATCGGTGTGGTCGACCTCGTCGGTAAAGGCGAGCACGCCGTGGAGTTTCTCACCGGGCTCAGGAAGGCCGGCAGCCTGACGAACCCGCGAGACGGGACCGTCGCAGCCGGCGACCATCCGCGCCTCGAACGTTTGGGTTCCCGTCTCGCCGGCAACCGAGGCAGTCAGTTCGACGTGGTCTGGCTCTTCATCAACTGCCGTCACGGTGTGTTCCTCCCGCACATCCGCACCGGCTCGGCGGGCACAGTCGGCGAGCGTCCGGTCCAATTCGACGCGGTCGATCACGTTCGAGACCTCCTCGGTTTTATAAAAGAGGTGGCCATCGGCGTCGGGGCCACCAGTATAAAAGTTCGCGCCGTAGATCCGGTTCTGAAACAGTCGCTCACGGGCCTCGTCAGGCACAAAGTCCCAGATATCAGTGCTCACATGGCCTGAACACGCAAGCGGCTCGCCGACGGTCCCCTTTTCAAGCGCGAGCACGTCGTAGCCCTCCTCGGCGGCCCGTCGAGCAAACCGCGCACCGGCGGGGCCAACACCGACGACGACAAAATCGTACATACCTGTTCGTTCGCCGCGGCCTGCATATAGTTTGTCAGTTCATACATCGTCTTCGGGACAGGTGGTAGACACCCCCTACCGACCTGTGCGTACGGCTGGTAGCTCTCACGCCGGTGTCACGTCGATACTGATCGGCGGTGCCTCCCAGACGGTCTCGCCGCTTTCAGCGAGCTGAAAGACGATTTCGGTCTCACCGACCTCCTCGCCGGTAAGCTGTAGATGGTCACCGTGGCTATCGACTGAAATGGTCTCGTGTGTACCGCCATTGTATCGTGCCTGCAGTTGGTAGGGTTCGTCGTCTCCGAGTAGTATCGTCTCTCGGTCGTGATCTCTGAACGCCGCACTAAGCGACAGCACCGACCCACGGGGCACAGCTGGAAGATTCCCGTGCCAGTGGCCCTGATGGGTGTCTGCCACCGGCTCGGTGCGGTCTGAGTCCTGATCGTAGATCCAGAGCTCTGCGACTAACGCGTCGCCCTCCTCGTCGACGTTCGGTACAAGCGCGTCGAGACAGCCACTGAGACCGACGAGCGCACCCGAGCCGACAGCCGCAAGCATTCGACGTCGTGGTTGGTGTACTGCCATTTAGGTACGGTTGATCGGTACCCTACGTTAGTAGGCAGTCACTACCAGGAGTTAGCACAGCTATGTTGCCGACCGCTGACTAACTCCAAACGCTACGAACTCAGTCGTCGCTTGCTGCTTTGGCAGGCTTCCGACGATCAGATCGTGGCCCCTCACGGTCGACGCTCGGCAGATAATCCCGCAGGTACTCACCCGTATACGAGCCCTCAGTGCGGGCAACTGCTTCGGGCGTCCCGCTGGCGACGACCTGGCCGCCGCCCTCGCCGCCTTCCGGACCGAGGTCGATGATGTGGTCGGCGTTTTTGACGAGATCCAGTTCGTGTTCGACGACGACCACGCTGTTGCCGTTATCGACCAGCCGCTGGAGTACGTCGATCAGCTTCCGTTCGTCTTCTTTGTGAAGCCCAGTCGTTGGCTCATCAAGCAGATACAGCGTGTCGCCTGTCTGTTTTTTACCCAACTCCTCGGCGAGTTTGACTCGTTGGGCTTCCCCGCCCGACAGTGTGGTCGATGGCTGACCGAGCGACATGTAGCCCAGCCCCACGTCTTTGAGCAGTTTGAGCCGGCGACGAAGCTGTGAGTTGGCCTCGAAGAAGTCGTAGGCTTCGGCTACTTCCATCTCCAGGACATCGGCAATCGTTTTATCCTTATATGTCACATCTAACGTCTCGTCGTTGTACCGCGAGCCGCCACACTCCTCGCAGGGGACGTGGACATCTGATAAGAAATTCATCTCGATTTTGACCGTTCCCTGGCCGCCACAGGCTTCGCACCGACCGCCCTTGACGTTGAACGAGAATCGTCCCTTTTTATATCCGCGCTGTTTCGAGAGCTTCGTTTCAGCGAACAGCTCTCGGATGTAGTCGAACACACCCGTATATGTCGCTGGGTTCGACCGCGGCGTGCGGCCAATCGGACTCTGGTCGATGAGTCGGACGGTCTCGATGTTGTCCAATCCCTCAAGAGCGTCGTGCTCGCCGGGGTCGACGCTCGTGTTGTCGTTCATCTGCCGGGCCAGCGATTTATAAAGAATATCGTGCATTAGCGTCGATTTACCGGAGCCCGAAACGCCTGTCACAGCGGTAAAGACACCAAGCGGGATCGGTACCTCGAGATCCGAGAGGTTGTGCTGACGCGCGCCGTGAATCGTCAGTTCACTGTCGGCCTCGCGCCGCTCGTCGGGAACGGGGATTTCCGTACGGCCCGATAGATAGTCGCCCGTCACTGAGTCGTCAGCAGCGCAAATGTCGTCGAACTCACCCTGGACGACGATCTCGCCGCCGCGTTTACCGGGGCCTGGTCCCATGTCGATCACGTTATCAGCCCGGCGCATCGTCTCCTCGTCGTGTTCGACGACGATCAGCGTGTTTCCGAGATCGCGCAATCCCTCAAGTGTATTTAGTAGTCGGTCGTTATCGCGCTGGTGGAGTCCAATTGAGGGTTCGTCAAGCACGTAAAGAACGCCTACCAGCCCCGAGCCGACCTGTGTTGCGAGTCGAATCCGCTGGCTCTCGCCGCCAGAGAGGGTGGCTGCCTCACGGTCGAGTGTGAGATACTCCAGGCCGACCTCCTCCATGAAGCCAAGCCTTGCACGAATCTCTTTGAGAATCTCAGTTGCAATAGTACGTTCGCGTTCGGAGAGTTCGTCTTCGACTCCCTCGAAATGTCGGCGCGCATCGCCGATAGAGAGCTTGTTGACGTCGGTAATCGAGGTCCCACCGACCAGAACGTGTCGCGACTGCTCTTTGAGCCGGGTTCCATTACAGGCTGGACACTCTGTGACGGCCATATACTCCTCGATGTGCTCTCTAGTACCTTTTGAGTCGGTTTCGACGTGTCGACGATCCAGGTTCGGAATCACGCCTTCGAACCGCTTTTCCTTCCGACGGGTGCCGTTTCGGGTCGAGCGTTCGAAGACGACCTGCCGGTCGGTGCCATAGAGGAACTGTCGCTGGATGTCCGCATCAAGCTCTTTCCAGGGTGTTTCGACGCTCACGCCGAAGTGGGCCGCAACCGAATCGATTCGCGTCCGGTAGTACGACCGGTTGTAGCTCCAGGCCTCGAAGACGTCTTTCAACGGTTTGGTGGGGTCCTGGATAATCAGCTTTTTGTCGACCTCTTTGGCCTGGCCGATTCCCTCACACTCTGGGCAGGCACCGTGTGGACTGTTAAACGAAAACGACCGTGTCTCGATCTCCGAGAACTGAAAGTCGCTGTTCGGGTTACCAAGTGCCTCCGACAGTTCGACGACGAGCCGGTCATCACCCTCGCCGGCAAGATCCCCCGTCGACCGCGAGTTCGAGCCGAGCGGCGGCGCTTTGGGCGGGTCAGGAACAATCACTTTGAGCACGCCGCCGGCCTCCTCGAGAGCGGTTTCGACGCTGTCAGTGATCCGCGAGCGTGCCTCCGTCGAGAGCTTTACGCGGTCAACGATGACGTCGATGGTGTGGTCGTAGTTTTTGTCGAGCTCTGGTTTCTCGATAGTCAGATCGAACGCCTCGCCATCGACCTCGACTCGTGAGTAGCCGTCGGCTACTAGCTCGTCGAACAGGTCTTCGAAGGCTCCTTTCTGATCCCGAACGACCGGCGCAGCGATTTTCGCGCGGGTGCCCTCCGGGAACGCGAGCAGCTGTCGAACCATCTCCTGGGCACTCTGTTCGCCAACTTCCTCGCCGGTGATCGGATCGTACTGGGTGCCGATCCGTGCGTACAGCAGGCGGAGATAGTCGTGGAGTTCGGTGACAGTACCGACCGTCGACCGCGGGTTGTTGGCGGCGTTCTTCTGGTCGATCGAGATCGCCGGTGACAGGCCCTCCACGGCCTCGACTTTGGGTTTGTCCATCTGCCCGAGGAAGTTCCGAGCGTACGCCGACAGCGACTCGATGTAGCGACGTTGGCCCTCAGCGTAGATGGTGTCGAATGCCAGAGAGGATTTTCCTGATCCAGAGAGACCGGTAACGACGGTAAACGCCTCCCGTGGAATCTCGACATCGACCTCTTTGAGGTTGTGTTCTTCGGCTCCACGGACTGTAATATACTCTTTGCTCATACGGACCCGTTCGGTTGCAGTGACCACAGAGAGCGTTCGTCAGCGACTGCCCAGTACATACTTTATGCAGGGCAGCGAGCAACTTAACCCGCCCGTTCCGTGGTACTGTTTCGCAGTAGTACGTGAATACTCAAATACCAGGAGCTACCCGCCGTGGTAGCCTTCAAGCATGTTTTCGACGTATTTGGCGATCACGTCGACCTCGATGTGAACCGGATCACCAACCGATTTCTCGCGGAGGGTCGTCAACTCGTAGGTGGTCGGAATAATCGCCACATCGAACGTGCCGGCCTCGCGGTCGAGTGCGGCGACCGTCAGCGAGATGCCGTCGAGACAAATTGACCCCTTATCAACAATATACTGGTCGTAGCCATCAGCTAACTCGAAGGTAAACCGCCAGTCGTCGCCGACCTGTTCGGTCTCGGTGATCTCGGTGACGGTATCGACGTGGCCCTGGACGACGTGTCCGTCAAACCGACCGTTGGCGGGCATTGCGCGCTCGATATTGACGTGGTCGCCGACAGCGACCTCCCCGAGATACGTCTTGTCAACGGTTTCGGCTGCCAGAAACACCTCGAACCAGCGGTTGTCATCTGGAGTCTCTTCGTAGGCTTCGACAGTCAGACAGACACCACTGACGCTGATCGACTGGCCGTGATGGAGGTCATCGAGACCTGATGCTCGAATACGGAGCCGGCGGCCGCCCTCGTCGGCTTCAACTGCCACCACTTCGCCTGTGGTTTCGACGATTCCAGTGAACATACCGAACGGAGGCGATACTCCGCAAAAGCGGTTGTGCTCCCTGTCGGGATGTTTTTGATCACCCAGGCGATATCTACCACCGATGAGACTCGGCATCTTTGATCTCCTCAGCCTCCTTGGCAGCCTCGTTTTTGCTATCCCGGTTGGAAATTTCGGGATCAACCGACTGTTGGCCGGCGAAACCACAATGGGTCTCGCGCTGGTCGGGGTTGCTGTTGCGATGGTCCTCATCCCGTACTACTTCATGGATCCCCGAATGATTGCAAAGAAACTTCTTGGAGGATTGATCCCGAGTCGGTTCCAAGACGAGCCATCGACTGACCCCGATCCCGACAGACCACCGGAAAAACGGCAGTAGGAGGTGTCTAACGATGGTTAGAAGCGAAATAATTATAGTATACAATAATATACGGAATGACATGCATCCCCAATCCGAAGCGAAAAACGACGTCAAAACACACTTACAAGAAGCGTTGGACGTTGCAGAGAACACTCAAACGAAATATCACATCCGTGAAGCCCTCCAGATGACAGAGCTGTCTCAGTAGCCCAACCTGACAGCACGGTTAGTCTGTCTTCGTACCGCCGTCGTCACCGCGGTCGNTCGGTGTGATAGCAAAGGGATACTCCACAAGTTGCTGACAGCCCTCCGCTGTGACGACATGGAGTGTCCCGAGCCGAACTGTTCTCTGTGGTGTATCGACGACACCCGTCTCAACAGCGATCACTGTGCCAACCTGGAGTGTGCTTTCGGCTCCTGGAGTCGGCCACTCGTGAGCCGAAAGTCCAACACCGTGGACTGCAGCTGTCGCTCGCGGCTGTGTTGACTCCCCGTCGGGTGTGATCGCAAAGCCGTAGGCTCCAACTTCGGCGAGTGCTTCGTTCTTGACTGTGGAAACATCGACGCCCGGTTCGATATGACCAACTGCAGCCTGCAGTCCCGCTTCGGCGGCGATGTACGCCCGTCGCTCCCAGCCGCCATCGCTGTCGATAACCACCGTTCGCGTGAGTGTACCATGGTAGCCGTGCGGTCCTCGCGGTGCGACCCGCAGACGGATCGGCTCGCCAACCGGTAGGGCGTCAGTCGATTCAGTCGGGGCCCCGACCTGCGTGTTTTCCGCCGGTGCAACGCCAGCCGAAACAAGCGCGGTATCTATGAGTCGACACAGCCGCTCGGCCGACAGCAGTTGCCCGTTGAAACTCAGCGTTCCGCCATCCTGGTTGCTGGCCGCCAAAACCGCCTCTCCGCGAGCCAGCCCACCACCTGCGGCCTGTTGGACGGCTGTGAGGCAGTCACGTTCGGCTAGGGTTTTGCTGGCTCTCCCAGCTCGTACTGCTGCTGTCGACTGTAACTCGTAGCCAGTCTGCTGGCAGAACACTGCCGCATCGTGCGGGAGATCACGTGGGACCAGTAGTCTCCCACTACCGGCCTGCTCGCCGAGACGGTCGGCAAGGAGCTTACAGACGTGCCGGCCAGTCGCTGCCGATGGGGGTCGCCCAACGACTGATCGGTCGATTCTGTCGTCAGCGTGTACGAACGCCTTGGCTGCTGCGGTGCTGTCGTTCGGTACACAGTAGACTGCTTGCGGGCGGTGGCTTGCAGTGGCTGGCAGAACGACGAGTGCCGTCTCTCTGTTGGCTCCCGACGTCCGCGTTAGGTACCGCCTACTCGGCGTATCTCCACGGTCGACCTGAAGAAACCCGACCGCGCCGGTATCCTTGAGAGCCGACTGCACCGCCGCGAGCCCCGACTGGAGCGTTGAGTCGGGGAGTAAGCTCACGGCTCGGGTTCAGGAGCGTCTTCGGCGGCCGACTCTTGGGAAACTGCAAGCAACTCATCGACTGGCTCATCACGGAGTTCGTTGTGGAGCAGAACACTGATCGGGACTGTCGGCGCGCCGTCGATCAGGTTTTCGAGCAAGACGAGTCGCTCTCGGGCTCGGCTCATGCCGACATAAAAGACGCGACGTTCGTTGTCAGTCAGCAGTGGGACTGGGTCGGTGCGTTTGGTAAACTCTCCGTCGGGGAGGTCGTCGTCATCGATCTCGTCGACGCTCTCTTCGTGGCCGGTGACTGTTGCGGCGATCTGCTCGACGACCTTTTCAGTGAGGTCCGTTCCCACAAAGACGTGGTCGGCCTCACGACCCTTTGCGGAGTGGATCGTCCCGACGCGGACGAGATCCGGATTTCGGCCGTGATACTCGCCACCGAAGTAGGCATCAATTGATTTCCGCTGGAAGCTGGTTACTTTCCGAACCATATCGCTGGCCGATTTTGGATCTGGAATGAACGGTGCGAAGTTTTTGACGTCTTCGGGAGCCAGTGGGATCTCCGTGAGGTCCTCGGTGTCGGTGTCGTCCTCCTTGGTTTCGAGGAAGTCGTAGAACTCGTCACGCTCGTTGGAGCCGAACGCCGAGGTCTGAAGCATATCGGCCAGACGTCGACCCTGCAACAGTGTGAGGTCCTCGTCGGCGTCGTAGGCTTCGATCGCCCGGACGTAATCAACCAGCCGGTCGGTCCAGAGTCGCTGGTCGGTGAGTGCTTTGAACGGAATCCCCTCGTCGATGAACTCCTCGATGAACTGGAACAGCTGATAGCGCGCCCGGAACAGGACCATGATGCTGCCGTCGTCCTCCTGGACGGTGTATCGCACGTTGCGGACGAGTTCGAGCATNGAGGCGTTTTCGACACCCTCGACGACGCCGCCCTCTTTGCGGGGTTTGAGGTCTTTTTCCTGGCGTTTGTCGATATGACGGATCTCCTGGTTGACCACGTTGAGAATGCGGGAGGGCAGCCGGTAGGAGTTCGGTAACACGACGTCCTCGTCGCGGTCGGCATCAAGCAGCAGGTTCGGGTCCGCGCCCTGCCAGGCGTAGACAACCTGGTCGTCGTCGCCAGCGATGAGCACCTGCTTCATGTGGGGTTTCCACTCTTCGAACACTTCGTACTGGAGGGTCGTGATATCCTGAAACTCGTCAATAACTAAGTAGTCGACGCTCGGCAGCAGCGACCGCTGTTTGACGCGTTCGAGCATATCCGCAAAGCCGACCAACTCGTTGTCGCCCTTATACGCGCGCCAGCCACGAATCGCCTCGGGGATGTCGACCCGGTCGTCGTCGGCCGTCCAGGTTGGGGTGTACTTGTTACCCTCTTGGGCGTTGGGATCGATCTCTGGGGGGAGTCGAACCTCCTCGACGTTCCACTGGAAGGGAACGTCGTACCAGTCGGCGACCTCGCGGTTGGTCCGCTGGAGCCACTGACTCGTCGAGATAATCTTGTTACCGATGGTTGTCGAGCGCGCGGTCCGGCGGCCACCGCTTTGGTACTCATCCTCGTATTCGAGGCCGAAATCCTCACAGAACGCCTCTTTGTCGCTTTCACCGACGACATCGCCTCGAGAGAGATTCAACAGCTCGTAGGCTTTGGCGTGCATCGTACAGACGTTGCCCTGGAGTTTTCGGGGCGTCGTATCCAGGCGTTCGGCGAGCCGTTCGCGGATTTCGGCGGCCGCAGCACGGGTGTACGAAACTACCAGAATATCGCGGGGATCAACGCTGTCGTCTTCGAGAATCGTCTCGACGCGGTCGAGTAGGGCCGTCGTCTTCCCGCTGCCGGGACCACCGAACAGGCGGGTGATTACTGGCTCCGTGGTACTCATTGTACCACCTACATGTGCCCCTTCCTGATAAACAACGTGACTTCGACTCGCGGGGCTCACCGCCGTAGGCTGCAGAAATCGACCGCGAAGACGTTTACTGACGACGCTACCAGGCGGGTGTCCAGCCACAGACGCCACACTGCTGGGCATCGTCATCATGAAGGCCACCACAGTCGGGACACTGCTTTTTGTTATACGACTCGTCCCATCCTGCCGGTTCGGTTTCGTGTCCGTTAGTCGAAAGGAACTCGTCGAACAACTCGTCGTCAGTGGTCTGTGCTGAGGCCATACTGGTTTGTGGTAACGTGTAGCACATACTTAGTTGTTTTCCTCCATTTGCAGTCTCTTGGTGAGAGCCCCGCTCCGAACGGTCGAGTCTCGTCTCAGCTGTGTCCTCTATTTTGGGCTCAAAAACGGTCGACCGAGCCAAAAATTCGCAGGCGAATGTCGCTCGTTCGGTTGCCGCCGAACGGAGCGGGAGGGTGCCTCGTTTGTTGCCCGAGTTGCTGCTGGTGTCTGCCCATTGGACTAGCATATGTGGTTGCGATCCGATCCGTTTCGCATGTCAATCGGTTCGAATTGTCACTGGATGGATTACGGTGGGCCGGCACCGTTACCGCCGCTACCTTCGTTGCCGCTATTGCCCCCGGAGCTACTCGAACCGCTGTTACCGGGAGACCCGTTGCGGTCCTGGCCACCGTTGTTACCTGCATTTTCTTGCCCGTTGCCAGCATCATCTGATACAGTGCCCTGTCCGTCGCTGGCATTTTCAGGCGCGTTACCCTGGCCATCACCGGCATTATCTGGTGCGTTCTCAGAGCCATTGCCGACGTGGTCTGGAGCATTGCCAGAACCATTGCCAGCGTGATCTGGGGCGTTTTCGGAGCCGTTGCCCACGTCAGCCGGTGGCCCACCACCGGCAGCCTCCGAGACGATCGGTCCGAGCTGGTCGAACTCGCCGTTACGGAACGCCGTGATTAGTTGGTGAATAACTGACACCTGGTCGGCTGCCTCATCCGGCATCTCTTCAGGTGGTCCTTCCTCTTCGAGTTCCTCGCCATCCTCTTGTGTGACGAGCTCACCGTCGACCACTTCGTAGGTCGTCGACTGTGTGGTGTCGTCTACGGTCACGCTAAGTTCGACTGCACTGCGGTTTTCAAGGTCGAACTGGAGAGCACCGTTTTCGTCAGTCGTTCCCGCGTCGGTGCCGTTGACCGCGACCGTTGCGTTCTCGACGGCTGTATCATTGCTTTCGACTGAGACCGTCACCGTCTCGTTGTCGAGCGTGCCATCGAAGCGAAAGTCGGTGGTGTCGTCGTCGGTCGACTCGTTGGTTTCATCACCGTTGTCAGTCTCATCGCCGTCGTCGGATTCCTCCTCATCGGAGTCGTCCGTTTCATCTCCATCATCGGCGTCCTCATCGTCAGTATCCTCCCCGTCGGTCTCGTTGCTGTCGTCATCATTCGTCTCGTCGTCGCCGTCAATCTCGTCATCAGTGTCGTCATCGTCGGCTGTCTGTGCGCCCACGGTTGTGGCCATCGCTGGCACAGCCATGAGCATACAGACCGCCAAAACGACGGTAAACAGTGTCTGTCGGTTCATCCGACTCATCATACCGGTGGATTGTACTTCAATCAGAACAGTAGTCGACCCGGATTGCGCCGGATTGTCACCGAAAACGTCGACATGTTTTTATATATGTTTCATACTTTGCCGCAAAACGGCGTACTGGGTAGTCGGTAACTACTCGGCTGGCTGAAAACGGACCCCGGTTTTGTTAGTCCGCGGCTAACTCTTCGGCAACCACACTGACATCAAGCAGTGCAGGATCGACTGCTAGATCGGTCTGGCCTTTGGCGAACTCCGGCAGCGACTCGCGGCTGTAGAACACTGCCCGAATATCGGGGTTTTCGTCTTTGGCGAGCGCGACGCCAGTCGCCTCAGCGATATCTGTCAACACCAACAGCTGGGCGTCGGTGACGCTGGCCTCGTCGAGTGCGGCTCTCGACACCTGGCCTGCGATCCGGCGGACGGTGAGTCCCTCGCTTTCGAGGGCCTCGCCGAGTCCATCCGGGTCCGGGCCGGCGACGATTGCAGTCTGGCTCATTACTCGTACTCGATGGTGGCCGGCGGTTTATGTGTCACGTCGTAGACGACGCGGGCGACGTTCTCGTTTTCGCCCGTGATCCGGCTTTGGATGCGCTGGAGGGTCTGCCAGTCGAGCTCCTGGGCGCGGGCGGTCATCCCGTCGCGGCTCTCGACTGACCGCACAGCAACGACCCAGCCGTGAACTCGGTTGTCGCCTTTGACGCCCGTGGCTTTGCCGATGACGGCTCCGAACGCCTGCCACGGTTCGTACTCCTCCAATTCCTCTTCGACGACGTGGCAGGATTCGCGCGCCACCTCGACCTTTTCCGGCGTCACTTCGCCGATAACTCGAACCGCCAGGCCGGGGCCGGGGAACGGCATGCGCTCGGAGATGATCTCTTCTAATTCGAGTTCGCGGGCGACTTCTCGGACCTCGTCTTTGTACAGATCGCGGACGGGTTCGACGATCCCCTCGAAGTCGACAACATCGGGCAGCCCGCCGACGTTGTGGTGGGATTTGATGTTGCCCTCCGACTCGATTCGGTCGGGGTAGATCGTCCCCTGGACGAGCTGTTTGGCGTCGGTCTCCTTTGCCTCGCGTTCGAACTCGCGGATGAACTGCTCGCCGAT
>SL_4KL_010_BRINEDRAFT_10001597_pt1 | contig 12551 bp, 16 predicted proteins | sample SodLak_010_BRINE_2_FD_10664 | JGI IMG/M metagenome (IMG submission 10664) | reverse complement strand
CCTCGGCACTCATAGGGCTCGTCATCGCTGGTGCCGAGGCAGCTCGGAGCGGTGCATCGTCATCGGCCGTTCGTCTCTACTCGCCTCGTTGCCTAAAAAGGTCCGAGCGCGAGTGGGAATCTACGCCAAGGCTCGCCAAGAGGTTCGATCGGGTCCCTTCCTGGCATCGTGCGACGTGTGTCTAGGTATGGACGTCTCTCGATGTTGTCGGTCATCACTACGATAGCCACCGTTTCGACTGCAGTGTCCGTCCCCACGACCTCATCGCGACGCAGATATCGGCGCTGACCAGCGCGGGCGGGTCGTTGCATCTCGTCGCGACCATCGCCACGCCCGTACGTGACCCGCCGCGGTTTGGTTGTTGTGCCGTCTTTTCGGGCGAGAGCTTGGCGCTCGACCCGTCGAACTCCGGTGCCGACTCTCCGTCTCCGATCAGTAGGTTTGCTTCCGGGCGCCCTGTGAACTCTACTAACACGCTCGTTGGCCGGCCGATTTGTGCGCAGTGTTCGATAGTCTGTGACGCCGCGTCTGATTTGATATACCAGGATACAGTATATGCGATCGTATCCCCGAACGTATTCGGCCGGGTTTTCTGATCGTGACAACGCTCGAAAAGCGATTTGTGGGGTCGCCCGTATCTGCGATATGGTCAAGAAGACGGAGCGAACCAACGGACCGGGCGGGCCGCGCTCGGCGGGCGGCCGGCAATTCGAGGTGTTCGTGCGCGAGTCGGAGGCAGACGCGCTCCGACACGTCGGCACCGTCGCGGCGCCGACGCCAGACGCCGCGCACGAGGAAGCGAGCAAGCTGTTCGCGTGGTACGCCCGCGACGTGTGGGTCTGTCCCGCAAGCGAGACTCACCGGTACTCCGCCGAGTCGCTTGGAGCGGAGGCCGAGAAAACGGACGACGAATCCCACCGAACCAGCGCCGACGAGCCTCGCGTGTACGAGGAGACAGAAGGCACGCCGACAGTCGCTTGCAGCGGCGTCCCGGCCCGATCAGCGTCGACCGACCTCCCTGACGACGACTCCGCCGACTCGGCAGCGACCGATCCAAACGACGCCCTCAGAGGCGACGTGCCGGAGGACTGCTGATGATCTCCGTTAGCAAACTCCTCTGTGACCTCGACGCCGAGAGCGACGGACTTCGCTACGACGCGGCGGCCGATTCGACGAAGTCGCAGATTACGAACGAGCGGCAGCGGCGTCCGGTCGTCGTCTGGAACACGACGAAGCGGTGTAACCTCTACTGTGAGCACTGTTATGCTGCCGCGGACACGGAAGGCGCACCGAACGAACTATCCACCGCCGAGGGAAAAGCACTTATCGACGATTTGGCCGATTTCGACGTCCCGGTATTGCTTTTTTCGGGCGGAGAGCCTCTCGTACGTGAGGATCTATCGGAATTGGTCGCCTACACCGCTGACAGCGGAATTCGGCCCGTGCTCTCGACGAACGGTACCCTACTCACCCGCGAGAACGCTCGCGTGCTGAAGCGGGCGGGGCTCAAATACGCCGGCGTCTCCGTCGATGGGCTCCCAGAGCGCAACGATCGGATTCGTGGACAGGAGGGAGCGTTCGACGCCGCCGTTCGCGGCATCGAAGCGTGTCTCGATGTCGGGCTCAAGACCGGGTTGCGATACACCATCACTGAACACAACGTCGACGACCTCACCGGTGTCGTCGACCTCCTCGTCGACATCGGCGTCGACCGCTTCTGTTTTTATCACCTCGACTACGGTGGACGCGGCGCTGACATCTCTGACATCGATCTGTCCCCGGAAGCGACGCGGCAGGCCGTCACGGATCTGTGTGAGCTCACCCGCGAGTACCATTCGGCAGGCGAGGATATCGAAACCTTACTGGTCGGTAACTATGCCGACGCCGGCCACCTCGTCGAGTATGCCAACCGTGAGATCGGGACAGGCCGCGCCCGACAGATTCACCGCTACCTCGAACGCAATGGCGGCGACCCGACCGGCGAGCGCGTCGCTGACGTCGATCCCATTGGTAACGTACACCTCACACAGTTCTGGCAAGGATACGCTCTCGGCAATGTCCGCGATCGTTCGTTTGGTGCGATCTGGTCCGACGAGTCGAATCCGCTGCTTGACGCGCTCCGAAGCCGAGAGAGACACCTGTCCGGGAAATGCGCCGACTGCGCGTATCAACGCATCTGTCGCGGCGGCTCGCGCCTCCGCGCGCTGTCGGCACACGGTGACCCGTTCGCGCCGGATCCGAAGTGTTACCTGACGGAGTCAGAGCGCGCCGGCAACGACGCGATACGCCAGATTCGGACGGAGTCGCCAGCGGATTAACACGTTATCCGTTCGATCGCCGAGCACCGGTCAGCTCGTTTGAGTGTACCGTCTCGACTGCTTCTTGGCAAAACTACTCACCACACGGTCTGTGGTATCTCTAGAGTGCTGGTGTTCCCCGGGTACGCTTGTATCTGCCCGGCTAGTGGAGATCGTCATCGTCGATCCTAGTTGTTTCTCCGATCTGTTCTGATACCGGTCGGCGACCGGATCGAGGCCGCTCTTGGACCCCCAGGCCGGTACATGGCACAAATAGGTACATTTCATTACAGGTGTTCGAAGGATTACCATGCTATCTATTACACCGCATTAAAGACCGTTTTAGACCAAATGAGCGTAGTGTTCTATGCTACCGTTTCTCAAAACATATACGAGATATGAAAGCTTTTACGTGCGGGAGACAGACTGAACAGTATGCGACCAACAGACGAACTTCTAGCGGCACAGAAAGACCACTTCGGACACGAGCAGTCGTCTCACGGGAATTCGCCAACGGTCTCGTTCGCGTTATTGGTGCTATTCAGCCTCGGACTCGTGGCGGTAGCGTATCCGCTCGTCGCTGTGGGGCTCCTGCTCGTTGGTGTCACCGGTATCGTCTTGCTTCGTCGACTCGTCCGGTACGTCGCACGGCACCGCGGATCGGTTCGTCGCGCCACGCTTCCCGGATTGGGAACCGTGGAGTACCGATTTACGCGCAGCTAACGTTTTTTCGACGACGGCCGACTGCTTGGGCCACAACAGTTTGCCACGGTCCGCTCCCGATCACAACAAACAGCTTCTACCGATCGACCGACAACCCGTGAACGACTCGTTCACCGATATCGAGCCCGTTCGCGAGAGCGGCGTGAAGCCGGCCTTCACCGGCAACCCAGTCGCCGAGGAGATACAGCCCCTCGACACGAGCCGAGTCGAGCGGGCCGCGGTCGACGCCCGATTCGGGCTGTGCGTAGCGCCATCCTTGGTAGTCCGTCCACGCCGGATCGGCGAGCCGGTGGTCGTCCAGTATCGCGGCCGCGTGCTCAGCGAGCGAAGCGACGTTCTTCGCTGGATCGTCGTCGTAGTGGTCGACGGACCACTGATGGCTTGCTTGGACGATCAGCAGCGTTTCATCGTCGGGAACATGGCCGGCCTTACATTCCTCGCGGGATATCCATCCGACCGGATGCTCTTTATCTGTGTTGACGAGCCCGTAGTACGGCACATCGATCGCGAAGGGGTAGTGGAGCACGGCGCTCCAGACCGTCCGGTATCCGACATCGCCGGCTGCGTCGGCCAGCTTCTCGCGGAGCGGCGAGTCCCACTCGGCATCGCGGAGGAGGGTGGCGGTCTGTGGCGCTGGCGGATTTAGCAGGAGAACGTCGAACGGGCCCCACGTCTCGCCGTCGGCATCGTCAAGCTCCCACCGCTCGTCCGCGTCGGAGTCGCTCTCTCTGCCGTCCTCGCTCGTCCGCCGAATCGTCTCGATGCGAGTTCGACGGTGGACGGTGGCATTGGTCCGATCGAGCAGCCGCTTTGCGACCTGTGTGAGCCCGCTCCGGTAGCTCCACTTGTGTTCGTCGGCGTCGCGCCCCGGGGCTACCTCACCGTCTACGTCGAACGTGTAGATGGGTTCGGCGATGTCGACGAGCCCGTCGGCGTCGAGGGTCTCCGTCACCAGCTCAACGACGCGCTCGTTGTCTGATTTGAGGTAGTTCGCCCCGTAATCATACGTGATGTCGTCATGGCGGCGCGTCGCCGCGCGCCCGCAGACGCCGCCGGATTTCTCGAGGATCGTTACGTCCGCCTCAGGGGCCGCGTTGGCGATAACAAACGCCGCGGCGGTCGCCCCCGCTCCCGCGCCAACAATACCGATATTTGTCACGCTTGTCTTACGGTACCGACTCACTTAATCCGTCGGCTCAGCGGACAAAAACGGCAGAAAAAGGGAGCGTGCCAGGCGAAAGACGCCGGCTCAGCGATCGTCCGCGCCGACGATCATCACGGGAGCGTCGGCCCTGCGCTGGACGCGAACGGGGAGCGTTTCGGGGCGAATCAGCCGGTCGAGACCGGTCCGCCGCGCGGAGCCGACGACGATCAGGTCGGCAGCGTGAGTCGCCGCAAAGTCGAGCACCTCATCGTGGGCGGTCCCGTATCGGAACCACTTTTCCACGTCCACGCCGAGCGCGTCGCCGCGCGTCTCAACGTCCTCAACGAGGCTCTCACCCGTGCGTTCGTGCCGCTCGACGGCCATATCCCAGTGTTCCGTCGTGTCGACGACGTACAGCGCGTCGACCGTGGCCCCGTGGGCGGCGGCGATCTCGAGGGCGGTCCCGGCGGCCGCGCAACCGGCTTCGTCGTCGCGGGTGACGACGAGCACGCGCTCGAAAAGCCCGGAGAGCGTCGACGAGGAAGCCACCGAAGAGGAGGCTCTCGGAGTCGTTTTCGCGGGAGGTGATCTGGTAGTCGGTTCGATCGGGTGCGAATCGGTGATGTCTGAATCGCTGCTATCTGATTCGGCGGACATGAGTGGATGTTGCCGGTGGACGACCGCTTTCGAGTGCCCGGCAGTTCTTACTACCCAGTTGCGTGTGGTGGCTCTTAATGATTTTCGACAGGATAAACAATTATCATCATCTATTCATATTTAGCGAACGTTCACCGTACAAACCGTTCAGATAGTTCCGATACAGCACTAAAACACAGGTTTCTTAACGAATTGCACTGTGTGACGCTCGCGTGCCGGTCACCGAGTGACGGCGGCCTCGGAAGGGGAGCCGCGACGCCACTGGACTACGGCTTCGAGTTACGCGATCCCGTCTCCGGATTCGACCGGCGCCGCCGAATCCAGACGCTCCAGAGGCCGACCCCGGCACCGCCAACAAATAGGACGCGGTTGACGCCGCTCGAAGAAAACCCGAAGGGCGTGAATGTGGGCGCCTGCGAGGCGCGGACCACGAGGGCCGCGGCGAACGCGAGCGTCATCCATCGACGGCAGCGGTCGAATCAACTCGGACCGAGAGGTCGTCCGCGGCAGATACCCACCCCGGAGCCCAGCGCGAACACGCCGCCGAGGAGTATCGATCCGCCCACGTCCACCGTGACGGAGGTCTCGAATAGCCGATACCACCCGACGTGGGCGAGGGGCGCGCCGGCCCCGAACGCGGCGATCAGGACGACGTCGAACGCGCGGGACCGCACTCGATCGGTCATTCCGCTCGTCGAGCGTTGGGACCCGACTCGTCGTCCGGATGCCTCCCGATCACGGCGTAGAAGGGATCCGTGCCGGAACGCTCGGCGATTCGTTCTGTCGCGACGAGCCCCCCGGCGTCTAGGTATCGCACCACGAGATCCGCTCGTCCGTCCATTGACGCGGTTCGCCACGCTCGAACGGCCTTCGTCGGGAACATCCGGTTCGAGAAGCTCACGACCACCGTCCCGCCCGGTGCGAGGACCCGCGCGAACTCCGCGAACGCCCGGCCCGGATACTGGAGGTACTGCACCGATAGCGCACAGCAGATCACGTCGAAGGCGTCGGCGTCGAACGGCAGCGACTGCTCCCGGTTGAGGTCGCGGACGACGAACTCGTCGAGCCGGTCGTTCGCGGCCAGTTCGGCCTCGTTGAGCCCGTGGCCGACGACTCGATCGTACGGGGTCGTCGGGAGGTGTGAGATCCAGCTGCTCATCGCATCGAGGAGTCGGTCACCGGGGTTCGTCACAGACGCGTACAGCGCTGTGAGTCGGTCGAGGAACGCGTCGTCCGCATGGGTGACGTACCGAGGGGTGCCGTAGAACGTCTCGTCTGGGCGGTCGTCTCGCTTGCGCCGATCGCGGTCGGAGAGAACGGTCGTCACGGTGATCGAAATACGGCGCTCTGGAAGCAAGAGGCCGTCGCCGGAAGGGAACGGCGGTGTCGGTCACCGCCACCACGCGGCTTTTCTTCGGCCCGAGCGTATGACGCGTAATGAAACGAACGACAGCCGCCGACGCCGACCGCTTCCCGGCACCCCGTTCGGATGTTTTCCAGAATCAGGGGACGTTCCGCACCCGGTTCAACTTCCCTGGGCGAAATCATCCCGACCACGGGTACGGTCCGCTCGCGACCGTCGTGGAATCGTTCATGGACCCCGGGACGCTGATCCGAATGCACCAACACCGCAACGAGGAGATCGTCTCGTGGGTGCCGGCGGGCGTCATGCGTCACGACGACCGCGAGGGGAACGAACTCGTCACCGATTCCGAGAGCCTCCTGGTCATGAACGCCGGGCGGGGGTTCTGGCACTCGGAGGAGACCACTGCAGACGACCCGCCGCTTCGGATGTTACAGATCTTCGTCCGTCCACACAGTCTTGGTCTCGATCCGGACATCCAGCACGGGCCGCTTCCGGATCCGGTCGACAACGAGTGGCGGCGCGTGTTTGCGCCGGACGGCTCCGATCACCCGTTCACGGTGCGTAACGAGGTTGACTGCTTCGATATCCGGCTTGACGCGGGGCGGTCGGCAACGCTCCCCGCTATCGACGGGCGTCACGCGTACGCGTACGTCTTCGAGGGCTCGGTCGACATCGGCGACCTCGAACTCGCTGAGACCGAAAGTGTGCTGTGGACCGGCGACGGCGACAGATCCGTGACCGCCGACGAGGACGCGACGGTCGTCGCGTTCCTCGTCGATCCCGACGCCCCGATCACCCGTCAGGGGACGATCGGGCGGTAAGGAGTTTCTGCCAGGGCTGACGCGGCTCGTCTGCCTCACGTGTTCGTTCTCGATGAGGGCCTCCGCTTCAGGAGACACCTCTCGTGAGCGAGCCGAACAGCGGGCGCCTAGGACGCCCGAGACCGTCACGTGAACGACGGCGCCGTCCTTGACTGGAAACACACATTGGTCTCCCCGCACAATCAAGACGTAATGGATGTCGCGTTGATCACGGTCGGCGACGAGCTGCTCTCGGGGGATACGGTGAACACGAACGCGAACTGGCTGGCGAGCGAGCTGAGCGATCGCGGAGTCGCGGTGGCGCGGATCCTCTCCGTCCCTGACGACCGTGCGATCATCGCGGACCGAGCGCGCGAGTACGCCGACGCGTTCGACGCCGTCATCGTCACCGGCGGGATCGGCGGGACCCCGGACGACGTGACGATGGAGGCGGTCGCGGACGCGTTCGACCGTGAGCTGACCGCCACCGACCTGACGCGTGAGGCGGTCGAGCGGCGGCTCGCGGCGGTCCGTGAGCGAATCCCCGACGAGCAGGGTGGTATCGACGTGGACGTCGAAGCCGAGGCTGCGATCCCCGCGGGAAGCCGAGCGCTGCTGAACGAGGCGGGGCTCGCGCCGGGCTGCGTCTGCGACGGCGTGTATGTCATGCCCGGCATCCCGGGCGAGCTGAAGGCGATGTTCGGCTCCGTCGCCGACGAGTTCGTCGGCGACCGCCGCTCGCGGTTCCTCTACACGGTCGAGCCGGAGGCGAACATCGTCCCCGCGTTAGCGGAGTCGATGGAGCGGTTCGACGTCGCTGTCGGCTGTTACCCCGACCGCGAGGCGGATCACAATCGCTTGAAAGTGACTGCGACCGACGATGAAACGCTCGACGCCGCCGTCGAGTGGCTGCTCGCAGCTGTCGACGCGAGCGAGACTCCCGTCTCGCGCGGATGGGGAGAGGAGTAACGCCGATACTGACCACGGTAACGCCGATACTGACCACGCGCCCTCGAACGCACCCCACTACTCGTCGACCGCTCTGGCTTGCATCGATCGCCAGCACTCGTAGGCGGCAGTAACGGGATGATAGTCGGGCTCGACACCCGGGGGTTCCGGGGCGACGGGGTCGCCGCCGTCCTCGGCGGCGAATCGCTTCTCGTACCAGAGGCCGGCGGGCCCGCGGTAGCGGGCTGTACAGTCGAGAAACCGGTGGTTGAGCCGCTGGAGTCTGTCGACGACCGCATGCTCGTCGCGGGCGTTGGCTCGCTCGGCCAGCGCGGCCGACGCACCGATCGCCTCAGCCAGCGCCCAGCCGTACTGATCGGGGACGATAGTGGTGCCGTCGGCCTCGTGAGTGTAGACGAAGCCGCCCTCAGGTCTACCGTTTCCTGTCCACCCGTTTATTACTGCAGCGTCGAACAGCTCGAGTCCCCGAGCGTACCAGTCGGTTCCGGAGTGAACCACGTCTTCGTGCCGATCGAGTAACGCGAGGAACTTCGCCCACTCGACGTGATGACCGGGTTGGTAGCCCGGCGGGCGGAACTGGTGGCGGGGTTCGTCGTCGTTGTACCCGAAGTCGTGGTCCCAGTCGTCGGTGTAATGCTCCCAGAGGAGCCCGTCCGTTTCGGTCGCGAGCTCGACGGTGATCGTGTGAGCGATGTGACGAGCCCGGTCGAGGTACTCGCCGTCACCTGTCGCCTCATAGGCGGCGAGATAGGCCTCACACGCGTGCATGTTTGCGTTCTGTCCGCGGTACGGCTCCCGTTCTCCCCACTCCGGCCCGCAGTCGCTGCGGAGCATGCCGGCCTCGTCGCGAAACCGCGATTCGATCAGCTCGTGGGTCGCTTCGAGACCGGTCGCGGCGCCGTCGATGCCGGCCTCGGTTGCGCGAGCGTACGCCAGCAGGACGAACGCGTGGCCGTACGCAGAGAGCGTCCGATCGACTGGCGCTCCGTCGCCATCGACGACGAGATGATACCCGCCGCTGTCGGAATCTCGGTGGGCTTCCCGAAGGAACGCGAGCCCGTGTTCGGCGGCATCGACACACCAGTCGGGAGCGTCAACGAGTGCGCCGACGGCGAAGTTGGCGACTGACCGACACGTCGCCACGAGGTGACGGTGGGCGCCGGTGTACGGGTCCCCGGTTCCGGGATGGAGGAGACGGAAGCCGCGGTCAGCGAGCACGTCCGGATACTGCACCCGCAGTGTCGCCAGCAGTTCAGCGCGCCGCGTGTCGGGGTACTCTTGGGTTGTGGCTGGTTGCATCCGTGATGAGAGCTGTGTTGAACCGCCGGTTACCTGTCGTTCGATAGCTACGCTGACAGCGTATTGAGTGTTCTCCCTCGTCGGCGTTCACACTTCATCCTGTTGGGGACCCACGAGCATCGGCCGTCTCTTGTCGACCGCTGCGGGTTCGTCGACCGTCGACCCGTTATCCGGGTGACGCGGAGAACGCCTCTGAGGATAGTCGTGGCGGCGCTTACCGTTCTTGCTCCGTGAGAAGCCGTTGGAACCGATCGAGCCCGAGCGTCACGACGAACAGTATCGTTCCCACGTACAGCAGCGACCGTGGATCGACCACGAGACGCGAGACCACGCTGTTCCCGTATCCGATGACGGTGATCAGATATCCTAACAGCGATGCGGTCCACCCGAGGCCGGTGATGCCGGCGATCTGATCGACGAATTCGGTCTCTGACGTTGACGGCTGTATGAGTAACATGCGCCTTCCACCCTGTTAAGATAACCCTACTCCTCGGAGGGTATGAGGGTATGTACCACGTTGTTGTGGCGTCGTTAGCCGTTGGGTGTCTTTACTGCTACTCGGTTGGAGATACTTCGTTCGAAAACGGCTGCGAGCGAACGTCGAGCTGCTCAGTCGGCGGGATCGCGAACGGGGAGCAACCCCTGCGCCATGAGCCGCCGAGCGATCACGACGAGCCCGTTTCCGAACCCCTCGCCGAAGACCGCCTGCTCCTCTTTGGAGTCCGGCATGATCGAACTCACCAGTATCGTGGAGCGATCGATCAGGAGGAGCCTGCCGATCGCCGTGTCCGCAGTCTCCGTCTCGATCCCCTGTAACCACTCGAGCCCCGAGACGAACGTTTTGGCGCGCGGCACTTTCGATTGGATCTGCGCGACGAGCGACTCGGTCACCGCGCCAATGAGGAGGTCGATGTCGTCGGCGACCTCGTTGAGCACGTTCACGAGGGCTGCTGTCAGGAGCGATTCGTCGGCGATAACGATGACTATCTCGTCGGTCGCTTTCTCGATGAGCTGTGTCGTCCGGTTCTCGATCGCGTCCCGACCGGACATCGCCCACACCTGCTGGATCATCGAATCCGCTTCGCTGTCGATGATATCGACCGTTTCGAGGGCATCATGGAGGCGATCGACGCGATCCTCGTACTGGTCGCGGAGCGTGCTGGTCGCCTCGTCCAGCGACACGGCTCGGAACCGCTGGGGGCTCGAGTGTTGTATCTCGACGAGTCCCTGCGCTTCGAGCACGCGGATCGCGTCGTACACCCGAGTGCGCGGGACCTCTGTTGTCTCGCTGAGCTGCTTTGCCGTTCCCGTGGACAGTTGAGTGAGTCCGACAAAACACCGTGCCTCGTACTCTTTCAAGCCGAGTTGCTGGAGGATTTCGATCGCTTCCTCCACGTTTTGTGTGGTATCCATGTGTCTCGGCCTTCCCCGATCGTGGGGGTCTACACCTACTTCTCAGCGGAGACGGATATGTATTGTCACTCGTTTCGTGACCTGCGCACTTTGCAACTGGCAACTCACGGCATTTAAAATCGCCTCGGAGCTAGCTCCTGTGTCAGAGAAATTTACTTGTGAGCGAGAGACTCACAGATCGATTCGGGAGCTGGCAGAGTGAGCGGGTGAGAACAGAATCCGTTGTGTAACTCAGTTAATCACAACAAGTATATCCCGAGGGGGTCCAAACGTGTCGACAGTACATTGCCGATGTCGTGTCCCGACCACTCTCGCGTTGCGTGCGGCGTAGGCCGCCTTCCGTGGGAGTCCAAAACGACCGCTTCCCGCGAGAGATATGAGTACTGATCCGATCGACAATCCACAGTCCGCCGCCATCGAGCAGCTCGAACAGCTCGGGCTGAGTAGCTACGCCGCCCGATCGTTCGTCGCACTGGCCGGTCTCGGAGAGGGGACGGCAAGAGAGGTGAGTCAGATTTCGGACGTTCCGCGGACCCGAGTGTACGACGCTGTCGACGAGCTGCACGACAAAGGGCTCGTCGACATCCAGCAGTCGTCGCCGAAGCGGTTCTGGTCGATATCGGCGGACACGGCCAGTCGGACGTTCGAACGCGAGTTCCAACAGCGAACGGACGTATTGCGGACGGCCTTAGACGCGATCGAGCCGGGCACCCACCGCGTGGAACAGCGAGGAGTGTGGACGGTCGGCGGCGAGCCCGCGGTCACCGACCGCGTGGTGGAGTTCTTCGCCGATGCCGACGAAGAGATCGTATTCATGACCGTCGACGACCTCCTCACGTCCGAGCTGATCGAAGCCCTCTCCGCGGCCGCAGCGCGAGGTGTTTCGATCAAGCTGGGGGGCGTCTCAGAGGCGGTTCAAACGCGGATCCGTGACAGTGTGGCCAACGTCACAGTGTTCGAGTCGATGTGGATGTGGTCGGACACCTCAGCCGGTCGACTCATGATGGTCGACGGTGAAAAAATCCTCGTCAGCGCTCTCGTGAACGGGACGGACGCCACTCCGTCCGACCCCCGCTCCGAGACGGCAATCTGGGGCGCGGGCGAGACGAACAGTCTGGTCGTCATCCTGAAAGCGATCTTCACCTGGCGGCTTGGCGACGGCGCCTCCACGTAGCGCCTCGGACGAGCGAGTCGATGAGCGGTCGTTCGACGCCGCTCAGAGAGCCGAATAGCTGAATAAGCGCAGCAGTACCCGCTCCACGTCTCTGCGTCTCACAGCGTGGGTAGAGACGTCTCCTCGGAGAGCGAGTCCAACAACGATTCGATCCGTTCGTCCGGTTGGTAGCGAACCGTGCCGTTGCCGCGGTCGTAATCAATGACGTCATGGGCCGCGAACTTCGGCAGATGGGTGTGTGACAGCTGAATCGAGATTCGCTCTTTCTCGCGTGCCGTTAGGGGCGTATCGTCAGCCGTCGCGCGCTCGACGACGCTGACGAGCTCGTCGACCGCGACCGTCTCCGTCCGCCTGTCCCGGACGTGTTGCAGGACGCATCGACGTTGACGATCGGAAACCAGCCGAAGACATGTATCAAGGTCAATGTCAGTCATACTACGTACAACGCATCCGAGTGGTATAATACAATGACAACTTCTATAACATAATCTTTTTGATTAATTGAGTAACAACGTTGGTTACGAAACGAATATATTTAGTAGCACTTAGCTGTACGTAGCGCGCGTATAACGACGCTTTTGAGTGTTTTACAAGACGTACAGATTAACGTATATACGCTCTTCGGAAGCAGATTGTTGGTCGGGTAGAGCTGTCGCTGTGAAAGCGTAGCGGGCAAGGGTGACGCGAACGCGTCACCCGAACGCAATGT
>SL_4KL_010_BRINEDRAFT_10001596_pt1 | contig 12553 bp, 14 predicted proteins | sample SodLak_010_BRINE_2_FD_10664 | JGI IMG/M metagenome (IMG submission 10664) | reverse complement strand
TCGGACCGGGACACCTAAGTGAGATTCACGGCGAATTGCTGGTACAATGAGAACGAGTCACACCGAGCGGGGCCGATGACACTCCAGCTTCCGAGTGAGATCGTCGTCGAACGGTTTCTCCCGACGGTGCGGTCCATGTTGGCGAGAGCACTCGACGAGCGGGGTTTCGCCCAAAAGGAGATTGCCAGCAGACTCGGGATTTCGCAGGCGGCAGTCAGCAAATATCTCAGCGGCAAGCAGACCGGCGAGCCGCGATTCGTTGATAATACGCAGATGCAAGCGACTATCGAGGCCATCGCTGAGGGCTTTGCAGCCGGAACAATGGACGATTACGAGGCACTTACTGAGCTGCTTGAGCTGATCCGTGCCTTCGAGGACCGTGGACCGATCTGCGCGATCCACGAGGCAGAGATGCCGGCACTTGCGGGCATGGGCTGTGATCTCTGTGTCCGTGGTCATGACACCATATTGCAGGCCGAACGCGACGTGCTACGGACGGTTCGGCAGGCCGTCCGACTGTTTGTAAATACTCCACATCTCGTTGCACAGATCCCGAATGTCGGGTCCAACATCGGCATGGCGCTCCCGGATGCAACACGTCCGACTGAAGTTGCGGCCGTTCCGGGTCGCATTCATGTCGTTCGTGGACAGGCGAATGTTCCTTCGAATCCGGAATTCGGCGCGTCAAACCACGTTGCGACGACGATTCGGTCGGTGATGGCTGCGGACCAAACGCTTCGTGGTGCGGTCAACCTCAAGACCAGCGACCGACTGCTTGCGGCGGTGGAGGCCGCTGGAGTGGCGACCGCCCGCTTCGATGCAACGTACGAAAACCGACAGGAGCGACTCACCGCGCTGGTCGCCGACTGCGAACCCGTCCCGCGTGTGCTGTACCATGAGGGTGCCTTCGGCATCGAACCAATCACCTATATTTTTGGTGAGACGGCTGTCGATGCGGTCGAAACCGCCAGTACCTGTCTGCAGGCAGCCACTGAATGAGGGTCGGCTGAGCGATGTCTTTATTTTCTCGGGTATGACTAGATATATCATGGACGACGCGGAGACAACAGCGAACGAAGAGTACGAGGAGTCGCTGGGTGAGCTGGTCAACTATCTCACGCCAAGGCGGGACAACGAGATGATTTCGACCTACCAGAATACGACCGCAATCGCCTGTCCTGTCTGTAATGAATCCTTCGACTACCTCATTGTCTGCAAGCAGGCCGAGACGAGTCTGTCGCTCTCGGAAGTCATGGATCTCTGTGTCTCTGTTGACGACGACGGCAAAGCGTATCTTTTCACCCACGAATAGTCGTCCGGCTCACTGGAGTATCCTCGCCGAGAGAGAACCACCCGAACCTGAAAAATACGTTTACCGTTCGCCATGCTGTATCCGTTATGAGCCAAGGCGAACACGACGTGCGACCCTTTTACGCCTGCGAGGGATGCAGCCTCGTCTACGCACGGTATCGACCACCGGCGATCTGTGACGTCTGTGGGGCGGAGAATTTCGTCGATGTGATGCCGAAGGATCAGCGGTTTTGACTACCGTGAGTACGTGACGGCTGTCGAACCCACTGTAGGCAAGTGACGAGCGTCAAACAATCGAATGGAATCGATCTGTCGCGTACGTTTTAGCCTATTGCAGCCGTCACCTCGGAGTGGTACCCGCTATGTACGAAACCATTTTGCTTCCTGTTGACGGTAGTGAGCCAGCACACCGAGCGACCGAACACGCACTGACGCTGGCAGACGCCTTCGATGCAACGGTTCACCCGATGTATGTTATCGATACCTCCCGATACGGTTCACCCGCGATCAGCAGCACTGAACTCGTCGTCGACCAGCTCGAATCACAAGGATCAGACCTCCTTGACTCGGTTACCGACCAAGCCGAGCGGCGAAATATTCACACAGAAAGCTACCTGTGTCGGGGCAAACCCAGCGCGGAAATCATCGCCTATGCCGACAACATCGACGCCGACGTGACAGTTCTCGGATTCCAGGGCCAATCACACCGGATCTCGAATCACATCGGGAGTGTGGCCGAACGCGTCGTTCGGAGAGCCAGCCGACCAGTGCTGACTGTCTGAGGACTGCCTACGGCCTGTTTTTTCATTGGATTGGGTACTCAATGGCACAACAGTTTTACTCACAGCAGCAATCTGATTGGTAATGGTAGTAGCAGCACCGGCGGTCGCAGCCGTCGGCTGTATCGCACTCTACGGGATTCTCAATGCGAGTCACCGCGGCCCGACTGCAACCTACTGGAATACGGGTCGAAAACGGCTGCTTCCGAAGCTTGACCGGTTTGCACGACGGTTCGGCCTCGGCTATGCAGCCTATGAACTTCATCCGCGAGAGCTCGCGGGAACGATTCACCAGCCGGTTGAAGCGGTCGACGAACTGCTCGCTGGGCTTGGCTTCGAGCGAATGCCGCTTTCGGCGTGGAAAACGCTCGCTGACGGCCGCAGCGAGGCCGGATCGTGGGCGCTTCGAACCCATCCGCTCGCTGAGCGACAGCTACACGTCATGATCTTTTCAACGACGGACGGGACAACCGAACTGTACGTCCATGAGGAATACAACGCGCTCAACCCGCGATATGCTGCGAAACACTATCACGGTGTCAAGTACGACCCTGAAGCGGGCAGACAACGACTTGTCGAACTCCTCGGCGACCGGCTTATTGAGCCGTCGGTATCCATCGAGCCCGATGATGTAAGCGACGACAGCAACGCCCATGAACGGGCCCTGGGGGCACTCACAACGGATGAGTCGGGTCCTGATTCGGCCACCGCAGACTAACGCCCCGAAAGCGTGTCATCGACAAGGCGCTCGAAGCGGTCGACAAGCCGGGCAGTGAGCGATGGTGAGACGAGTTCGGCGAGTGTCGCGAGCTGAGACGGCCGACAACACTCGATGTGTGTTTGTCTATTGGTGACGCTGGTAACAACGAGGTCGGCCTCTACGAGATTCGAGAGATGCCACGAGAGCGTACTCCGGGCGATACCGACTTCGTCTGTGAGTTCGACAGCCGACACGTCGCCGGATTCGAGCAGTGTACAGAGGATGTCACGAGTGGTTTCGCGACGAAAGAATGCAAGTGCCCGCTGCTCCCATGGGTCAAATCCGGGTAGATAATAGTGTTTCTGCCCGACGACCGACAGTGAATCAACCACACCAGCGCGACTCAGCTGACGAAGGTGATACTGCGTCTGTCCGGTTGCGAGATCCAGTTGTCGACCGATGGCGTTGAAATGAACGCCGGGATTGTCTGCGATATGTGTGCGAATGCGCTGGCGTGTCGCTTCCATGTTGATGTCCGGTATAGATGCTCAACGAACAAATACTGTCTCGGCGTTCTCATTCAGTGAGAAGATCGCGTGGGTACGGCCGGGATGCGAAAAGACAGAAAAGGGGATTACAGTAATCCAAACGGCTTTGCTATTCCAATGGAAAGTACCCGCCACTGTAGGGCGGACTTCAGTCGTCGCTGAAGCACGCTTCACATCGCTATGAGCACGATACAGCTACTGTCGACCGGCGCTGAACTCTCGCCACTGCTGTATCCGATTATTTTGATCGCCGGTCTCGGTACAACAGTGTTGTTTGGGCTGAGCCTCGTTGTGTACGTCCGTCGGCGCACGAGGCAACATCTCTTCATCACACTGGCGCTAGCCGCGTTGCTGTCGCGGTCGATTGTTGGATTTGCAACGGTTAGCGGGCTGGTTCCGATGAATGCACATCACATCATCGAACACACGCTCGATTTTCTGATTGCCGCACTCATTTTGCTTGCAGTCTACTACAGCCGACGTGAGCCGAGCTACTCGGGGGCGTAGGCAGGCTCAAAGAAGGCGACTTCGTACTGGACAGTCCGAGAAAACAGCCGGGCGACACGCTGTTGACGGCGTTCAGAAATTGTCGGCCCCACGGTATCGAGTTGCTCACGAAGCCAGGTGACGAACTCTCGAAAGCCTGGGTTGGCGTGCAGTTCGATCCACTCGTCAAAATACCACTGCTCGGGGCGAGTGTCCGCTTCAGCGCTCGCCCACAAAAGATAGATCCACTCTGCCGGAACAAGGACGGCGAGCGTTTCAGCATAGCCACCCTGTGCTCGGGCGGCGAGCAGGAGGTCGATCAGACCATCAGTCGCAGCCGTCGGCTCGGGAGACTGCTGTTTGGATACAGCGACGTCAAGCGCTGCAAACGAGCGCTCGAAATAGTCGTTTTCGTCGTCGGTCACCGTATCGAGAAACTCGACGAGCCGACGCTTTTCGGCCATTGTCGGCGCTTGACCAACAGCGTAGCCAAAGACGCCGACGAGCGTGTCGACAAACGCGTAATCTTGGATCAGATACCGACTGAACACCGCCTTATCGAGTGTCCCATCGCCTAACTGATGTGTGAACCGGTGGGTTGTCGCCGCGGTCCACTGCGGCTCGCTGCAGTCGCGGAGCCAGTCGGTAAAGCGGGCCGACTCGTTGGCTGTTACATACTGCTCGAACGTCTCATTTCGGGGTGGCGCTGCGGCGGAATGGTCGCTCACAGCCCCCACCCCTCTTGGGTGTAGGCCATCTCCCAGAATCGGTATTCGAGTTTGCCACTGGTTAGAAAGGCGTCTTCCATGGCCGCATGTTCACCGGGAAACGCCGCATAACAGTCATCGACGAACTCACGGCACCACTGGACCTCCGCGCGGAACTCGTCGCTCGTATACAGTTCGATGAACGGTGTATACCGGTGGGGTTCGGTAGCTAGCTCGGCCATATGGTCGGCTACGTCGAGATAGCCCTGCATACAGGGGTAGAGTGCCGCCGCGATTTCGGCGAGACTTCCTTCGTAGGCCGTCCGAAGCAGAAAGTTCGTATAGGCAACGCAGGTCGGTGCTTTTTCGGTCGCTTCGAGCGCTGCGGTCGAGATACCGTAGTCGGCCGCGAACGAGCGGTGGAGGTCCATCTCGGTTTCGAGAACCGCGTTAGCAACGCCCAAGAGGCCAGTCATTTGCTCCTCATCGCGGGCTTTGCTTCCGGCGATGGCAAACAGCCTGGCGTAGTCCTGAAGATAGCGGTAATCCTGTCGGATCCAGTGTTCGAATGCACCGGGGGCAAGCGAGCCCTCGGCGAGTTCAACGACAAACGGATGAGATTTTTGTGCGGCCCAGATATCGGCCCCCAACGCACGGAGCTGCTCGCTTCCAGACATACGGTCGCTTCGATGAGCCACCAAATATAACTTATTGATATAACTCGATTATTCAGCGCTCAATCGTCTGTCGTCGGCTCGTCCCGACGCGTTTCGGTCGCCGATTGGTCCGCTGTGTCTGTTGCCGGTTGAACCTCATTGGCTGTCACCATCTGACTCTCACTATCTGTCGTTGTGTCGGTCTCGCCAAGTTCGGGAAACTCTTCGTAGACACTGTCAACAACGTCCGCAACCAGACTCGTTTCGCGGTCGCGGTAGGCAATGACCATTCGATAGACGGCAACGTAGCCGATAGCGGTTGCAAGAATCGCAAGAATCAGGTTGCCAACGAGGAGTCGAAGCAGGACGTCTCCACCGGCATCGAGCGAGAACGACGCAGCATAAAGCCCATCGACCGGACCCAATATAATGACACCGAGAGTGAGACTTCCCGCATAAACACCCCATTTGACCGCCGGGTTGAGGACGACTACCGAGGCAAAAAGAGCGACTTTGTTGATCCAACGAAACAGATACGAGAGAAGAACGAAGAGAATGAGCCCGGTTCCCAGCGTTGGTAACATGGTAATGAACACGCCGATTGCAAAGCTTCGAGCGATTTGTTCCGGCGAATGATCTTGTGAAAAGGAGGCTTTCAGTTCAGCTTTGACTCGACCGAAGTAGGCTGCGGATCGCGTTCTAACACCGCTGACAACACCCATCGTAGTGAAAACTATCGGGCAAAACAGAAGTAGTTGCTGGAGAGAGAATCCTGTCAAACTGATTTTCACGGTATGTGTGGCTGGAACGTAGGTAACTGGAAAGCATTATTTAGTAATCAAGTACGAGTTGGCCAACACTCACATGTCGGCGGCTGCCGTGACGGTGATACGATGGGCTTGCAGGCGAGCGGTCTGCCCGCGCCCACCGGCTGGCGGCCTCATTCCAATGAGCACACTTCATTCGACACCACCACTACACGACCGGCAGTTAGTGTCTCACCCGGCGACGATGAGACAGCCACAGCACCGGGTATCGGCCGGACGAGTACGGAACGGCCAACTGGTTCGCAAGCACGAAAGAGGGAATCGCTAATGGCTGGTTCGCAGGATCAAGCAATCGATGACGTTCTCGACACGCTGGCCGACCGAGACGTGATCGTCGTCTCGAACCGACAGCCCTACCGGCACACGTTTGATGACGCGGGCGACATCACCGTTGACCGGCCAGCAGGCGGGCTAACCGCCGGTCTCGACCCCGTCATCCAACAGACCAACGGCACGTGGATTGCCTGGGGCGATGGTGATGCTGACAGACAGGTTACCGACGATACTGACGCTGTTGGCGTTCCACCCGAGGATCCGTCCTACACGCTCCGACGAGTTTGGCTTGACGAATCAGACGTCGCGGACTATTATTACGGGTATAGCAACCGCGTCCTCTGGCCGCTGTGTCACGGGCTCGAAGCCAACGTCGCCTACGAGGATCGCTACTTCGAGCGCTATCGGGAGGTCAACCGAACCTTCGCCGACCGGGTCGTCAACACTCTCGGTGAGGATCCGTTTGTCTGGTTTCAAGACTACCACTTCGCGCTCGCCCCACAGTTCGTTCGCGAGCGGGCCAGCGACGAAGTGCTACTGAGCCAGTTCTGGCATATTCCCTGGCCAGAACGTGAAGTCTTCCGCGACTGTCCACAACAGGAGGCATTGCTTCGAGGACTGCTTGCGAACGACCTCTTGGGCTTTCATATTCCACGATACTGTGGGAACTTCCTCGACTGCGTTGCCTTGCTTGTCCCCGACGCCGACATCGACTGGGAGGCATGGACAGTCAGGCTCAATGGAACCGAAACAACCGTCCGTGCCTTCCCGATGGGCGTCGACACCGGGACCATCGCCGACCACGCCGCTGCGCCCGAAAACGGATTCTGGGACGCCTTCCGCGCCGACTACGGAATTCCGACAGACGTACAGGTCGCTGTCGGGATCGACCGACTTGACTATACGAAGGGGATTCCAGAACGCCTCGCGGCGCTCGAACGGCTCTGGGAAACCGAACCGAACTGGCGCGAAGCGCTCACCTACGTCCAGAAAGCGACGCCGAGTCGGACCGAAATCCCCGAATACCGTGAACTCGGCCGGGATGTCGACCGTGATATTGCTCGGATCAATGAGCGCTTCGGCACCGACGACTGGCAGCCGATTGTTGAAATCGACACCTATCTGTCGGAAGAAGCGCTCTATGGGCTCTGTCGGTACAGCGATATCGCGATCGTGAGTCCGGTCGCCGATGGCATGAACCTTGTTGCGCTTGAATTCGTCTCCGCACAACTCGACGAGACGGGCGTGCTGATTCTCAGCGAGCATGCGGGCGCACATGATCTCTTGGGCGACGTTGCAGTCTCTATCGATCCGAGCGATACCGAGACCTTCGCCTCGCGGCTTGATCTCGCACTCTCGATGCCGGCCGACGAACGGCGCGACCGAATGGCCGCACTGCGGTCGACGGTCAAAACCACGGATCTCCAATCGTGGATGGCCGATATCTTCCGTACCACACTCACACTCGACCACTCCGAGGACGTCTCAGCATCCGATGTCAAATCACCCTAACAACTCCGAACCGACGGCCGAACAGCCCACAGCGAACGCCGGTGCCGCCGGTGCCGATTCCGGTGAGACACCGATCCTCTGGCCGGATCTCGACCGCATTAGACAACGAATCCAGCAGGCCGATGGGCTATTGTTTGCGACCGACTTCGACGGAACGCTTTCGCCGATCGAGGACGACCCCGAAGCGCCCGAACCGACGCCGATGAATCTCCGGTCGCTCGAACGATTCGTCGAACACAACCGGGTCCGACCGGCAGTTATCAGCGGCCGGGGACTCAGTGACCTCCGCTCCCGTGTCGGCATCGAGGGTGTCGATTATGTTGGCAACCACGGTCTCGAACTCGGAATTGATGGAGAGCGACAGACCCATCCGGAGGCCGAAGCGGCCGAACCCGTTCTCGAAACCATCTGTAACACGCTCACCGATCGCCTCGACGAAATCGAGGGCACTGTCGTCGAAAACAAAGGCGTCACCGCGACGATCCATTACCGAATGGTTGCGAACAACGAGGTCGAGACCGTCCGCGAAGCGATTGTTCAAGCGGTCGAAGAACTCGGCGAAGACGCCGTCGAAATCCACGACGGCAAGAAAAGCTTAGAGCTCCGGCCGGCGGCCGACTGGGACAAGGGAACCGCGATTGGCCAGCTGTACGAGCGGGTCGATGATGGCTGGCTCGCGATCTACATTGGCGACGATACTACTGATGAGGCCGCTTTTCAGGAAATCAACAGCCACGGTGTCACGGTTCACGTCGGCGATCGCCTCGATACGGATGCCGAATACCGGGTTCGCTCACCGGTAGAAGCCGAGGTCTTCATTCGCTGGCTTGTCACCGATGGGTTGGCCGCGATCGGATCGGCAAACGGTGGCAAGTCGCCCGAGCCAGCTGACTAAGCCAGTCAGCTGACTGCCACAGAGGGCCGAAATGGTGAGAGATGCAATTTGGTATCAGTCTCAAAGCCGGTAGCTTCTAGTAGGAGAGACGGATTTGAGACAGCCAATGCAGTCAGACGTGCTCACAGGAAGGCCGCGCTCCCAACAGATTCCTCGCCTGTCGTTCGGATCGCTATGACTGGCCACCTGTTCGAGACGACCGTCCAGGCAGGCGTTTTGCAGGCGACACGCCCGCAAACCGAGTGGCTTTCGACCGGCTTCAACGGCGGGCGGCACGTCGCCGACGCGGTCTACAACATCACCGTTCCCGAGGGATGGAACGAGACGGAACTTCAGGCGTATGTTGATCGCCGGCTCGAAAGCGCTGGCTTCGAGCGTTCGGGCCCCGCTCTCCTGACGGGTGTCGACCAACAACACGCCCGATGTGCGGTCTGTGACCCGGTTTCGGTCATCATCACCGCGGGGGTCTCAAATCCGACAACAGTGCCGCCAGTGGCTGAAGGCAGTGTCGCCACCGAAAACCAGGAGGAGGCGGACGAACCCAACAGAGCCGACACCGACGGGTTCCAGCCAGGGACAATCAATATTATCGCCGTGACGAGCCACAGCCTGCCGGCCGGAGCACTGGCAAACTTGGTGTCGGTCGTCACCGAAGCGAAAACGGCGACGCTGCTCAGGCTCACAGGCTTTTCTGGAACCACGAGCGATGCGGTGGTCGTCGGAACCGACCCATCAGGGCAACCGGCTACGTTTTCGGGGTCAGCAACGGCCGTCGGCCGAGCGGCTCGCGCCTGCGTTCGCGACGCACTCACGGCGTCGCTTGCATCGAGATATCAGGACGAACGGATTCCCGAGTCAGTGAAAGCCGCGACGTACGGTTGTGAGACGACTGACCGGACAGTCCTCAGGTCGCTCTGAGTGTCAATCTCGGAGGGTAAGGAACCGCCGATCATCATCGGTCCGAACCGCTGGAAGATAGACGATCGCAAAGTTGCCCGGGGCGAGCCGTGCAATCCGGTTGGGAAGCGTCTGTAGTTTGGGATGCCAGCCGAGCTGTCCACGGCGGGCGCTAAGACACACGATCATCTCGGTTGGCCTGGAGTCGGCTTCGAAAACCTTGAGAAGGCCATCCCAGTCGGAATGGCAATCTACATGGGCGGGAACTGTCGGCGCACTCGCCGAGAGTACCGCTTCGAACACAGCCGGATCCGAGTCAATCGCGAGCCCGTCGATTGTCGCATCAGTCGCCTTCGCAAGGGTGGTGATTTTGTCAATCGCCTCCTCGAAGCCGTCGTTGTGTTGACAGTCGGGCGGAAATATGAGCCGTATTCGGGTGGTTGTATTCAGCGGCTCGTGTACCCGTGAGACGAAGACGAGTTGCGTGGTTTCTCGGAGGACCTGATCGAGAACCGTACCGAGCATCTGCTGGCGTCGTGAGGGGGCCCCATCCCAGCCGACAACGAGTGTCGTCGCGCGTATCTCTGTCGCTGCGGCGGCAACCTCCGAGGCGACATTGAACCCGATACGCGCCTGTGAATTGAGATTGACCTCCGCTCCGGCCGCATACGACTTGAGTTCGAGATCAGCGGTTTCAACCGCTGCAACTGCGGCGTCCGTCGCGACGTAGTTGATATCGGGCTGAACCACACGAACCGTGTAGATGGGTTCACTTGACGACGGGTCGCGAAGAAACAGCGCCAGTGACAACAGTTCCTCTGTATGTCGTGACGCCGGTGAAAACGGAATCAGCACCCGGTCCAGGCGACCGGCAGTGCCAGGGCTTTGTCGTTGGCTCTCACGGGCAATCTCCCGACCAGCGCGTTCGGCGACCGCTGGACTGATGATACTAATACCCAGAATCATGACGACAACGGCATTGACCAGTGTCTGATCGAACAGCCCGAGTTGAAAGCCAACGAGGGTGACCGCAAGGGCGGCAGCGGCCTGCCCAGCCGACAGCGCAAACATACTGTGAATTTCCGCGGAAGTATAGCCAAAGAGCCCTCCTGCGAGCCATGCGGCAACGTATTTCGTCACAAGCGTCATCGCGATGAGTGCAGCGGAGAGCGCGAGGGTATCGATTCCCGTAACGAGCGCTCTGAGATCAACGAGCATGCCGACCGACAGCAGAAAGAACGGGATAAACAGCGCGTTGCCGACGAACTCGATTCGGTTCATCAACACACCCTGTTTCGGAATGAGTGGATTGAGTGCGAGTCCCGCGAGAAAGGCGCCGATGATCGCTTCGATCTGAGCGAGTTCAGCCGCGTAAGCCGTTGTGAACAACAACGTCATCACGAATAGATACTCGAAATAACTGTCCTCGGTGACGGTTCGGAAGAACCACGAGGCGAGGCGGGGAAGCACGAGCCAGCTACCGACAAAAAAGACCAAGAGGCCGCCGGTAAGTTGGAGCCAAAAGCCGAACGTTAGCCCGGTGCCGACGGCGGCGGCAACGACCGCAAGCACCAACAACGCGAGCGTATCGGTGAGAATCGTTCCACCGATCGTCGTCGAGACGGCCCGATTGTTCGTAATCCCAAGCCGGCTGATTACCGGAAACGCGAGGAGCGTATGCGAGGCAAACACCGAGGCAAACAGCAGTGCGGTCGGCCATGAAAACCCGAACAGGAAGACACCGACGAGGGTGCCCGTTACTTGTGGAATCACGAACGAAAGCAGCCCAAAGCTCAGACTTTCAGCTCTGGATTCAGCGAGCTCTCGGCGGTCGATTTCCAAGCCTGCTACAAACATGAGATAGATAATCCCGACCTGACCAAGCAGGATGATTGTCTCACCGCGTTCGAGCAGACCCAGGGCATTCGGGCCGATTGCGGCCCCGGCGAGAATAATACCGACAATACCCGGAAGACGTGCGCGCTCAATCAGCAGTGGCGTGACCAGAAACGTCAGCAGTGCGAGGGTGAAAATCAAGACGGGGTCGTCGATTGGAAGTGACGAGGGCACTGCTAGGGGAGCGAGCTCAACTTTCAGCGGAGACACGAGTGATAACGCCACCATTGTATCAACACCGTTCAGACAGTGCAAGCGGCCGCCTCATGGAATCCCAGACAACCACTGCGAGCAACGGTCCCATACTGTCAACTGTTCAGTAGACTGCGGGTCGTCCCCTGAAACTACCGGTTAGTATGCCACTCACGACCGACTCACAGCGTCACTGTGATTCCTGCCGGCGAGCGACGAGAGACAAGAGGGTCACTGCAAGCAGCGCAATTCCCATCCCGAATCCGGGCGCAGAAACCGATGTTTCGTCATCGTCCTCGACAGTCTCTGTTGTAGTGGCAGCACTCACATCACCCACTGAATCGATATGGAGTTGCGCAGTGAGATTCCGCGTCGAATAGACGACACTCCGTGGGGCGGGCTGGTTGAGATAGCTGACTTCCAAGTACGCTGCCTGTCGATTTTCACCGGCAGTCGTCAGCGAATACGGTTCGGCATCGAGAATCTGTCCCTCAGTTTGGTCTGTGACAATCAGCACTTCAGGATCAAGCGTCAGCACGGTTTCGTCGTTGACGACCTGATAGCCATCAAACTCCTCAGCGACGACGTTCTCAGCGCCTGAGGCGACAATAATTTCGTGAATAAAGGTGTCACCACCGACCGCAAAGCCACCGAGTAGTGGGTACATGACACGCGGCTGATCGGCCTCGGCAGTCATCGCTTCGATTGACTCAACGTTGTTCCACATCCACTCGTTGGTCTCTACGGCGGCCTCCTCGTTACCGGTTAGCTGGCCAACAGTCAGCGTTTTGTCGGCAACCGCGTCGAAATCAGCAGCCTCCGGAAAATGATAGACAGTGAGTCCGGCGTCTCGAAGCGTTTCGACGGTCGCTTC
>SL_4KL_010_BRINEDRAFT_10001592_pt1 | contig 12565 bp, 10 predicted proteins | sample SodLak_010_BRINE_2_FD_10664 | JGI IMG/M metagenome (IMG submission 10664) | reverse complement strand
GCCTCGAACAATCCAGACGACGCTGCCCGAACCGGTTGCTCCTCACTCCGAAGGACGACCTGATCCGTTGAACAGTCGGGATCGGTCTGGAGGCATCCGAGGAATCGAAGCACGTTCCGAATGCCGTCAACACCTGTTTCGATCACTGTGTGGCTCACGGTTCGGCTGTTCGCTAATTCTGCAGTTATAATCGGAATTCCTGCACGCGAGCCAGCGGTACGGAACGTCCCTCTGACCTCCTCGTCGACCGGTGTTTCGTCCTGATCGATAAGCTGGTAGCCCATATCGAACACCGTTGCGAGTTCTTGAGCCTCAAGGTTGCCGTCCTGATACCGGACGTGAGGAAGCATATCCGCTGTTCCAGTGTGGAGGTCAATCGCTGCGTCGGCATCGGTCACGAGTTCCCAAAGAGCGGCTGCCAGGCGTTCTTGGAACCCGCCGTCGCCATCGCCCGGCCAGACACGATTTAAATTCGGATCCAACATGTCGTAGGCAGTAGGAGTCATATACTGACGGTGATCGAACGCGAGGGGATTCGCAACTGGAACAAGGATGACCGTTCCTGCCATTTCGCTCCCAAGCAGAATATTATGGAGGCGGCGAAGCACGGCCGGCCCGTTGAGTTCGATACCGTGTTGTGCGGCCTGAACGTAAACTTTCGGTCCGTTTCCACCGATATACCGGTGGACAGTCAGTGTAAGGTCTTCCCCAGAGGGACGAGTCTCAAGACGCAGTTTGGAGACAGTATGTCTAACCAAATTGTATTCCATATCCTAACCCCACAACGAGGAGACAAAAATCCAGTCCGAAACTTGAAACCCAATGTGACAGAACAAATAAAAGATGAGAATGAGGGCAAAATAGGCGATAGCTATTTGTGTCCGTCAAAATCACTTTGGAGCTAGATACATGGAGACAACAGAGAGCCTGCCAACCGAAGCAGACACTGTCATTGTCGGTGCTGGCATCGTTGGCTGTAACATCGCGTACCAATTGACCAAGCTTGGTCGATCCGACGTCGTCGTCGTCGACCAAGGGCCAATGCCGACGACAGGCGGGTCGTCAACGCACGCACCAGGGATTATGTTCCAAACAGCAGAGCCAAAAGTTCTCAGCCAGTTCGCTGATTACAGCCGCCGGTTGTACGCTGACCTTGAGGGAGCCGACGGCGAGCAAGCGTACAACGAGGTGGGTGGAATCGAGGTCGCCCGCAGCGAAGACCGAATGGACTTCCTCCAGCGACGCGTCGAACATGCCAAAGCCTGGGGAATCGAAGACCCCCAGCTCCTTTCGCCTGAAGAGGTTCAGGATCACCTCCCGCTAGTCGATTCGGACCAGATTCTCGGTGGTTACTACTCGCCAACCGACGGCCAAGTGTCGGGCGTTGTCGCCTGCGACGCACTTGCCAGAGAGGCGATGGATCGGGGAGCTCAGTTCGTACCACACACACGAACCGAGGACGTTGAACACGAAGATGGGGAGATCACATCTGTCGTTACTGAGCGGGGAGAAATTGAGTGTAATGAAGTCGTCGTCGCGACGAACATCTGGGCCCGACAGCTTGGAGAAAAACTCGATGTGAATCTGCCAGTTGCGCCTGTCGAGCACCAGTATACCATGACTGAATCGCTCGAGGAACTGGCCGACAGCGCAGTAGATATCACCACCCATCCCCTCTTCGAGAACTACGAGAACATCTCCGGTGAGAAAGCAACACGGCTACTTGTCGGCCCTGATCGACCAATCCTGCGCGATCAGGACAACGCGATGTATTATCGGACACACGGCGACTCGTACGGCATTGGCTCGTACAACCACGAGCCGATCGTGCCCGACCCACAGGAACTCGGCGGAAACGACCCCGACGGCGAACAGGGATCTGTCCACGAGTTCACCGACTACCATATGGAGAATGCAACCCATCCGGATCGGCCTGACAAATCCCCGCGACAGGCGAGTGATGAACTCCTGCCGGCGACAGCAAGCAAAGAACTTGAGCACAAGTACAACGGGATGTTTGCGGAGTCGCCGAACGGACTCCCCGTGATGGGGCCAGTCCAAGAGTACGATGGTCTCTGGACGGCAGCAGCGATATGGGTTACCCACGCCGGTGGCGCAGGGAAAGCCCTTGCCGAGTGGATGGAAAACGACGTTCCGCGGCTTCCATCAGGGCCGATTGACCTCGCAGACTGTGATGTCAATCGGTTTGACGACCACGAGGGAAGCTGGGATTTCACCAGGGATATTGGCGGTGAAGAATACCGTATCGTCTACAACATCATGCATCCGAAATGGGTGTGGACGGACAAACAGCGAGATATTCGGCGGACGCCTATGTACCATACTCACAAAAAGTATGAGGCGGAACTGTGGGCGGAAGCAGGCTGGGAGGAACCACACTGGTTCGATTCCAACGCAGACCTACTGGCGGAGTACAGCGACCAAATTCCGACGCGTGAGGGATGGGAAGACAAATACTGGTCACCGATAGAAGGTGCAGAGGCTCTGCACGTCCGTGAAAAGGTTGGTCTGCACGATATGACCTCGTTCAATAAGATGGAAGTCATCGGGAGCGATGCAGACGAGTTCATTCAGCACCTTTGTACGAACAACATGGACATCGACGTCGGCGATGTAAAGTACACGTTGATGTGCAACGAGGCAGGGGGCGTCCGAGCGGATATCACTGTCACTCGGACTGACACGGATCGATATCTCCTCCTGACGACTGGTCGTGAGGTTGGGAACAACCACGTCGCTTGGGTTCGCGAGCAGTCACCCGACAACGTCGTTGTCAACGATGTCACCTCGAGTCTCGCGGCAATGGTCTGTACTGGCCCGGAGGCTCGAAACGTGCTTTCGAAGGTCACTGATATCGATCTCTCGGATGACGCCTTTCCCTTCTTTACGAGCCAAGAGTGTTACATACAGAATATTCCTGTTACGGCGCTACGTGTCTCTTATGCCGGCGAACTTGGTTGGGAACTATATACGCCATCTGAATACGGCGAACGCCTCTGGGAACATCTCATGGAAGCCGGCCAAGAGTACGGGATCCGACCGTACGGAAACGGCGCACTCGACTCGCTGCGCATCGAGAAAGGGTTCCGACTCTGGGGGGAAGATCTCCATACNGAACACAACCCGTATGAGGCGGGACTCGGCTGGGCTGTCGATTTAGAGACGGACTTCATCGGTAAGGAAGCAGTCGCCTCTGCNGCTGCCGGTGACAATATCGAACACAAAGTCGCTTGTCTAACTATTGATGATCCAGAAGCGGTCGTCCTTGACGACCGCCCAGTGCTCGACGGTAGCGAGACCATCGGGTACGTCCATAGCGCCGAGTACGGTTACACCGAAGGGGCGTGTGTCGTCTACAGCTATCTACCACCAGCGTACGCTGAGCCCGGAACTGAGCTAGAGATTCTGTACGAGGGCGAACGGTACGCCGCCACCGTCCGGTCAGAACCACTGGTATCCTAGCAGTCGAGCGAGACACGACACTGCATCGCTAGATACCGGTTCGGCATTGATCTGATCAAGCCAAAATTCAACATCCATCACCAGTATACTAATACTACTGTCATTTTGTGGTTTGATTGCGTTCGTGTTTTTGCTTAGTATGTGAAACAGTAAAACAAGCCATAATGGCTGTTTCAGGCCTTCTCAATGCCTTTTGTGACAGCACCGCTTCCAACCACCGATGTATTTAATACCGTGACAAAACCAGCACAATGTGACATATGAGCACGGAAACACTCCCGTCTCGAGCGGAGACTGTCATCATTGGAGCCGGTGCGGTCGGCTGTAGTGTTGCATATCATCTGACTGAACTGGGTGCAGACGACGTTGCTGTCATCGATCAAGGGCCACTTCCGGTCACAGGCGGTTCGTCGGTGCACGCCCCGGGGATCATATTCCAGACCTCGCCGTCAAAGATACAGACGAAGACTGCACATTATACGAGCCCTGCTTTCCGACGCCGGTGTGTACGATGAGGTCGGTGGAATCGAACTCGCCAGAAGTCAAGAGCGAATGGATTTCCTTCGTCGGCGAGTAGAATGGGCAACCTCCTACGGCCTGCCCGAACCACAATTGCTCTCGCCCGAGGAAGTCACTGACCACCTCCCGTTAGTTAACCAGGAAGAAATCCTTGGAGGCTATTACTCACCGACCGACGGCCGTGTCAACGCAATCGAGGCACTTCAGTGGTATATGGAAAACTCAACTGCAGCCTTTTACGGTGATACTGAGGTCACGGATTTGGATGTCGAGGATGGTGAAATCAACGGCGTCGTGACGAACAAGGGTCGAATCGACTGCGAGCGATGCGTTATCGCAACGAATAACTGGGGATATCAAACGGGGCAACTCGCGGGAATTGATCTTCCGATTGCTCCGGTCGAACATCAGTATGTTGTCACCGAACCGATAGATGAACTCGCTGATGTTGAAACGTCCGTTGGCGACAATACAACCGGACTCGAGGTTCCAGGCGACCGGTCTATCGCCGAGTACATGAGCGAAGGCCCACACCGTCCTGTTGGCCGCGATCAGGATCATTCGTTGTACTTCCGGACTCACGGCAACGCACTCGGGTTAGGGTCATACAACCACGAGTCGCTCTCAGTTGATCCGGAATCGATGGGCAAAAACTCCGAGAAACAGCAGGCGTCAGTACGCGGCTTTAGCAGAAAACACTGGGAGCAGCCGACGCATCGCAACAGAGACAAAGCCGCCAAACAGGCCTTCGACGAGTTGCTCCCGGCGACCAAAGATGTCACGTATGAAGCAACGGAGAACGGTATCTTCGTCTTTACTCCGGATGGGATGCCGGCTGTAGGTGAGACCAGAGAGGTCAGCGGACTTTGGACTGGGCTCGCAATCTGGTGGACTCATTCCGGCGGCTATGGACGGATCCTTGCTGAGTGGATGGAAAACGGCGTTCCGCGGCTTCCCTCGGGGCCTGTCGACACTGGTGGAATTCATGTTCGACGGTTCGAGCCCCACGCTGGTGAGAAAGGCTACTTCGTCGACCGTGGGGCAAAACGCTACGAGCAGGTCTATAGCATCGTCGAGCCGCACTGGCAGCCTGACAATCACCGACCCCTTCGGACGAGTCCATTCTACGACTATCAAAAGGAACTCGGGGCAGAATTCCATCAGAACGGTGGCTGGGAATCGCCTCACTGGTACGAATCGAATGCAGATCTTGTAGACCAGTACGCAGAGCAAATACCCGATCAAGAAGGATGGCAATCGATCAACCGCTCGCCAATTGAGGGCGCAGAACAGCTTCATACGCGCGAAAACGTGTCGATGTTCGATATGAGCTCGTTTAGCTCGATCATGATCAAAGGGGCTGGCAGCGCTGAGTTCCTCCAATCAGTCTGTAGTAACAATATGGAGATTGCTGTCGGGCAGGTTCGCTACTCATTGTTGCTGAACGAAGGCGGTGGCATTCTCGCAGATGTCACCGTTGTCCGTCTTGGAGACGAAGAGTATATGCTCACAACCGGTGGCGGCAACTCGCCGGGTATCCATGGTGGCTGGCTTGAAGATCACGCGCCTGAGACGGTCTCGGTTCACGTCGAAGAGGGCGCAAAATCAACAATCGGTCTCTGGGGGCCGAAGTCCCGCCTTCTATTACAGCGCTGTACAGATACTGACGTGACTAACGAAGGGTTCCCATATTTCCGAGCCAAACAGATGTACGTCGGTGACGTGCCGGTTATCGCCCTTCGCGTCTCCTACGTTGGTGAACTTGGGTGGGAACTATGGACGCCGACAGAGTACGGCCGGCGACTCTGGGAGACCCTCTGGGAAGCCGGACAGGATTTAGATGTCCGTCCAATGGGTGGCGGCGCACTCAACTCGATGCGCTTAGAGAAAGGCTTCCGACTGTGGGGCACTGACATCGATACAGACGCAAACCCCTTCGAGGCTGGAGTCTCGTTTGCGGTCGACATGGACACCGACTTTGTTGGGAAAGAGGCTCTCGAGACTGCCCGTAAAGTAGGCATCAACAACCGAATTACCCCCGTTACTCTCGATGATTCAACAGACATCATGTTAACAGGCCGCCCAGTGGTCGATGGTGATGAGACGCTTGGCTACGTCCAAGCAGCCGACTACGGGTATAACATCGAAGAGTCGATTGCTTACACGTATGTCCCGAGTGAGTACGCCGAAGCCGGAACGTCAGTTCAAATCTTGTGTGAAGGTGAACTCTATGATGCGACGGTTCGTGACGAACCGCTTTTCGACCCCGGCCGAAACAAACTGCTGAGGTAACTGGTTGAGTTTACCTGGTTTTCAGGCGAGAATTCGCACAACCCGTCTTTTAATATCAAACGCTGTGACAGCCTACGTATGCCCGAGCAGAAAGGAGTGAATCTTGCAGCCGAAAATCCCCACGTCATGTCGTTCGATGCGACGATTCAATCGGTAGAGGGACACGATGTGGTGATAGATCGAACATACTTCTATGCCGAAGCGGGTGGACAACCAGCCGATCGAGGGACACTCGGTGGTGTGGACGTTATTGATGTCCAAAAACGTGGGGGAGAGACCATCCACAGACTTGCCCATGAACCAGAGTTTGAGCCGGGCGACTCGATCGCAGGTTCGATCGACGAATCGTTTCGAACGTACACGATGCGTGCACACACCGCGAGCCACGTCGTCTACGGTGCCGGACGAAAACTGTTCGACGCGCAGGGATACGGAGGATTCGATATCGGGACTGATAGAATTCGAATCGACTTCAAAACAACCGGGCCAACAGATGAGGTAGACCCGATTACCATCGAACGGATGGTAAACGAGGCTGTCTGGGACAGCAGATCTGTTGAGTGGTACGAGATGGATATACAACAGGCTCGTTCAGATGACGAAATCGCGATCAATCTAGACGACGCTGAGCTGGCTGATACTGTCCGTATCGTCGAGATTGATGATTGGGACATCTCTGCGTGTGGTGGCACACATGTAGCGAACACCGCAGAAGTCGGCTTCATAACTGTTCTTGACACCTCGAATCCAGGTGAGGATCTCTTTCGGGTTGAGTTTGCCGTTGGGCCTCCTGCGATTCAACAACGAGTTGACGAGCAACGTGCTACCAGCCGTGCCGCCCGAACACTCGATACGAGTATCGAGAATCTTGCTCAACGAGTCGAGGGACTTGTCGAGGATAACAAGACACTTCGAACCGAATGCGAAGAACTCACCGAGCAACTGCTTAATGCGCGTCTGGCAGCACTCGCTGAGAACACATACACGCGAAACGGCAAAGAGTGGCTCGTCGGTACCATCGATAACGTCGGCCCGAACGACGTGGCAGATCACATCCGCCCGTTCGATACAGCAATGGCAGATGTAATCGTGTTGGCCGGAACCAACGGCTCGACGTTCGTTGTTGTTGGAACAGATGGGACGCAAGACGCGACAGATATTCTGGTTGACCTTACCACTGAATTTGGCGGCGGTGGAGGCGGACAGCCAACGCTCGCACAGGGTGGCGGACTCAATGCTGACCCACACACAGTCCTTAGGTACGTAACCGAGTCGTGATTGACTTACGGTCACGACATCGTCATTGAACCGATTTCAAATAAAAGAATTGTCATACTGTGGAATCCCAGGACAGGGCAGCACCTCAAGAGCACATTCCGTAACATTGCTATCAGATAGGCGAACATTATTACGGTGGTTCGCCTAATCGCAATGCGAGATGGCCTCGGAAAACGAGACACAGGAACCACTACCGACGGATTACGACATTGCACAATCAACGGACATGGAGCCGATTTGGGAACTGGTCGAGCCGTGGGGGCTTGGCCTCGAGGATCTCCAGTATTTCGGCGAGTACACGGCAAAAGTCAAACATCATGCGATCGAGCGTCTGCGGGAGCAGTCAGCCGACAAGGCTCAAAATCTGGTGCTGGTAACTGGAATGACGCCGACGCCGAAAGGAGAAGGCAAAACCGTGACAACGGTCGGACTCGGACAGACGCTTAATCATATCGGTGAGGATGCGATGATCGCGATCCGCGAGCCGTCGCTCGGCCCTGTTTTTGGGGTCAAAGGCGGTGCGGCCGGTGGCGGCCAGTCACAAGTCCTCCCGATGGAAGACATCAATCTTCATTTTACCGGTGATATTCATGCGTTGACCTCGGCGCATAATCTCATCGCGGCAATGTTAGACGCCAAAATTTCCCAGAGTGACGAACTCGAGATAGACATCAACAACGTCGCCTGGCCACGTGCGATTGATATGAATGATCGTGCGCTCCGACAGACAGTTGTCGGCCTGGGCGGGAAAACCGGGGGAACACCCCGTGAAGACAGCTTCCTTCTTACTGCGGCATCGGAGCTAATGGCAGTTCTGTGCCTTGCTAGCGACCTCGAGGATCTAAAATCGCGCGTTAGCCGGATCATCGTCGCCTACGATGAAAATGACGAGCCAATTACAGTCGATGATATTGAGGCCACCGGCCCAGCGACGATGTTGCTCCGAGACGCACTCAAACCAAACGTCGTACAGACGATCGAAGGAACGCCCGCGTTTATTCACGGCGGCCCGTTCGCAAACATAGCTCACGGAACCAACTCACTGATTGCGGATAAGACGGCCTTTGGGATGGGAGACTACCTTGTCACCGAAGCCGGCTTTGGTTCCGATCTCGGAGCAGAGAAGTTCATGGACGTCGTCTGTCGAATGGGCGATATGACGCCGAACGCAGTCGTCCTTGTCGCCTCTATTCGTGCCCTCAAGTACCACGGGCTGGATCAGTGGCCGGTCGACTACGACAAACTCGAGGATACTGGCGTCGAAGCGATCGAGGCTGGCTTCGAGAACCTCGACAAGCACGTCCGTAATCTCCAGAAGTTCGGCATCCCGGTTGTGGTTTCTGTCAATCGCTTCCCTGAAGACACTGACGAAGAAATACAGACTGTCTTGGATCACTGCCAGAATGACTTAGCGATCCGTGCCGCCGAGTCGAACGTCTTTGCCGAGGGGAGCGAGGGTGGCGTCGACCTCGCAGAAAGCGTTGTCAGTGCAGTCGAAACAAGCAATGAGGAGGATTTCGAGATGCTCTACGACGACGAGGACTCGATCAAAACGAAGATTCAGACGATTGCAACAGAAATCTACGGCGCAGACGATGTGAAATACACTGGCAGCGCACTCGATGATATCGAGAAAATGAACGACCTTGGCTTCGATGAAAATCCAGTCGTCATGTCCAAGACGTTCCACTCGCTGAGCGACGATGCCAGCCAGAAAGGAGCCCCCGACGGGTGGGAACTCGAGATCAGTGAGATCTACCCGTCTGCTGGAGCCGGCTTTCTAGTCGCACTCACGGCTGATGCATTGACCATGCCTGGTCTCCCCGCGTCGCCTGCCGCTGCCGACATGGACATAGACGCGGACGGCAACATTACGGGCCTATTCTGACCGGCCTCCCCGGCAGGTATAGATCGCCTCGCAAACTCGTCTTACTTTCGTACAGAACCAGTATTCAAATTCTCAGGTGCCTATTGATTAACTTACTGTCGCGATAGCTTCAATTTCGATTGCAGCCTCTTTTGGCACTGATCCAACGCCGACAGCACTCCGTGCTGGTGGCTCCGAGTCGAAAAACTCACTGTAAGCCTCATTGAATGCATCAAAATCGTCGATGTCGTCAAGAAAGACAGTGGTCTTGAGTACGTTGTCAAATGAGAGTTCTTCGGACTCAAGAATTGCCTCAATGTTTTTCAGACATTGTCTCGTCTGATCCCCGACAGATTCCTCATCAAGTAACGTACCATCGGGCCTCAGAGGCAACTGGCCGGCAGTGATGAGGATGTTTCCATCGGTCGTTGCTTGACTGTACGCGCCGACTGCGGCTGGTGCGTCATCGGTGCTGATAACACGCTTCATGAACTGATTTTTCGCGGGTAGTCTGTTAAATCCTGGTTATCACGTGATTCGAAACATTTTTTGTCAGAATACGAGCCTTTTGTGGCTCAGCACTCAGGTGTGTCAATAATTTCAAGTTCGTCTCTGACCGAAGACAACAGTTGAGCGACTCAGCTGTTTACTCGTCTACCCTGCAATAGTAGTACAGAAGTTCTCAATGATACGAAGGCCGGCCTCGGTAAGGATGCTCTCTGGATGAAACTGGACGCCGATATGTGGCTGCTCAATATGACGGACGCCCATAACAATACTCCGATTGTCGGTGGTATGCGCCGTCTCCTCGAGTTCGTCTGGCAGATCGGCACGTTCGATAGCCAGCGAGTGATATCGGCCGACTTCGAATGTGTCGTTGATCCCTTCATACAAACTCGTTCCTGTGTGGCATACTTCAGACGACTTTCCATGCACGACGTCTGGGGCGTGTCCCACAGGTGCCCCATTGGCTGCACACAGTGCCTGATGTCCGAGACAGACTCCGAGGGTGGGGTACGTTGTCTCAGCAAAAATATCGACCGAAATACCAGCCTCGGCTGGTGTGCCCGGGCCGGGCGAAACAACGATTCCATCCGGGTTGAGTTCGTGGATACCTGCGATATCAATCTCGTCGTTGCGCCGAACAGTGACGTCATCGAACGTTCCGACGTACTGAACGAGATTGTACGCAAACGAATCGTAGTTGTCGATAACCAGTATCATCGGCTTCCCTCAACTGAATCGGGAGGCGACTCAACGGCAAACGAACCCTGCTCACCCAGTGCCTCATCAACGGCCGTTATTAGTGCTCGGGCTTTGTCCAGTGTTTCTTGATACTCCGCCTCTGAGATTGAGTCGTACACGACGCCGCTTCCGACCCGAAGTCGGTACTCACCTTTGTGGCGTACTAGGGTTCGAATCGTGATGTTTAGCGTTGCACGATTGTCGAAGCCGAATACACCAATACTTCCGGTGTATGGCCCTCTTCGCGTTGTCTCAACCTCGTCGATAATCTCCATTGTCCTGGGTTTTGGTGCCCCTGTAATCGTTCCCCCAGGAAAGACAGCCGCGACCGCATCAGCGATATCTACATTGGAGCGCATTTGTCCCTCAACGAGTGAGACGAGATGCATCACCTCTGAGTACCGATCGACACGGCGGTACTCTGAAACGTCTACACTTCCGTGTTTGCTTACCTTTCCGAGATCATTTCGCTCGAGATCAACGAGCATGGCGTGTTCGGCGCGCTCTTTTTCATCATCACGCAAATCCTGCTCAAATCGCTTGTCCTCGAGTTCAGTGTCACCGCGCGGACGCGTCCCAGCAATCGGTTCGGTTAGTAACTGATCACCGTTGACGTCTAACAGCAGTTCAGGACTTGCACTAACAAGGTCAACCCCAGGAAACTCCAACAAACCTGAGTAGGGCGCTGGGTTTACGCGTCGAAGCGCGTCATACGCGTTGACAGGATGAACCGCTGCTGGGGCAGTCAGGCGGTGAGAAACGTTTGTTTGGAAGGTATCTCCGTCGCGAATGTATTGTTTGATCTGTTTGACTCGATCAGCAAATTCTGTTTGGCCACACTCGCTTTCGAACGTTGCCTGTTGTTGGGCAGTTGGCGGCAACTGGACACACCCGCTTCCGTGTCGGATCGCGTCAGCCAGCGCCAACACCTGCTTTCGGCCGCGTTCGTAAGCCTCTGCGGCTGCGTCGTCAACGACTGGACAGGCTGTCAAATGGAGGGTGACCTCGCCTTCGTGTGGTTCCTTCCAGGCAGCAACGCAGTCAAACACACCAAGTTGGAGCCTAGGTAATCCGTCGGGAATAGTGGTTGCTGGCACGTCTTCTAATTCTCGTGCAATATCATAGGAAAGCCACCCAAATGCTCCACAGGGATACGGAACCGTACACCCTCCGCGGACGAGTTGTTCACGCTCAAGGACGTCATCGATCGCTTCGATGCTAGGACTTGCGTCTTCGACTCGAGGTGTCGCCTCCGGTTCGATCTGAACGTGTTCTACGGGGTCGATACCGAAGTAGCCCCAGCCAGATTGCCCACCAGTGGTCTCAAGATAAAAGCTGTGGCTGTCATCCTCGCGGGCACGACGGTAGGCCTCAAATGTGTCTGCTACCGTTAGATGTGCTTCAATCGGGATGCGGACGCCACGCGATGCGTTTCTCGCAGTTTCGATGAACGATTCCTCATCAGTGAGTACCTGTATCTTACTCATAGAACTATTAGTCTACTTTTTCGGGCCGCTTCTCCGAACCTCAATACCCAAAGAACTCTTTGGAAGTGACAAAAACCTTCGGTGGAATGAACTAGTGGTGTCCTCCAGACGCCTAAGCGACAACACATTCGTTGAGTAGCAAAGTCTTTTTTGAACACGCATTAATCGTACACCCCCTAGTGTGGTATATATGCATTTAATGTGTTTGAGTCATTTTTTTTGGCTATAGAATCAAAATTTTTAAACTTGCTCGCCTGTGAGTAGTATATATGAGTCAAGCAAAAATTGCAGAACAGCCGGCCACCGACAAACAACACGAAAAGGGGTTCTATCTTCCCGGAGTATCGAGTGAAACCCTTGCACGAATAGAACGACTGTTCAAACGGTAATCAAG
>SL_4KL_010_BRINEDRAFT_10001591_pt1 | contig 12566 bp, 14 predicted proteins | sample SodLak_010_BRINE_2_FD_10664 | JGI IMG/M metagenome (IMG submission 10664) | reverse complement strand
AAACCCGGGATCTATCCCCGCCCAATAAGGCTGGTGTAGTATAAGCCGTCAAACTGCCAGTAAATACCAGAGCTGAACCAACAACCAGGCCGGGCAAACTCAATGGGAAGATAACTTTAAGAAAAGCTTTAAAGCGAGAAGCTCCCAGGCTCTGAGCAGCCAACATCAAACTGGTATCTATATTTTGCATCACACCTACTAAAGAGACAATCATCAAAGGTAAAAAGAGATATAAAAGGCCAAGGATAATTGAAACCTCTGTATATAACATCCTCAAAGGCTGGTCTATTATATTGAGAAATAATAATAATCGGTTGACAACCCCATTTCTGCCCAGAATTATCATCCAGGCAAATGATCTGACAACTGGACTTGTAAGCAGGGGAAATACAGCAATTATAACGAAAATTCCCCGATATTTATTATCGAGTAATGATATGAAATATGCAGTTGGAAACCCCATAATTATCGCAAGTATGGTAGTAACTACAGCTATCCGCAAAGTTCTGATATAGATCCCCACATAGTAGGAATCCTGAAAAAATGAGAAATAGCCTCGAAAAGTATATTCTCCCTGCTTTTGAAGAGATTCCCGAAAGACGTTAAAAAGCGGAACAACCATAAAGATCACTAAGAAAATAAATGACGGGATTAAAAGCAGATAAAACTTTTTATTTTTCATTGGATGCCTCCAACGGTAGATAGGTTTAATGTTGAAATATGTAGTATTTTAATATATTATAGCATAAATATCATAGACTTTAAATGATTAATAAGAAAAATTATAATATAGGTTCTTGGAAAGATCTATTTGTACAGTTTCTTATGGATTTGGTGGCTTGTTAAATTTTTTCGAGTTTAGATGAGTAATTTAGTATATAGAACTTAATGTCCAAAATTTTTTTGGTTTACTTATAAAGCTTTTAAAACTTTAAAACCAATCATATTTTAATAACTATTTTTGGCAAAAAAGGAATACAGAGCTCGGTAACAAAAAATACATAGCATCCTAGTCAATTAGTTCTTCTTTAGTTATTGCTAATCTTCCTCTTTATAAGTTAATATATAAAATCTGCAGCCATCCAGCAGCCCCGGATTGCAGGAGGTGCTTTTGCTTTATATATCCTTTTCGACGGTCTTCTATAACTATAGTAAGCAAAAAAACCCAAATAATTGTGGTGCATTTCATCAAATGATCTGGTTAATCTAATGCACGGCTGGACTGATATGATTTTACCCTGTCAGGATAGTAGGGATTAATTATCATCACAATTAAAGGCTGGCAGCACGATACAGTCACCTACCGGAAAGAGCCAGCTCAATCTCATCTCTTAATTTAACTTTAGAAATTTCTTTACCACTCCTGATTCTGGAGCCATTCAGAAAAATTCCCCTGGGAATTTGATGGCGAAGAAGTGTATCCCGTCTATCGGCGCAGTATTCATTCAAAATAACTTTGCTCTGGAACTCCCCGGCTATTTCTCTAACCCTGATAGTTTCAATATAACTTGTTGGACAAAAAGAGTTCCAGAAAAGGTCAATAGTTACCTTCTCACCTTCGGAATAAAAACTATAATCTGGCGAGAGAAATTCTGGTTCAGCTGTCCCCTGCCCGGTTACTTTCCATAAAAGGGCCTGATCCTCTTTTCTCTTTACTATTTCAAAACCACATCTTTCAAAAAAATTTCCCGGCATGAACCAGTGATCATTATAATAAGCTTTCACAACCACACCTTTTAAACCCTGCCTCTCAGACTGAAACACAGCATTCTCAACAAGCCTTCTTCCTGCTCCCAGCCCCTGCACTTTATCTTTTACCACCAGGCAGGGAATGACCAGAAGGTTTTCTCCTAGAGGACCCAGGGGACACATCTCAATTGGAATAAGATGAATAAATCCCANNGGCTCTTTATCAAGATAGGCAACTCTGGTTCTTACACCCTTTTGATGTAAACTTTGCAGCCAGATAAGCCTTTTCCTGGCTGCCAGCTCTATCTCAGCTCTTGTAAGATTTTCTGGAATATCATTGACATGATTACAGGCACTATCAAAGTTGAAATGAGTACAGGTGCCAACAAAGACGGTGTCTTCTTTGCTCATATCTTTAATTTTGAAATTGTCCATCTCAACTTCCCCCACAGCAGCCAAATTTTTGTCGGGAGATAATTCACTCTAGACCGGGAGATTACTGTCCTGATCTTTTTCTCTGGAAAATAATTTTGCAGCTTTGGATTTTCTCTTTCTCTCAAGGCTTTCAAGTTTTTCTTTCTGAACCAGACCTAACTGCCAATCCAGATTAAACATTTTCATCACTCCTAAAATACCTGAAAGCAATGTTCCAGGCTTTTTAAACAGGGAGAAGGAGGGACAGCGGTTACATTGATTTCAGCTTTGATAAGCTCGCTATCTCTTTATAATCCTGGATTAGTTTCTCTGCAGTCTCCTCATCGATATCTTTTCTGGCCAGCTCCTGCTGAAAACTTTTGACCGCCTTTCTTTTCTGGAAATAAAAACGAAGTCCCGAGATTGCCAGCACAAAGAGCAATTTTATGATTTCCGGGAGCAGCTTAAAAAATTTCATCATATCTCCTGAGCCTCCGATCAGCGGCTCACATAAATTTCGGGCTGCGGTTCCTATTCATCATCTTCATCATCATGATTACATTTAAAGCCACTAAAGCTGCCGCCAAATCCACCGCCGCTGCCCTGTTTTGTAATATTTTTTAAGGGGCTGAAATAATCCTTGGCCATCTTAAGGGCTTCTTCCTTTTCAATTCCAGCTTCCACCAGCTCCTGATAGAGGGCTCCCACACTCCGACCAATATTTCTGCCCGCTTCTTCCGAGTAAACCGATTCCATCAGCTTATTGATCAGAACAGGCAGTTCTTCCGAAACTGCTCGCAAAATCTCCTTCACTTCTTCAGGCCCTCTTTTTTCCTTGCTCTTTTTCTCTTCAGTCATTTTTTACACTCCCTTTAATATTTTTTGATAGACAGGCGGAATAATACTCAGCGCCGAATCAGCAACTTTATCCTGGATAGTTTCAGCGCTGAAGTAATCAGTAATAATCTCCAGCAGGTACTCTGTATAATTCACTCTAAAATCCATTCTGTTAGCCTGACTGCTTTTTCTGTCGCCTTTCTCTTCGATAATAGCCTCAAAAATCTCAGCTTTACGCCGGACTGGCATCTCAAACTGCTGTTTTTGAAATAGCCTGCGGATATTTCTTTCCTGAAGAAATTCTTCTTTAAATTCTTCACTGGTCTTCAGCAGATCGTAAAACTCTAATTTTTCCTTCTGAGATAAATTATCCTGAAAATAATCTAAAAGCAGGGTGTATTCTTCCCGGGATAAAGGCATTTATCATTCCTCCTTCAATTCGGACTTAAGCTGCTGCCGGGCATAATAGGCCCGGCTTTTCACAGTTCCTGAGGGGATCTCCATTATTTCTCCCAGCTCTTCACAGCTTAAACCGAGATGGTAAATTCCATAAAGTATCTGCCGCTTATCGGGCTCAAGTTCTTGCAGGGCATCGGCCAGGGCTATATCATCGGCAGGCAGATTTTCTGTTAGACTATTTTCAATTTCCGGTTTGAAGGGTACTGTATTGGATTCCTGTTTTTTTAGTTCATCAACCAGGCGCCGGTGTGCTACAGTTAAAAGCCAGGACTTCAGGTTATTGATATTCTCGATACCATCCCTGTTTTCGTAAAGAGAAAGAAAGGTTTCCTGAAAAATATCTTCAATAAGATATTGATCCCTGAGCCGCTGGCTTAAATATCCATAGACCATATTTGAGTATTTATCATAAATCTCCGCAAATTCCATAAATATTCCCCTCAAAAACCGGTCGATTTTATTTTGCCGATTTTTCTCTCTCTTCTCATTCTATCTCTTCTCATTAATATAGTCTTGAAAAATAACCTTTCGGTTCAAATAAATCTGGTGGATATGGTTGGTACCGGGTTCCATCCGTTTTTTCGACAAAGTTTTTGTTTGTTAGGTACCATCTTTGTTGGTACCCTTTAGGTACCGTTCCAAATGGCAGAAATGTTAGGTGCCGGGTTCCAAGGTGGTCGAAATGGTAGGTTCCGTTCCAGGTGGCAGGCAAAAGATTCCAAGGTGGTAGTCAAGAGATTCCATTGTCAGGTTAGTTGATTTTTTCGAAGGCAGAGAATATGTGTCATAATAATAGTAATAAAATTATAGAAATGGAGATTTATCGATAGTCCCATCAGCCTTGACCTTTTATCAACTGACAAACTAATCTTGCTAGTAGATTTCACAAAAATTTAGCTCTTTATCTTAAAAATTTGCAGAAAAATTTTCATATAATGTTGTGCTCCGAAGGAGCATGAGAGTTTACCTCTTTTTAAGGGGTTAACTTACTTCTTCCTCTTACTTCTTCCTGGTGTCAGTTTGATTTCATTAAATATCATCTCAAATTCTCCCAGCAAACAGAATTTTCTCGGGAGAGCAATTAAGTTAGGGCTTTTATCATCCTTACCTTCTTCAGCTTTTTCCCAATTTCAAGATGATCTTCCCTGCCTTCTCTGCTAAATCCCCTGCTCCGATAAAAGTTTATCGCTTCTTTATTTGCCTTCAGGACCCACAAAACTACTATTTCGAAATCCATTTTTCTCAAACGGCTAATTCCCCACTCAAGCAATTTGCTTCCCAGCCCAGCACCCTGCTTATCAGGCAGAATATAGAGACCATATATTTCACCGGTGTTATTATTCAGATCATCATCTCTACATTTTCCAATGGTAATAAAACCAGCCAGCTCTTTTTCAATTTCAACCACACCGACCTCTATATTTTCATCATCGCCCAGATTTTCTCGAAAAAATTCAGCACTATTATCGGGACTCATATTATTAAGCTTTTCCTCTGGAACAATTCCCTTATAGGCTTCCTGCCAGGTTTTTACATGGATGAGACCCAGCCTCCCTGAATCTTCTGGAGCTGCTTTTCTGATCCTCATATCTATCAACCCCATAAAATAAATTAAATGGCAGTTTCTCCCTCTTAAAGTGTTCTTTCATAGATCTTTTGACATTACCAAATAAATAAATGTTCAGCTCCAGTTATAGTACTGTCGACACACCAATGGTAAATCCAGGTTGGGAACAGGTGGCTCAATATACCCGCTACTAATAATATTCTGAAAAAAATGTTTAATTCCTTTAGAATCCCTTAAAGGTTTCCAATTTTGATAACCAGCTTTGATTACCAGTATTAATCACCAGTTTTTAATTATCAGTTTTGATTATCAGATTGAATTACAAGTTTTGATTACCAGCTTTGATAATCAGCTTTGATAATCAGCTTAATTACTGCTCATTTCAAAATTTGCCCGGCAGATTGAGTTATTCCTGAGGGGTTATCCAGTATTCGAAATACTGCTGAGTCTCATCGCCGGGACGAATCGTATATCCAATCATGATGTAATATTTCCAGTAGAGAACTGCCTCTCTCTGGTCTAAAGCTACCACATCAGCAACAATCAGCCCAGTCCCGATGTGTCTGGATAATACTCCTGCCTTCATCTGTTCCCATCTCTGTCAACCAAAGAACCTCTTTCATCATCAAAGAACCTCTTTCATCATCAAAATTATCTATATTTGTCCTGTGGTATTGAGCCCGACAAACCGTAATACCCAAAGTGCACACCTTGGTTTAGCCAGGAGGGAGCAGAGTAGTCCTGAACTTCAGGGAAAAGGGCAAAAACAAACGAAAAGCAGGGCTAAACCTATCCAGCTGCCTGCTGTTCGAATATTTTACCGGAAAAATATTTTGTTAACAGAATATTCATAGAAGATAGACAGGGCACACAAAGGTTCTGGCAGGTAAATCAGATATCAGGCTGCTTTTGCGAAATTATTCTTTGATCATTTTCCTTTACCCACAGAAAAAGTATGTGTAATGTGTCTGGCAATTTCACTTTTCCAAGAATTTTCAAAGAAATTTTTCAAAAAAACACCATGTGGATCATCAGTTTTATCAATAAAGTCAAAAAAAGGAGAGCTTTATAGCCATCAGACCAGTTTGACCCCCCCTCAAGCCATTTATACCTGCAGTGCTCAATTGCTCATTTATTCTTATTAATCACCTTCATCCCTTCCCGGGTGCTCAAAGAAGAAAAATCGTGATTTTGAATGAACTCTTCAACGACTTTCGGCTCAACTTTAGAGTATTCCCTCAGCGACCAGCCGATAGCTTTTTGAATAAAAAATTCATCAATATCTTTCAATTGATTTATGAGAGCAAATAACAGATCAGCATCAGTGTTTTCTTTGTAGCCCAGCTGAAATAGCAGGGCAGTTCTCTTGAGCCAGATATTATCTGAACGAACCCATTTTTGCAGATACCTCTCCCGGTTCTCCGGAAATGATTCAAAGTATCTTCCTGTCAGGTTTTTTGCAATTCTATCCACTGTATCCCACCAGGATTTTTGGGTAATCATATATTCAAACAGGCTGATGATATCTTCGGTGAAGTTTTTCTCATATCTCTCCAAAAGTTCAACTGCAAAATACTGATATTCTCTTTCTTCCTTCTTCCATAATTTTTTTATGACAACAGCTAAACTTTCATAAGCTGGCCTGGTATCTTTTCGCATAAATTTACGAGCTGCTTCTCTTCGGGGTCTGGCTTGAATACCGCAAAACTCAAATTTATTTCTCATATATTTCTTCTGTCCCTCAGCACATTCTGAATCGGCTATAGCTTCAAAGGCACCTGTGATTTCCTTTATATATTTATCGGGATTAAAATTATCAGACATGCTAATCCTCCTTCCCCCTTTCATCCTTCTTTCATCCTTCCACTTGCTGTATAATTGTATATGCTCTTGCTATGTTCTGATTTGGTATGTATATTGCTTTGTTTATAAAGCATTTTGTTATAAAAATTGTGCATAAAGCTTTGCGTGTAAAACATTGATACTGCCAAAACAATCTGATAATGATAACTTCAACAGCATAACTTAATTTCCTTTACCTTGAAAATTTGCAGAATGTTTTTCATTTAATGTTATGCTCCGAAGTAGCATGAGAGTTTTTCTTGAAAATATGTGCTGATATTTTCATCTATTGTTCTGCCCTATAAGGGCCTGGCGGTTTATCTCAGAAATTCTGGGGAAGTGGCTCTCTGCTGCTTTTTAGTTTTTTATGTCGAATTTTCGGGTGGAACCCGGTACCCACCATTTCCACCCGGTACCAACCAAATTAGACAGGAATGTATAATTCCTTACATCTTTCATGAATTGCCCGTGATATAATTTTTATATTAAAGGACGATTTATGATCTAAAATCATTATTTTTCAACACTATTAAGGGAGGGGCATTATCAATGAGTGACAGTAAAATCAAGATAGAGCAGAATCAAAAATCTGACCGAGAGGAGTTAGAAAAATTTGATTCACCTGGCGGTAATAAAGTTAAGATAAGGCAGATTCATAAATCTGACCAGGAGGAATTGGAAAAGTTTGTTTCACTGGAGAGAGAGCTTCTAGGTGAATATTCTAACTTTGTTCCCAGAATTGATGATAATGTGATATACCAGCTTTCTGGAGAAAGCCCCTTTTTCAGTGAGATGGATCATACCATGTTTATTGCCTCAGACGGCTCTGAAGATGTGGCAAGATGTGCTGCCCTGATTAATCACAAATATCAGAAAGCCAAGAACGAAGCTGTGGGTTTCATTGGTTACTTTGCAGCTGCACCTGATAAGGGCCCTCTGGTCAAAAAGATGTTTGAGCAGGCAGAAGCCTGGCTCAAAGAACGTGGTGTAAAGCGGATCATTGCACCCTACGACGGTTCATATTTTATTGGCATGACTATCCGGACAGCAGCTTTCGATGAAAAACCAATCTTCCCCATGATGTGGCATCCCCCTTATTACAAAGATTACATGACAGAAGCTGGTTATCAACCATCCTATCCTTTCTGGAGTTTTAGGGTGGATTTCTCTTCAGAAAATTTCCGGGCCACAGTTCAACAGGTTAAAGAAAATAATACTGCTCAAGTTCGACCGCTTAAAAAAGATAACTGGGAAGAAGAACTGGAAATACGTCGCCAGATTATAAACGAAGCATTTAAAGATGAATGGGAACATCATCCTTTGAGCCGGGAAGAGATTCTTGATTTTTTTAATCCCTTGAAAGAATTTATTGATCCAAAACAAATGCTTATAGCCGAAATAAATGGAAAACCAGTGGGGATGTGTCTGGGGTTTCCCGATCTAAATGGCCTGTGGAAAAAGTTTAATGGAAGTATCGACGATGTGGAAGAAATTCGCAGGGCCTTTAATAATTACAGCAGAGCAGGCCTGATAGTAATTGCTGTGATTCCCGAAGCTCAAGGAAAGGGAGTAGGGAAGTCTCTGGCAACCACTCTCTTTCAAAGGTATCAGGAGCAGGGCTTAAATGAAGCAGCTTACCATGTGGTAAATGAAGTTAACGAAAAATCTCGCAATTTTGCTGAGTCATTATGCTGTGAAGGCCGCAAGCTGTTCCACTGTTATGATAAGATAATTGCCTGAGTGTCTTTAATTATAAAAACCTGTGTGTCTTTTATAAACAAAACCTGTGTGACAAAGGTCAATTCTACCACATATGAGTTTGAGGAAATAATGTCCGGCTTGAAGAAACACAGACAAATCACCAAAATGTATTAAAACGGTTTGGGGTTACAGTTTTTTCCTTTATGCCTCCCTGGATTTTTCTTTTATATTGGCATAAAATTCTCTCAGGGTATGCTCACCGGCTTCTGGAGCAACCATATCCCTTGTCAGAACTGTCAGGAAAAACTCTAACGGTCCATAAAACTTTTGCGATGTAAAAGTTCGTAGTAAAAATAAAGCTATCTTTGCCAGCGATTCAGGGAGATAGTTTATCTTTTTTTCTTTTCCTGCGGCAGCAAAAGCAATGCTGGCAATTTCGTTATGTGATAAAGTTTCAGGACCACCCACTTCTATTTCTTTTTTGGTCTCTTCAATTGCATCCCCACAAACTGCGGCCAGATCTTCCCCGTGAATTGGGTTCAATTTATATTCTCCGTCACCGAATAGATAAATGCGCCCTTTTTCGGCCATTTTGTAAACTTCCTCCATGTCGGAGAAAAACCCATTGGGACGAATGACACAATAGTTTATACCGGATTGTTTTAGTTCATCCACAAATCTCTCCTTTGCCTGACAAACTTTTAAGTCTCTCAGCTCTTTCCCCTTAAAAACAGAGATATAGATGAACTTTTTAACCCCGCTGTTTAAAGCCTCAGCCAGTAAATTTTTATTGGCCTGGTAGTCCACATCCATATATTTCAGGCCATCTTTCTGGCTGGTTATCCCCACTGTGGAAATAACAAAGTCGATGTCTGCACAACAGTCTCTGATCGACTCTGGTTCAGTAACCTGAGCCTGTATCACTTCAATCTTCTCAGCCTCTACCGGATCTAATTTGGAGGGGCTGCGAACAACAACTGTCACCTCATACTGCCGCTTTAGCAGCTCGCTTAATATATATCCACCCAGATATCCAGTTGCTCCAGCAAGAAGCACTTTTCCCATTAAGTTTATTCACCCTTTATTCACCTTTATTTTGTCGAATTTTCGGGTGGAACCCGGTACCCACCATTCCCACCATTTTTTCGGTACCGACAATTTTTTCAAGCTAACTTCTCTTCCTGCCTAAATACAATAAATGCTCGCATATTCCCCAGGTGACAGGATCCTGGCTGCTTTGAAAAACAACTTCCAGCCACTCATTATAGGCCTCTTCAGACAGGGAATTAATTTCCTCTTCTCGAGGAGCTGCAAGACCTTCTACTCCGGCCATTACCAGCTCATCTAAGTTGAATTCAGCCATGAATTCTTTAGCCTCCCGGGGATGATAAAAATAAGCATCAGTAAAGCCTTCTTCTTCCGGTTTTAATCTGCTTTTCCCGTCTATTAAAAAGTTTAAGTATCTTTCCCGGCACTCAATTATTTTCTCGGGTGCTTTTTTAAGAAGATAAACCAGAGGGGCATAGGCAGAGATGAAGGCTACTACTAGTATCCCACCTTCCTTTAACTTCTCCATACACTGCTCCATGACACTATATCTATTACTTTCTTCCAGCAGGTGATACATGGGCCCCATATTTAAAATCACATCAAAATCTTCTTCCTCAACAACCTCACTTAATTCCAGGGCATTACCCTGCAGGGCTGCCTTTAACTCCACTCCCCTCAGTTTTGCCTTTTTTCTGGCTAACTTAATATTTTCTTCCGAAAGATCAACTAAAGTAACCTCATGGCCCTTTTCTGCCAGCCACAGGCTATAACGCCCGGGGCCGCCTCCCAGATCAAGGATTTTCTGATCATCTGGAAGATACTTTTCTAGATAACGACAGGTTATATCAAACTCAATCCTGTGTCTCTCAAGCCTCTCCCATTCCTTCTCAGCAGACTTATTATAATGATTCTGTACTTTCTTCATTTAATATCCCTCTTTTATTTTTTTATTCTTTTTATTATTTTTATTTTTCCAGCGCCATTTATCAAAATTTAAGAAGTATGTATTTTTTCGTTCCTGTAATCTCCACTACTTTCTATATTAAGTGATCACCTGGAAGTATTGCAAATAACACAACCCAGATTTACATAGTTCATTAGTTTCACAACGGCCGCCCTTACCGAATGATTTTGGTGCGGTGACGAGGAACGGAACCGTAAACCCTGCAGTTATATGAGGTGAACGGCTCTAATCCTTTATCTTTTTATTAATTATGTCCAGCTTCGTATTATGCTTTATGCTTATAATATCGGTTAATGTCGGTGCTGCTTTAACTGTTTCCTCATGACAAGCCCCTGTTCAGCCTCTAAGAACACATAAAACCCACTCTTACTATACATCTCAAAATAACCGCCAAAATCTGATGATTGATAACTAGATTCTTTGTAGGGATATGCCTCCACAAAGTCAAAACCATCTTGGAGGGCATCCTTACAGACACGCTCCAGTAGCAGCGTGGCAATGCCTTTTCTTTTCATCTCCGGCGCAATTACAAAGCAGAAAACAGACTTCACCTTTATGCTCGTGCTAGCTTCCTCTAATGGTACATAACTCATAAATCTCCTCCAGCTAGCGCATTTCAAGCAATCTGATTTTGTATTGGCGTTGCACCACCCCACAATCTCATCACCACTATAAGCAAGATAACCTTGAATATTATTGTTTTTGACATAATGTAAGGCCCATTTTCTTCTTTTCTCTGCTGTTGAGAAGTCTCTGCCCTCATAATCATCGTTACACCAGCAGACACAATAACATTTATGTTCCTCCACATATTTATCGTGGGGCGTAGCATCAAAAAAATGCACATAATCTTCTGCAAAGTCTGGAATCAACCTGCGTATCTCAATAGCCATTAGCTGCCTCCTTCCCACTCCTTTTTTTACAGGAATTTTTTGCATGAATTTCTGGATCCTGTTTTGGCTTTTCTGAATCCTGAAAAACCTTATCAATGCTGCAATTCACATTAAAACTTCGCTTAGATTCTAATAAACTCACTGGACCAGCTCGTCTCACATAGGTTTTATCAGAATCTGTCCATTTTATTACCTTGAAAATTTGCAGAAAAATTTTCATCTATTGTTGTGCCCTGAAGGGGCATGGCAGTTTACCTTTGGTCATCCTCCCCGGGGAAATTTGAATATACTCTCCTGGCTGCTTTATTGACAGCTTTTGAACCTGATGTATCTTGGGCTTGATTATATTCATTTTCAAATATTTTCAGTATTCAGTATATTGTTTTTATCAATCAAACANTCACTCTCTTCTATAANAAAATTTCATATCATAAAATAATTTCCGTGATCCCGGAGATTTTGGGGAACTGGATCTCTTGATGCATTTTATTTTTGTCGATTTTTCGGGTGGAACCCGGTACCCACCATATATTCCCACCATCGGTACCCACCATTATATTATTTTGCTTCTAATTCATTTAATTTATCCCTTAGATCAGCTAATAAACTTTTTGCCTTCTGTATCTTTTCTTCTTCTTTTATAACTTCCTGATATTTTGTCTCTAACATACTCTTCATATCCTGAAAAACATCTTCTTCCTCTTTAATTACTTCAGTTTCACTTAAGCCCTCTTCCATTCGCTTATCAAGTTTCTTATCCAGCAGAAGAATAACCTGGATTTCATCAAGGGTAAAATGGATGCTTTTTAAATAATTAATCTCTTTCGCTTTTTTTAGCTCCTTCTCTGTATACCAGCGGTTGCCATCTTTTCTTTCCGGGACTAAGAGGTCGATTTTATCATAATACCTGAGAGTATCAACACTTAATCCACTAATATCTGCAAATTCGCTAATTAACATTTAAATCCCTTCCTTTTTTTAGTTTGACTTAATTATATAGCCTGGAGTTAACTCAATGTCAAGGGATAATTTATTTTTTTATATCAGAAACAAAATTTCACATCCATAGTGCGCCAAGATAAGGTCATATCATATAGCAGGTGGGAACCCTGCTGAGTAAGGCTGAGCAGGCCGCTCATAGCGAGTTTTG
>SL_4KL_010_BRINEDRAFT_10001588_pt1 | contig 12570 bp, 11 predicted proteins | sample SodLak_010_BRINE_2_FD_10664 | JGI IMG/M metagenome (IMG submission 10664) | reverse complement strand
GGGGTATAGAACCATGTTATCGAGGGTGAAATTGTATGAAAAATTGTTCTCCAATATATTTTGCAGTTGACCGGAGGCCATGATGGAAGATTCGCCCAGTGAGAGATTAAACCGATCAACAAAGAGTGATTCAAACGTCCCTTCAACCAATAACTCCAGAACGATATTGCTTTCAGGAGCGGGAAAGTCGGGAACCAGCATTTCAAAAATTTCCGGTTGCAAGGTGGACTGCTGAAATTCTACCCGGTATTCTGCGGCCAAAAGTTCATCAACTACATTGGGAGAAAACAGGTCTACCGAAGTGGCTTCGGCGGTAAAGTCGATATCGGCCGTGTTTGTTCTAAGGCGAACTCCGTTTAGCTCAAAAAAGTGTCCATCATTAAATAACTGACCGCTGAACTGCATTGTACCAACGGCTTGGCGGGGAACGTCAGCTTCGAAATTTAGAATATCTACAAAAAACTGTCGGTCGGAGCTCTCTACAATAAATCCGGTTTGAATATCTTTTACTCGAGACGGTGTGGAGATTCCCAGCCAATCGGGTAGTTTAATGGATTCGTCTAAGTTTAATTCGCCATCGTAAATGGTAACAGCCGGCGCGTAAATGTTATACTGGTAGAATATATCGGGATCGGTTGGAGTGGTAGATCGTGTTTCGGCTGTGCGGCTTTTGGGGGTGAAAATGGTTTGAAGTGTGAGTTCATCATCCCGGGAGGCGATGGTTGCTTTTGGGGAGTGAAGTTCGAATTGAGTTATATCAATCTCTTGCTGCAACAGACTCCAGAGATTTACGGAAATCGATCCCTGCCGAAGCTCGAGAACGACCTTTTTATCATCCGGCGCATAAAATTCAACATCGTACAGGTCAGCCCGGAATGGTATAAAACCGCCGAGCCTTTCGATCTGCACGGTTCCTTTAAAATCACTGTTGAACGTATCAACAATTTGCTCTTTAATATACTCTTTGCTTTGGGGAAGTTGCAGCCCTGCCAGCAGCAGCGCAGTTATAAACACAACGGCTACAAAAAGGTAGCCGATGGTTTTCCAAAATAGGTTCCAAAGGTTATATATCCAGCGTACAATCAACGTGAGAAAATTTAAAGCTCTTTTAAGGCGGCAAGCCAGGAATCAGCAATCTGTGTTTCGTCTTTAACTGTTCGTAACACAGGATGTTGCCATCCTTTCAATAAAATAAATCGAATGTGTTCGTTTACCATCTTTTTGTCGGACTTCATGTATTCGATCAATCGATCTCGATTTAACGAATCTGATGAAACCCCAAAGTTGTATAACGGCCTGAATGTGCGAATTGATCTGTCGTCAATCGAGAATCCTACCCGGTTCGACAGGTCTATAGCCGCCAACATGCCTAAAAATACGGCTTCTCCATGACTAATCTGATCGAAATCTGCAGCTTTTTCCAGGGCGTGGGCAAAGGTGTGGCCAAAGTTTAAAAATGCGCGAACACCTCCTTCAAACTCATCTTTTTGTACAATATCAACCTTGACACCCATACATAGTTCGATAAGTTTAATAAGCTCTTGTTGATCCACTTGCCGGAGATCCTCTTCAAAAAAGAGCTCAGACATTTCAAAAATGTCACTATTGCTGATGGCGCCATATTTTAAAACTTCACTCAAGCCATTGATCCACTCTTTCCTCGGCAATGTTTGCAGAAATTGAGTATCGGCCACAACCATTTCGGGTTGATAAAATGCCCCGATCAAATTTTTACCCGTTTCGTGGTTAATTCCCGTCTTTCCTCCAATGGAACTGTCTACCATAGCCAGCACCGTTGTAGGGACGTGAATGAGCGGAATGCCCCGGAGTGCAGAGGATGCTGCAAACCCGGACAGGTCTCCAGTGATTCCGCCACCAACTGCTACAAGCGGGGTGTTTCGCCGAACGCCGTTTTTAAGCAAAAAATTAACGGCTACTTGCCACTGTTTTATCGATTTACTTTTTTCGCCCTCTGGGATGATGAAGCTTCTGTATGGCAATCCAAATTCGTCAAATATCTGTTTTAGTTTGGGTTGATGGTGTTTCCATACATTTTCATCTACAAACAGAAAACAGGCGGGTGCCGATGAGTTGTCGAAATACGTTTTCAGCGCTTCATCAACAATGTTGAAACCTACGGAAATCGGGTAATCACCCGCTGCGGATTTTACGGTAAGTTTAGTGCTCATAAGTAGCCAGTTTATCGATAATGGATTGAACCACTCTAATATGAGGTTCGTTTTCTACGGGGATGGTAATGTCTGCCTGTTCATAAAGCGGCAGGCGCTCTTTCATCAGGGTCCGGAGTTTTTCTTCTAGGTCAACGCCGGCGAGCATCGGCCGGTTTCTGCCACCCCTCAGCCGCGCTAAAAGTACGGATATTGGAACCTGCAGAAAAACAGTTATCCCAACGTTTTTCAGGTGATCCACAATTTCCTGGTTTTGCAGGGAGCCGCCACCAAGTGCTATAACGCCGCGGAGTTTTTCCGCTCGGTTTTCCAGCAGGTTTCTTTCAACGTTTCTAAAGTATTCTTCACCCTTTTTGCTGAAAATTTCAGGGATCTTCATTTGCTCCTGTTTTTCAATTAAGTTGTCGAGGTCATGAAAAGGGACATTCAATTTTTTTGCCAACATTTTGCCGACCGTGCTTTTGCCCGATCCCATCATACCACATAAAAAAACAGGTTTTGAAAGCGTTAATTTCGTCATGATTGGAGTTTCATAGGTTTTACCAATTCCACTTCTTCTTGCTGTACACGTACAGCTCCCGCGGGCGCACCTTTCGGTTTATTAATATACTTCCGCTTGGTGATGATGACCGGCGCAAGAGAAGAGCCGCGCGCTTTTGAATTCCATGCGGCAACGGCTGCCGTTTTTAGCAGCACTTTTCTAGGGGGCATGTCTTTATTGTTATTCATCCGAATCACGACGTGAGATCCACCCACTCCGCGTGCATGTAGCCATACATCTTCTTTATGAGCTCTTGTGGTAAGTGCGTCATTACTCTTAGCGTTTTTACCGATCCAGATCTCATACCCATCAATTTCGGCCCGGCGAAATGGGAGGGTATCCTTCTGCTGATTTTGCGAAAGCACTCCAAGTTGATTGAGTTCATCTTTATGCTCATCCATCCAATCATCAAATTGGTAGATTTTCTCCAGGTCTGCGAGAGAATCCTGCAGCTTTTTCAGTTCTTGAAGATCTTGTTTGATTTTTTTCTGCCGCTTTTTTGCCTCATCCACCCGTTTAATAGCATTGGATGATTTGCCGTAATAGTACTGCGCATTTTCAGCGATCGATTTCTGTCCTTTCAGAGAAATTTCCACGGGTTGGTTGTCATCGTAGAAATTGGTGAGCTCGATCGATTCTGTTCCGGTATCAACATTCAGATGGGCATTTGCCATCAAAATATGGCCGTACTGTTCATACTTTTCGGCTCTTTCGAGTGCTTTATCGGCATCTTCCAGCTGGGAAAGGGTGCGTTTCGCTTTTTTAATCTCCTTTTTGATTCTCGGCATCACGGATTGGTAGCGAGATGTCATTCTCCGTTCGCGTGATGTTTTGTAGTAGGCGTAACGAATAGCCTCGTTACAATTATCGAATACTTTACGTGTTGGCAGTGGAAGAAGATCTTCCGGCAGCAGGCAGATATGGCCGTTCTCTAAAATCCGGAATTCGGGCCTGCTTTCAAGAGCATCGGTTAACTTGTTTGTTACCTTTTTGATTTCCTCGACCGGTTTTTCATCAAGCTCATAATGTTCGATGATATCAGGAATTAGTTGTCTCGGAAATTTCCCGTCTACTTTTGTAATTACACGTTTCGGNTTCCAGTCAGGATTTANTTCAGCCGGTGGTTTCGGTGCTCTGGGTTCCGGTTCTGTTTCNCCTTCCCACTTTTCCGGATCTTTGAAAGACTCCTTGATGATTCCGTCTTCAACCAAAAATACATTGGGTTTGTTACCAAAGAGCTGGAAGAGGAGCTTTTTATCATTGTGAAACCAAAATGTTACAAAACGGTCATTATCGGCGAGCGAAACATTTTTTATTTTTTCTCCTTTATGGGTATCGAAGAATGTGGTGACGTTCGACTTTTTTGGAGCACGATATTTATCGGCAAAAAGTGCCGTCTCGTTGTTATGAGTACTTAAAATAACTCTTAATTTTTCATCACCGTTATGTAAGTATGCTTCCCAGACATTTTTGTGCGGGGAGTAACTAAAATCAAATTCAGCCTCCTTACATTTGAAATTGAGGTGTTTGGTTAGATATATTAGAGTATAAAAGTTATTCATAGCAGAGAGTACAAACCATCAATGTAATAGGAAACAAGTTATATGGAATACCCAATATTTCAATCAATTGTTAATAAGATAGATGGGTCATTAAGCAAGAGAAATATAAACGTAACGAAATTTAGAACTTGGGAGGAACCGCAAATAAATGCTGCGGGGCTCGAGATTATGATTGATCTGAGCGATACCACCCATTATTTAAAGTCACTATCAATCAATTTTGATTGGGATCGTTTTCGGGAAGCATCGCTTGCCCGCCAAATGGAGGGGACCGATAAACATCCGGCTTTAAAATCCGACCGATTTAATACGACAACTATTTCTCCGGTTATTGACGTTGAATTATCATGGCATTTTAAAGAAGATCGCTGCCAGCCGACTGAATCAAACGGAGAAGCGAATTACAGAATTCAGATGGCGAGTGAATGGATGGATCATGCCAGTAAAAAGGTTAACGAGCTACTGGCTTCCGATGATATAATTACCCGCTGGCATCTCGAAATTGACGGAGATGCCAATGGTAGATATCTCACCGCAATTAATCTTATCTCGTATTTCCAATTCACAATGAGCGAACTGAACAGTTTGCAGGAAGTACACCATTTTGTAAGTCGCCGATTAACACATTTGCTCTACAGAGCGAAAAAGATTGTGGAAATTGTTGATGAAAGTGTAGCTGTTCCTGCAGCCTGAAACATGCAATTACTGTATATAAAAAAAGGACACGCATTGCGTGTCCTTTAAAACTTTTCTTTACGTTAAGAAGTGAGCATTAACTCTTCTTCTTATGTCGATTTTTTCGAAGTCGCTTTTTTCTTTTGTGCTTAGCAATCTTAGCGCGTTTTCTTTTCTTTCCGCTTGGCATAAATAACCACCCAAAACTTTAGGTTAAATTTTTTGTTTACTGCGGGTGATATTTAATCACCGCGCTAATAGATCCGTAAAATAGGAAAAATACGTCACAAATCTATATCTGCTCTTAAGTTGACCAAAAAATTCTCACCGTGATAATTAATGATATATCGAACCGAAGATGCATACTAAAGGTTGCGATAGATTTAGAAGGATAGTGGAAATGATTCTGAATCGAAAAGCAAAATCGCTATCTTTGAAGGCTTAAAACAATTTGATAAAACATGCCTGATTTAATTAAAGTAGCCAAGTTTGGCGGAACCAGTATGGCGAATGCTCAAGCCATGCAGCGATGCGCTAATATTATTGCAGATGATCCCGATAAAAAAGTGATTGTTGTGAGCGCAACATCGGGGACGACCAACTTATTGACTCAAATTTGCGAGTCGCCTATAGACAGTGAACGCCTGGAGCACATTCAAGAAATTCGCGATAAACACTCTGTAATTTGTGCTGAACTGAAGAACAGTGATTCGCTTACGCGTCAAATATCGGAGATTATCGACACCCTGGAAGAGATGGTGATTGGTGCCGGAATTATGAACATGCAGATGAGAGACGAAGTACTGGCTTTTGGGGAACGCCTCTCTTCACTCTTGTTTACGGAATTTTTGAAGGAACAGTCACCCGAAGCACAATGGGTTGATGCTCGGGAAGTAATGAAGACAGATACTCTTCATGGAAATGCAGAGCCGAATATAGATGCGATAGCAGAAAATGCTGCATCAAAATGGTTGCCATTGATTAAAAATCATCGCCTGGTAACGCAGGGATTTATCGGGTCATCCGATAATGGAGTAACCACAACGCTGGGACGCGGAGGTAGCGACTATTCTGCCGCTCTCTTTGCAGAAGGGCTGGACGCCGATGTTTTGGAGATTTGGACGGATGTTACCGCTATTTACACTACAGACCCGAGAATTGTAGATGATGCAAAACCGATTACCGAAATTAGTTTTGATGAAGCGGCAGAGCTTTCCGTTTTTGGAGCAAAGGTTCTCCATCCGGCCACGTTAAAGCCGGCTATTCGGAAGCAGGTTCGAGTATATGTAGGATCGAGTATTCGGCCGGATCAACCCGGAACGTGGATCGTAAAAGAGACAAAATCAAACCCGGTAATTCGCGCAATTAGCTTGCGACGAAATCAAACGCTGTTAAATGTCCACAGTTTGGATATGCTGCACCGATTCGGTTTTTTAGCACGCCTTTTTGAAACGTTGGCGAAGTATAAAATCAGCGTTGACCTGGTAACTACAAGTGAGGTAAGTGTGTCTCTAACGCTTGATACCGATATTCAATCAGATGGGAAGCATCGGTTAACAGATAAAGTACTGGACGAGCTAAGAGAATTCTGTGATGTGAAAATCGAAAAAGGATTGTCTTTAATCGCAGTAGTGGGTAATAATTTGCACGCAACGGCCGGATTAAGTGGTCCCGTTTTTGGTGCGTTGGAAAATATAAATGTTCGCTTGATCTGCCACGGTGCAAGCTCCCACAATCTCTGCTTTTTGGTTAAGGAAGAGCAGGCAGAAGATGTAGTAAAAATTCTGCACAGTAAATTTATAACACAGAAGAATTCGTAAACTAACTATATAGATGAAAATTTCAGTTATTGGAACAGGAAAAACCGGCGGGGCTATTGTCGAGTATTTAGGGGACAAAGCTGTGCCATTTAACCGTGAAAACCCGCCAACCGTTGATGCTTTGGCTAAAACGGATGTGGCTATTATTTTTGTACCGGGCGATGCTGCCGATGATATTATTGACACAGTTTTAGAGGCGAAAATTCCCGCAGTTTGGGGCACAACCGGATACAAGTGGCCTAAAGATTTGCCCGACCGGGTAAAAAGTGCAGGTGCGAAGTGGGTGATAGGATCTAACTTTAGTCTTGGAATGAACTTAGTACGGAAATCATTGGAAATGTTCGGTAAGGGGTCATCCCTGCTGGATTCTCCGGAGTATCATATTCATGAGACCCATCACGTTCATAAAAAAGATGCTCCGAGTGGCACAGCAATTTCGTGGCAGGATTGGCTGGATCGCGAAGCTGCAATCTCTTCGAGCCGAGAAGGGGATGTTAAAGGAGTGCATCAGCTCCATATAAAAACAAAAAATGAGTCGATTTACCTGAAGCATGAAGCACACGACCGAAAGTTATTTGCTGAGGGAGCCGTTTGGACCGCTGAATATTTGCTGGACAACGGGTATATAGCCCCCGGGGTTTACCAGTTTTCTGCAATTTTTGATGAAGCTTTTAAAAAACAGTTATGAAAGACGTTAAACTTTGGACAGCATTAATTACCCCGATGAGGGAAGGTGGAGGAATCCATTTTGAGGATTTGGAGAAGGTAGTTCGCAGGCAAGAGGAGGCCGGAAACGGAATTCTTTTGATTGGAAGCACCGGCGAAGGCTTAGCACTTTCTGATGTTGAAAAATATGCGGTTGTCGATTACGTATCGAAAATGAACCCCTCCGTTCCGCTGATGGTCGGTGTTGGAGGGTTTAACCTGGATCTGCAGAAGAAGTGGATTGACTCCTGTAACATGATGAATATCGATGCCTTTTTGTTGGTGTCTCCACTGTATGCAAAGCCCGGACCGGTTGGCCACGCAGATTGGTTTATGCAACTGATGGATCAATCCGCGAAACCGTGTATGCTTTATAATATCCCCTCAAGAACGGGTGTGAAAATGCCTGTTGGGGTTTTGAAGGCTGTAAAGAATCATGAGAATTTTTGGTCGGTAAAAGAGGCGAGTGGAAGTATTGACGATTACAGTGAGTTTAGGGAAACGTGTCCTAACGTGCCGCTTTTTAGTGGTGATGATGCACTATTGCCGTTTTTCAGTCGAATGGGATGCAGTGGATTGGTATCTGTATCATCAAATGTATGGCCGAAGGCAACAAACCGATATGTAGAAAAATGCCTGGACGGAGATACCGAAGCTATGCTGCCGATGTGGTCTAAAGCAATAGGGGCTATGTTTTCTTCCCCAAATCCGATACCGGCGAAGGTGTTGCTCCATAAAAAAGGAGTTTTGCAGACTGATGTGTTACGAGCGCCATTGACATCACGTGAAGTTAACGATATGGATCTGTTGATGGATGCGGATAAAATTATAAACGAATGGTTTAAAAAAGGTTAATTAATAGAATATTATGAGTTGGAAAAAGACATTAGATCAATTAGAAAAAGGAAAAGTACGTGCAGCAGAACCGAAAGGGGACGGTTGGGAAGCAAATGTAGATGTAAAGAATGATATTCTTGCAGCGTTTAAAGCAGGAAAAAATGTAAGCTACGGTGGCATATATGATGGATTTGTAGATAAAGATAATTTGCCCCCACGAATGTTAGACCCTGAAGATGGTGTCCGATTAGTTCCGGGTGGATCATCAATCCGACGGGGAGCTTTTGTTGCCAAAGGTGTAATCATTATGCCGCCTGCATATATAAATACAGGTGCGTATGTCGATGCAGGTTCCATGATAGATAGCCACGCGCTGGTTGGTTCGTGCGCTCAAATAGGAAAAAATGTTCATCTTTCTGCCGGTGTGCAGATTGGTGGTGTGTTGGAACCGGTAGGATTGAGCCCGGTAGTTGTTGAGGATGACTGCTTTATTGGTGCTGGTGCTGTAATTGTAGAAGGTATATTGGTAAAAAAGGGTGCTGTAATTGCACCGGGTGTAACTCTCTCTAAATCGGTTCCGGTTTATGATTGTGTAAATGAAACTCTGCTTGGAAAAGGTGCTGCAATTCCTGAAAATGCAGTAGTAGTTCCTGGTACACGCCCGATATCAAACGCGTGGGGCAAAACCCAGGGATTAAGCGTAGCATGCCCAATTATTATTAAATATCGAGATGCCGACAGCGACGCCTCATTGGAGCTGGAAGATGCACTTCGATAAAAAAAAGTGTAAGGAATTCGGTTTTCCGGGTTCATATAAGTAGAATGTTAACATAAATTAAACCATGATTCGATTATGAGTTCACTAAATAAAGCGATGATTATTGGTCGGCTCGGTGCTGATCCCGAAGTGCGATATACGCAATCAAATACAGCTGTAGCAAATATGAATGTCGCTACATCAGAGCGGTACAAGGATAAAAATGGCGAACAGCAGGAAAATACAGAGTGGCATCGTGTTGTAGCCTGGAGTCGTCTTGCAGAAATTTGCCAGGAGTATCTTAAGAAAGGGTCCCTCGTATATTTTGAAGGGCCAATTCAAACCCGGGAGTGGGAAGATAAAGATGGCCAAAAGCGGTATACCACCGAAATTAAGGCTCTGAATATGCAGATGCTCGATAGCAAAGGAAGTGGTGGCGGACAATCAAACAGCCAGCAAAAGCCACCCGTAGCTGATGCGCCCGATCTCGGCGAATCGTTCGACGATATGGATGATGATCTACCGTTTTAGTAGAATAAGGTAGATAATAGTAACAGATGTTTTGTAATTTAGGTGACAGTTCAATTTGACTGTCACCTTTTTTTATTCATTTTACACGTAATTAAACTCAGTTAATTGTACACTAAACGCACTGCTTCTTGGAAACATTAGTAGACCCTCCAAGTAATCCGCTATTTTTTATCGCCTATCAACTATTAATGTTCTTATCAGAACAGGCGGAAACCCTTGGGCTATTTACAATATCCATTGAGCTAACCGTGATGTTCCTGGGCTTGATAATCAGTGCCCTCTATTCAGGGTCCGAAGTGGCTTTCTTTTCTCTTGTGAATCAGATGGATCAGCTTGATAAAGATGATAAATCCGGCGGAGCTGATCACCGGATTTTAAAAATGCTGGAGAAGCCACGTAGGCTGTTGGGGACTATTCTGATTGGTAACACCTTTGCCAATATCGTCAGTTCAGTTCTTGCTGCAGTTGTCACCGGAAAAATCGCGGCATTTTACGGCCTCCCTACTACAATTGTTTATGCAGTAGAGATTGTGGTTTTAACATTTATGATTTTGATACTTAGCGAGATTACACCAAAAGTAATTGCCATAAATAATCCGCTAAAGGTATCCAGAAGGATGAGTATGTTTATTTATGTGAACTTTATTCTGCTGGCACCGGTCTCCAAAATTATAGCAAGCAGCACAATGACGCTGGAAAAACGCCTGCCTCAACCCTCCAACAAAATGACCACCGAGGATTTGAAAACAATGGCGGAAGTGAGTGAGCAGGAGGGATCTATTCGTGGTGATGAGCGGGAGATTATCGAAAATGTTATTGAATTTGGGAATATAACAGTACGCGAAATAATGACCTCTCGCGTAAATATCGTTGCCGTTTCTCTCGATTCCACACTCCCTGAAGTTATCGAGATGATTAAAGATAAAGGGCTTTCCAGAATGCCTCTTTATGAAAGCGATGTGGACAAGATTATTGGGGTGATTTACGCAAAAGATGTGCTGCCTTATATAAATAATGAGTTGAGTAATACCACCATAAATTGGAATACAATTGCTCGAAAAGCACTTTTTATACCGGCTACTAAAAAGTTGGATGATCTACTCAGAGATTTTCAGCAGGAGAAAACACACATCGCCATCGTGGTGGATGAATATGGCGGAACAGAAGGAATTGTAACACTCGATGATATTCTTGAGGAGATTGTAGGCGATATTGTTGATGAATATGGAGATTCAGAAGAGAAGCTCTTTACTAAGTTTAAGAGCGGTGTTTACGTATTTGATGCAAAAATTGACCTTGACGATTTGGACGAAATTCTTGGCACTGATATTTCCGCTTCAGATGATGAATTTGAAACGTTGGGCGGGCTCGTTTACCATCTAACAGAACGAATTCCCAACGTTGGAGAGCGAATGGTCTACAAAAATTTAGAGCTTACGGTTCACTCTCTGCATAATAATCGAGTTAAAAAACTTCGTGTTAAGCCGGTTTCTGTAAAGCAACCGCAGAAAAAATTTGAATCGTAATGAGTGATTTTTCAAGCGAAAATCCCATCAAGCCGAAATTAAAAGAGAATGTAGACCTGACACCTTATAATACATTGGGATGCAGGGTTACGGCCGATCATTTTTTAGAAATCACTTCTCCAAGTCAACTTATCGAGCTCTTTGATATCGGATTATTTCGAAATCATCACCCGGTAATTTTAGGCGGAGGAAGCAATGTTCTGCTGAAAGAGAATTTGAACAGGCCGGTTCTGAAGATATCTATTCCCGGGATTGAGATAGTTAATGAAAGCGAGACGGATGTTCTGCTGAAAGTTGGTGCCGGTGTAGAGTGGCACGAGCTGGTAAAACACTGCGTGGATAATGGATTTGGTGGGATTGAAAACCTGGCCTTGATACCCGGAACTAACGGCGCAGCGCCGATTCAAAATATTGGAGCGTATGGTGTTGAATTTGAATCGGTGATGGAGTCACTTTCTGCTTTCAATATCTCATCGGGAGAGATTGAAACGTACATGACGGAGGATTGTGATTTTGGATATCGTGACAGCATTTTTAAGCGAGAGTTGAAAGAGAAAGTGGTGATTATGGATGTGACCATTCGGTTGACGAAAAAGAATCACTCCATCAATACAGAATATTATGCGCTCCGGGAATATATGGAGAAGCACGACATTCAGAATCCGGGAATTGCAGATCTGTTTGAGGCCGTTGTTTCAATCCGGCGCTCGAAACTTCCGGATCCCAAATTAATTGGTAATGCCGGCAGCTTTTTTAAAAACCCGATTGTAGATCGAGTTGTGTTCGAAAAGTTGCAGAATAATCATGCCGACATGCCATTTTATGAGCTCAATGCCGACTCCATAAAAATTCCGGCAGGATGGCTGATAGAAAAAGCCGGCTGGAAGGGGAAAAGAGTTGGTAGTGTGGGTACGTACGAAAATCAGGCGCTGGTAATTGTAAATCACGGAGGAGCCACGGGCGATGAAATTTATCGCCATGCCGAGAATATCCAAGCTTCTGTTCGGGATAAGTTTGGCATTGAGCTGCAGCCTGAGGTGAATATTATTGAGAACCGTGATTCGTAATTGATGAAGAACTCCAGCCACTTTTTCATTACAGATCATCTTTTTCACCAAACGATATCCTGTCCGCTAAAGCTCCATTTTAATCTCGATGAAGATACTACATCAAAAAGGAGAGATCCGTTTAGACAGTTAAATAAACTGGCTCTGCGCGATGCCATAGCGCAACGATTCTCCGACCTGAAACAGACTGATGACCGGGTAGAGAAAGCAGCGGAACAGACCCAAAAGTGGCTGGAATTGAAAAACGTAACGATCTGCGGGGCGGTGATAAAAACCGACCAATTTTTAACCCGTATTCCCATTCTGCGAAAACAGGGCGATGAGCTTACGGTAATGCAGGTGCACGGTAAACTGAATAAA